>ENA-OFCD01000999-OFCD01000999.1-metagenomes-genome-assembly--contig:-NODE-999-length-15732-cov-7.571857_pt1 | contig 15732 bp, 18 predicted proteins | sample MGYA00153392_OFCD01 | MGnify analysis MGYA00153392 | reverse complement strand
CTTCGGTGCAACCCGCACATCCACGCGGTGTTTCTGGATGGTGGATATGTCAACGATACGGACGGCGAGCCCGTGTTTCGGCCACTCGCGCACTTGCGCGGACGAGACGTCGCGGACGTGCTGGTGCGCGCCCGCAAGCGCATCGAGCGCGTACTGGCAAAAGCCCATGACGACGAGCCCGAGGACGACGTGCGCCCGATGCTCACGAGCGTGACCGGACAACCACCGTCGGGGCCAGCGTTCAAGAGAGGAGCACCGAGCGAGCCGACGTTCTCGAAGAACGAGCTGTGTGCGCGCCTCGAGGGCTATGACTTACACGCCGCCACGCGCGCAGGTGCTGCCGATGACGTGGGTCGGGAAACGCTATTGCGTTATGTGCTGCGACCGCCGATTGCCCAAGAGCGAGTCGTCGCTGGGCCCGATGGCCTCGTGCGCATCGTGCTCAAGAAGAGGTTCTCCGACGGCACTCTCGCGGTCGACATGGATCCACTCTCTCTCCTGATGCGGTTATGCGCTGCAGTCCCCGCGCCGAGATTCCACACCGTGCGCTACGCAGGCGTACTCGCGGCGGCCAGCAAGTGGAGGCCTCGGATCGTCCCTCGGACCGCCGTGGCCGAAGACGATGCAGAGTCGGACGACAAGCCCAAACGCAAGGGCTCGAGGTATTGGCCGTGGGCGCAGCTCTTGGCGCGCACGTTCGCGCTCGACGTCGAGAAGTGCCCCAAGTGCGCTGGGCGCATGAAGCTCGTCGCGCTCGTGCAAGACCCCAAGAGCATCGCGCGATTCCTCCGTCACCTCCGCGAGCCGAACGAGCCGCCGGTGCGAGCTCCCGCGAGGGCGCCTCCCTATTACAAGACCGCCGTCATCCGGCGGCTCACTCTCGGCGACCACGCGGCCTGAACACCCCGCCAAGGGACGCGTCCGTCCGCGACGCGAAAATCAGCCCCAATCGAGCCCACCGCACCCCGACTTGTGGCTGGCTCGAGACGTTCAGACATCTCCACGAGCGTTTGAGCGCCCCCCCACGCCTCGACAAACCGCGCTCAAATCGATTACGCTCCCGGCACTCTCACACGAGTTGCGCTTTCCTCCGAGGCGTCAGGGGAGATTCAAAATGAGGACGTTCGTCGCGCTCATCATCACTGGTTTTTCACTGGGTGGTTGCCGCTCGGACATTCCATTGCAGGACTCGGTCGGCAGCTCCGAGAGTCAACTCGTAACCGATGCAGGCCCTGTCCACCTCGCCGATGCAGGCGCGGTCTGGGTGCTCATGCACCACCGCGATGCTTCCACCTCACTGCCCGAGGCCAGTACGATTGTCCATGCCGAAGCAGGGGCAAAAGCAAGCTTGTCATCGAACAGCATGGATATCCACGATGCAGCAGGAGATGCGACCAATGACCAGTAGATTCTCCGCGCATGTTTTGCTGCTCTGCTTGTTCGCTGGGCTCATCGCATTCCCACCAGCGACGGCCCGGGCGTGTCCAAATTGCTGGACGAGTCCCGGCAACATGACACGATTTTATGATTCGACCTACTTGTGGCGAACGAGCGTCATGGGGTCTCCGCGTGTCTATATAGTCTATTGGGGCTGGGGTGGTCCGCCGGCCCCTTACGGATCTACGAACCGCGATCCCAACGGCGCGCGACAGTCCTATTTGAATCTGCTCGAAGGGAACTCCTCAAACCCCGCCCGCTCGTCCTCCATCGGCGGCACGAGGTGGATAAGCAGCGTATCCCAGTACTCTGGGAATGATAGTTGGTACCCGTTCGGCAGCCCGACCTATCCAGACACTACCTACGCCGACACGACGCTCAATCTGGTGAATGATTGGGGAGGCCTCGCCGCCGAGGTTTGGGACGATGACCCAAGCCGACCCCCCACTTGTGGCGGCTACCTCAACGAGGGGTTGTGGGCGAAACAAACAGCGTTCGGAAGTACAATTCCCGAAGGCGACGCAGACATCATGATCATCGTCGCCATGCCAAGCGGCGCAACACAGTGCGGATCCGGACACTCATATACGGTCGACTTTCGCGACCCCGTTGACTATCCGGGCGGAGTACCGGTGTCCGTCGCACAGATTGACTACGGCGGTGTTGCCAACGAGTCTGCCACTGCCTTCCACGAGGTCGCCGAGAGCGTAACCGACCCGTTCCAGGCGTCTTGGTATACTGCGGAGTGCGGGCAGCAATGCGAAAATGGAGACCTCTGCGCCGCCTCACAGAATTGGGCGGTGCAGGTCGCTTCTCAAGCCCCATCGCGAGTTCAGTCATTATGGAGCAACGAGGCCAGCGCCTGTGTTCACGGTCGCGCCTCAAGCGCGAACTTGTTTGTGGTGGGACAAGACCAACATCTATGGCAGCAGTACAACTATGCCTCTTGGGGAATCCAGCAATACGGCTACACCTCGTGGGGGGCGCCCACCGGCGTCTCACTTGCGTACGTGAAGCCAGCGACTGTCTCGTGGGGTCCGCAACGTATTGACAATTTCGCGCGCGCAACCAATGGGAGCCTCTATCACGCGTGGACTGACGATGGCGGTTACACCATTGGCTGGGAGCCAATTGGAACACCACCCCCACTAGCCTCCCTTACTAGTAGCGTAGATGCGGCTTCTTGGGGATTTGGACGCCTCGACGCCTTCGTGAACATCCAAAGCGGGATCAACCAGTACATCTGGCATCGGAGTTACGACGCTTCTGTCGGCTGGAGAACTTGGCAGTACATTTCGCCGCCGCCGGGCCGCTCCCTTCAGAGCGGACCAGCCGCAAGCTCGTGGGGTACATGGCCAACGGACCTCGCGACAGGCCCGCGAGTAGACGTGTTCGAAATCATGTCGGATGGGAACATTTGGCAAGCGTCGGCGACCGACACGGCGGGAAGCACGTTCGTTTGGAGCCAGCTCGTGCCGTATGGGGGAGCTCGAGCACTACCGTACTGCCAACAGGGTGATCCCGATGTCGCCGCTGGGTTCGACATGAAGTCCGTTCAATACAACGACTACGAGCGATGGGACATCTTCGTGCGGGACTGTTACGGCAATCTCTGGGATGGGGCGGTCACACGCGAGTATGGGTCCTCCACTTCAACGCTATGGGGGTGGTCGCTGTGGTCGCCGCCGAGCGGAATTACGTTCATCAACGGACCGTCGGTCGCCTCGCTCGGCGACGGTAGGTTCATCGTCGCGGCTCAGGGGTCGGATCAAAACGCCTACCTTAACAATTGGAACAACGGCGTCTCCAATGGGTGGACGCATCTCTTTGGGCCGCTTGGTAGCGCGCCCGACCTGTCGAGCTGGTGACAGATGCAAGTCGCTCGACTATTTGCGCTCGTTGGCACGACGAGCGTTGTTCTTCTGGTTCATGCGTGTGGTGGCACGACCGTTCCTGTGGACGCGGGCTCGTGTGAACCCGTGCAGCCAAACCCGACGAGCTGCGTGACCCACACCATCAAGCTGGCGAGCGATCCGGCTGCTTGTGGATTCAGTGATGCGGGAGCGTTCGGAAGTAGCGCGGTGTGTTCATTCTTGTGTGGCAGCCAGGTACCTTGCCAATTCCAGGGGGGGGTAAACGTCCTTTGCGAGAATGGGAGCTGCGACAAGGATGCGGCTACAGGCGAATAGGGCCGTTACCACCCACTTACCAAACGCGAAGTGATTTCCGGTCGCGCGAGGTAGCGCGCCGTCGCACGTCGAGATCACGAAACCACAAGAAACAGGGCGAATTGCACACGAAGCCGCCAGTTGAGAGACGAGGGATACAAATCCTCTCGCCCCGACTATTTGGCTGGATTCTGGCTGTTTCTTGCTGGGTTCGTGATTCGCCGTTGACCACACCGTTACTACTAGCGTATCCGATGCACGAGCTGCGTACTCGACGCGGCGCGCGGATAGCCGGAGCGTAAGCGATTTGAAGTATGCGCTGCATGAGGTGCGTTCTTCACATGAGCAAGTTCGCGCCGCATAGTCTGATTCATGCGGCAGCGCGCCAACCGAGCAACGTGGATCGAGCGAATTCGTAGCTGGAAGTCGAGCGGCAAGAGCGTCGAAGAATTCTCAACGGGGCAGCCGTACAAGCCGAAGACGCTAACGTGGTGGGCCAATCAATTGAGGCGCGAATTGGCGACTCCGCGGATCGAGATGGCGCGCGTCGAGGTGAGGCCAACATCGTCGAGTACAATCGCTATCGAGGTAGGCGGCGCGCGTGTGGTGGTCAAACGCGACTTCGACGAAGTGTTGCTCCGTGCTGTCGTCCGCGCACTCGAGGTCCGCAAATGATCCCGAGCGGGGTGCCGGTCTTCGTGGCACTTGCACCTATTGATATGAGGTATTCGTTCGATCGTCTTGCCGGAGCAGCCAAAGAGCAAATCGGATATGACCCGCGCGGCGGCGCGCTGTTCGTGTTCTTCGGCAAGCGACGCGATGCGGTCAAAGTGCTGTTCTTCGACGGCAGCGGGATGTGCGTATTCTACAAGCGCCTCGATCGCGGGACGTTCCGGCTACCGACTTCGCTCGACGGAGCGACGCGCGTGGAGATCACCGAGCCGGAGCTCGAGGCGTTGCTCGACGGCATCGGCGTGGAGGTCGAGCGCGTGCATTGAGAGTCGGCGCACAAGGTGCGATCGAAATGCGCAGAGGGGATCGACAGCACTCGGCGCAAGCACTACCAAGTAGTGCGTGACCGAGACACGCATAAGCGAGCAAGAGGGCAAGACGCTGCGACGCCGCGTCGCCGAGCTCGAGAGCGCACTGGCCACTACGACATCAAAGTTGGAGTCGACGACGGCGGAGCGAGACAAGCTTCGGCGTGCCTACGATCGCCTGTGCGAGGAGCTGGAGTTGCTGCGGCGGCGCATCTTCGTGGCGAAGGCCGAGCGCGTGGACACGACGCAACTCGAATTGCAATTCGCGGCGGTGAAGAAGGAGTTGGATGCGCTCGGCTTCACGGACGAGAAGAACGAGGCCAACGACGAGTCGGAGCCGGAGGGCGACCACAAGCCACCGCCGCGCAAGCCCAAGGGCCGGCGCGATCTGCACAAGATGCAGGTCGTTCGAGAGGACCGTGTCGAGTTGCTCGACGAAGACTTCGAAGCGCTCGTGGCCGCAGGTCGTGCTGAGCGTCTTGGCTTCGCGGAGAGCTGCCGCCTCTCCTACCAACGTGGCGGCGCCGTGCGGGTGGTCGTGGCTCGCGCCAAATACAAGATAGTGCTCTCCGGCGAGGACACGTTCATCACAGTACCGAGGCCGAAGGAATTGCTTCGCCGTTCGCTGTTGGCCCCTGCTGCGTTGGCGCACATCCTGATTGCCAAGTACGCGATGGGGTTGCCGCTCTACAGAATCGAGACTTGGTTCAAGAAGGACGGGCTTGACCTCGACCGCGGCGCCATGAGCCGTTGGTGCGAAGACGCCGGCGCGACATTGGGCATCATCGTGCAAGCCATGGCGGCGGACGCGATGCGCGCGACGTGCCTCGCCACCGACGCGACGGGCGTCTCGATTCAGCCCGAGCCACGTGCCGACCGCGCGCGACAGCCCTGCAGGAAAGGCCACTTCTTCGTCGTCATGGCCGACCGCGATCATGTCTTCTTCGAGTTTCAACCTCGGCACACGAGCGCGGCAGTGTGCGACATGTTCCGCGGCTATTCGGGATTCATCCAGGCCGACGCAAGTGCCATCTACGACGCGCTTCATCGCGGCGACGCCGTCGCATCGGGCGCAGACCCGCCGACTGAAGTGGCTTGTTGGTCGCACGCGAGAAGAGGCTATTGGGAGACTGCGATTTGCAAAGAGCCTCTCGGGCTTGAGGCGCTCTTTCGTATTCGCGCCATCTTCGAACGAGAGGCCAAGCTCGATAAGTTGCCGCCCGACAAGCGACAATTGAGACGTCAAGAGTCGGTCAAACCCCTCGTCGACAACTTCTTCGATTGGGTGCGCATGCATCATGCGACCGCCAAGCTCGCGCGCAGTCGCTTCGCGTCCGCGCTCGGCTATTCGCTTCGCCAAGAGCAGGCGCTGCGCGTCTTTCTCGACGACGGCCGCCTTGAGATGACCAACAATCGCTCTGAAGCGGCGCTCCGTCCCATCGCCGCAGGCCGCAAGGCGTGGCTCTTCTTCGGCTCCGACGACCACGCTGCCGCCGCCGCCAATCTCTACTCGCTCATCGCCTCGTGTCGACTGCACGACCTCGACGCAGAGGCCTATTTGCGCGACGTCGCCCGCGTATTGCCTTATTGGCCCGCCGACCGCGCACTTGAGCTCGCGCCCAAGTTCTGGCTCGCTACACGGGCGCGCCTCGACCCCCTCGCTCTCGCACGCGAGGTCGGTCCGATCGCGGTGCCGCCCGCGGCGTAGAAGTCGATTTCGCGCGCTTCGTCCGTCCACATCGGCAGGTTGCGGCTATCCGCGCGCCGCGTCGAGTACGCAGCTCGTGCATCGGATACAAAAATGCCGCAATGCGGATTCTCCGCGCAGTGCGTGCAGATCCTCGACAAGCTACTTCCGAGCTACGAAACCGTCGACGTGCTTCGTTCACCCGAACTCCGGGACGCGATCAAGGAGTTCTCCCAGTGGCCGACGATTCCGCAGCTGTACATCGACGAGCAGTTCATCGGTGGCTGCGATATCGTTCGCGAGATGAATGCGTCGGGAGATCTCCAGAAGCTCATCGGCGCGGTCACCGAGCCGAAAACGCAGTCGACCCATTAACTAATAGTAAACGAGGCAAGTATGTCGTCGCATCCGACCGATTTCCAGGGTTCCGTCATCGACGCGCTGCGCGAGGCCATCGAGGGGCAGATCCCCAACTCGCGCGCCGAAGTGAGTGGTGGTGGCGGGCACTTCAGCATCGAGGTGACGTCTCCCACCTTCGCGGGCAAGAGCGTGCTCGAGAGCCAGCGTTTGGTGTACAGCGCGATCACGCACCTCATGAAGGGCGACGCGGCTCCGGTACATGCCGTTGACAGCCTGAAGACCCGAACGCTCTGAAGAGGCGCTCGTTCAAGCCAAATCTTCACGTCCCTCAGAACGCTCTCGCATCCAGTTGATCAATCCCCCGTGCAGCAGGAACGGCACTTGTCGCGGTGACATGTGGTGACGCACCTGGAACTTGTACTGGCGCGTGACGTTCTCGACCGCAAGCTCGCCGCCTTCTGTCAGCACGCGCCGCAGGTCGGTCAGGCGCAGCACGTCGCCGGCCTGGATGCGGTCGTAGTCCGCAGGGTCGACGAAGGTCAGCGGCAGCACGCCGAAGTTGATGAGGTTTTGCGAGTGGATCCGCGCGAAGCCCTTGGCCAGGACGGCGCGCAGCCCGAGGTACTGCGGGCCCAGTGCGGCGTGCTCGCGACTCGAGCCTTGCCCGTAATTGTTCCCCCCTACCACGATGTGGCCTTGCACTTGCTTGGCTCGCAAGGCGTAGCTTGGATCGAGCCTGTCGAAAGAAAACTCGGCAATCCTGGGAATGTTGCTGCGGAACGGCAGCACCCGCAGGCCTGGCGGCATGATCTCATCGGTGGAAATATCGTCCGCCACCTTGAGCAGAACTGGTACTTCGATCTCATCGGGCAGCTTCGTGAAGTTCGGCAGCGAAGCGATGTTCGGGCCTTTCACGAGGGCCACTTGGAGCGCCGCCTCCAGCGGCAACGGCGGCATGAACATCTCGCGGTTGATGATCGGGTTGTCTGGATCGGCGATGCGCGCATAGGGGATGTCGAGCGTGCGCGGGTCGGTGATCACGCCGGCGAGCGCCGACGCCGTGGCGGTCTCCGGGCTGACTAGACACACCTTGTCCTCGCGCGTGCCGGAGCGGCCGGGGAAATTGCGCGGTACCGTGCGCAGAGAGAGTTCCTGCGTGGCCGGCGCCTGGCCCATGCCGATGCAGCCATTGCAGCCGGCCTGGTGCAGCCGTGCGCCGGCGTGGAGCAGGTGGGCGACGTGCCCGTCGCGCATCAGCGTTTCCAACTGCGCCCGCGACGTGGGATTGATGTCGAACGACACGCGGTCGTTCACGCGCCGACCCTGCACCATCATCGCGGAGACGGCGAAGTCGCGGTAGCCGGGATTGGCCGACGAGCCGATGTACGCCTGATAGATCTGCTCGCCCGCGACTTCGCTGACCGGGCGTACATTGCCCGGGCTTGACGGCATGGCGATCAGCGGCACCAGGCTCGACAGATCGATCTCGTCCTGTACGTCGTAGGCCGCACCGGGATCCGCGGCCAGCTCCACCCAGTCCTCTTCCCGCTGCCACGCGCGCAGGAAGCGGCGCACCTCCTTGTCGGAAGGGAAAACGGTGGTGGTCGCGCCCAACTCGGCGCCCATATTGGCGATCACGTGCCGATCCATCGCGCTCAGCGTGGCCAGCCCCGGACCGTAGTACTCGACGATCCGGCCCAGCCCGCCATCCACGCCGTGGCGGCGCAGCATCTCCAGGATCACGTCCTTGGCGCTCACCCAGTCCGGCAACTGGCCGGTGAGCTTCACGCCCCAGACCAGCGGCATGCGCGTGAAGAACGGCTCGCCCGCCATCGCCATCGCCACTTCCAGCCCGCCGGCGCCGATGGCCAGCATGCCAATCGCGCCGCCCGCCGGCGTGTGGCTGTCAGAGCCGAGCAGGGTTTTGCCTGGCTTGCCGAAGTTCTCCTGGTGGCACGGATGGCTCACCCCGTTTCCAGGCCGCGAGTACCACACGCCGAATCGCTGGCAAGCGCTGCGCAGGAAGAGATGGTCGTCGGGATTCTTGAAGTCCTCCTGAATGATGTTGTGGTCGACATACTGGACGCTCACCTCGGTCTTCACCCGGTCCAGGTTCATCGCCTCCAGCTCCAGCATCACCAGCGTGCCGGTAGCGTCCTGGGTGAGAGTCTGGTCGATGCGGATTCCGACCTCCTCGCCGGGCGTCATGTCGCCGTGCATCAGATGCGACTGGATCAACTTCTGCGTGACGTTCATCCTCATGGTCCTTATCCCAAGTTGGTCAGGACGCTGAAGATCTCGTTGCCGTCCTCTTCGGAGAGGCCCAAATTTTCACGTCCCGCAGAACGTTGCCACGACGCGCTCCTCGGGCGACGGCGGGTCGGCGAAGTGCGCATGCTCTGGTTGATCCTCGTAGGGCCGCGTGACCACGCCGAGCAGCCTCTCGAACGGCGCGAAGTCGGCGTCCACGATCGCTGCCTGGATGATCTCCTCGACGCGGTGATTGCGTGGAATGAACGCCGGGTTCACTCGCCGCATTGAGGCGGCGCGCGAATCCGGCGTCCGATCCTCGCGCGCCGTTCGCTGGCGCCAGGCCTCCGCCCAGTCGTGGAATGCACCCGCGTTCGCGAACAGCGCGGCCACCTCCGCGTCGGCAGAGACATCGGTGGCCGACGCGCACAGCCGGCGAAATAGAATCGTGTAGTCTACATCGCTATCCGCCATGCGCTCGAGGAGGTCGGTCGCGAGCGCGCCGTCGCCTTCCTCTTCCCGCGAGAGCCCGAGCTTGGCGCGCAGCACGCGCGTGTGGGCGGCGTCGAAGATGGCGGGAAATCGATCGAGCCGAGCAGTCGCTAGCGCCGCCGCCTCCTCTTCTGCTTCCGCGAAGAGCGAGAGCAGCGCCTCGGCGAGGCGCGTGAGGTTCCAGTGCGCGATGCGCGGTTGGTTTGCGAATGCGTACCGGCCGCCTTCGTCGATCGAGCTGAACTTCTTGTTCGGATTGTACTCGTCGAGGAACGCACACGGCCCGTAGTCGATGGTCTCGCCGGAGATGGACGTGTTGTCCGTGTTCATGACGCCGTGCACGAAGCCGACGCCGAGCCAGAGCGCGACGAGTTTTGCTTGTGCCTCGATCACCTTCTCGAGCAGCGCGAGGGCATCGTTGCCGGAGCCCTTTGCCTCCGGATAGTGACGCGCGAGCGCATAGGCCGCGAGCGTTTCGAGGCCCTCTCGGTCTTCGCGCGCCGCGAAGTACTGGAACGTGCCGATGCGAATGTGACTCGCGGCGACGCGGGTGAAGACGGCGCCTGGCATCAGCCGCTCGCGCGCGACGACCTCGCCTGTGGTCACGGCGGCGAGCGCGCGCGTCGTAGGAATGCCTAGCGCCGCCATAGCCTCGCTGACGACGTACTCGCGGAGCACGGGTCCGAGCGCAGCGCGGCCGTCTCCGCGTCGTGAGAACGGCGTGCGCCCCGAGCCCTTGAGCTGAATGTCTCGCCGCACGCCGTCCTGGCCGATCACCTCGCCGAGGAGGACGGCGCGACCATCGCCGAGCTGCGGGACGAAGCCGCCGAATTGATGCCCCGCATAGGCGAGCGCGATCGGATCGGCACCGTCGAGGACCACATTCCCGGAGAGGACCTGCGCGCCGTCGGGCGAGTCGACGGCGTCGGCGTCAGCGCCCAGCAGAGCGGCGAGCGGCCGGTTGACCTTGATGATGCGCGGCTCGCGGACCTTACCCGGTAGGACCCGCGCGTAGAATCGGTCCGGAAGTCGAGCGTACGTGTTGTCGAAGGGGAACATCACGTGTCCGATCCGCCTGCCGTGGTCAGCACTACTGCGAGAGGTCGATCTCGCCACGTGACGTCCGCCAGTGGCGTGACCGAAGCGTGCGGCGGGAGGCTGCTCGCTACGTCATCGGGGCGCGTGACCGCGAACCCCGTCTCGTTGCCGTTCAGAACAACCTCGGGCGATTTACCGACTCCGTTCAGCTCTCCCATTCGAGAACTCCCGTCCAGACGGTACCCAGGGCGACGTCGATGACCGAGGGAGCCCCGAACATTTCAGTGAGGCCGAACCACCCGCGACGAGCCACAGCGCGTATCGACAATCTTTCGGGCGTCATCAGTCCAAGCTCACCAGCGAAGCCTCCGCTAGGCGTCAAAACAGTACTATATCGGTATTATTTATAAAGTGTCCACCGCCGCTGGTCAAGGCGAGAGCGCACGCGGTCACGCCGCCGCTAAGCGGAGCGTTTCTTTCCGCTGACCACTACGAGCCGAGAGAATCCTTCTTTGGACCGAGGGGGAGGCTGCCGAGGTAGTTCCCGAGCCATGTGGAAGAGCGAAAGATTCTCGAGAGCGTTGCGGATGACGTGATTGATCTTCCGCCAGTTGTTGCGCACTGGGCACACGGGCTCAAGATCGCACTGGCCGGGACAGTCCGTGCTGCATTCTGTGAGCGCGATGGGTCCCTCGATCGCCGTGATGATCTCGGCCACCGAAATCTTCGTCGAAGGCCTCGCGAAGCTCCAGCCACCCTTCACGCCGCGATGGGAGACCAGTAATCCCGCCCCGCCGAGCATCTTGAGCACTTTGCTCACGGTCGGCAGAGGGACGTCGCTCGTAGATGCCACGTCGCGAGCGTTATGTATGGCTTCTTCGTCCCGGGCCATATGGACCAGGATCACGATGCCGTAGTCGGTTAGCTTCGAGATCCGCAGCATGGTGTCTTTGTAGATCGAACCGTCCTGGCCTCATGTAGTAGCGGCACGAACGGGCAGCGTCAAAGCAATGCGCGCCGCAGGCCATCCCGGAAATACGCGCCAAGCCATGGTCTATCACGCACGTGCTGTCGCGTGGGCCTGCTGCCTGAATCGCTGGAGGCTCAGACGCCGATGAAGAGGCGGTGCGCGAAGTTCTTCTCAAGGCGCGCGCGCAGCACCTTGTCGGCGGCGAGCTCAATGTCGTACTCGATCCGCTTGAACTCGAAGCGCTTGGTTTCCGAGTCGTAGATTGTGTAGCTCGCGCGGTTGTCGAAGTCGCGGGGCTGTCCGACCGAACCGTCGGAGACGATGTACTTCCGGTCGGCGTCGAGCTCGAAGGCGACCGACGGGAGCTCCTCCACATTGCCTCGCGAGAGCGCGAACACCTTGCAGAGGTGGGAGTGCCCGATCAGCGTGAGATGCCCGAGCTGGTCCCAGATCGGAAGGCACTCGCGTGCTTGCTCCGGGGCAAAGATGTACTCGTACTCCTCGATGCGCACCGGCGAGCCGTGGCAGAGGAGGACGTTCAGGTCCTCGATCATGTGCCGGTAGGGAAGCCCCTTCAACCAGGCCATGTTCTCCGGCGAGAGCATCGAGGCGTGAACGTCGAGAGCGTGGCGCGCGGCCTCGTAATAGTACGAGTAGTCCATCCGCCCGGCGACCGCGGCGTCGTGGTTGCCGAGTATCGTCATGGTGCAGAGCTCGCGGATCACATTGCAGCACTCGTTGGGGGAGCCGCCATAGCCCACGGTGTCACCGAGGCAGTAGTAGCGGTCGATCCGTTCGCTCTTGAACGCCTCGAGCACCGCACTGAGCGCCTCGTAGTTGGCATGTGTGTCCGAGAAGATGCCGAGGCGCATTCAATCACTCCGCGAATGGAAAGGTGGGCGGCTGCGAGGCGGCGCGCCCTAAGACACACGCACGACGCGCTCGCGGGGCCAGACGACCCGACCACCGACGGAGATGGAGGCGACCATGCCCGGCTCGAGCGTCATCTTCCGACCGCGCTCGGGAGAGAGCAGCTCCTCTGGGTGAATCTCACGAACGCGGTAGAAGACCAGGAAGCCGTCCTCGAGGCCCTCGAAGCTCATTCCGCCGAAGCCCACCTGCGCGGCGCCGCCGGCGTCGTCGGTGAGGACGATCTGATCCGTCGGCAGGGACACCTTCGTTCCGCTCGCGAAGATCACGCGGGTCCCGGGCGGGCCGTTCTGGACGATGGGCAACTTCGAAACGTAATCCGGCTCACGGTGGATGCGCGTACCGGGAGCGAACTCGATGAGCAGCGGACAATCGGAGGTCATCATGCTCGGCTGGCTCATTTGAGGGAAACAATACCTTTTTAGTGCTGTTTTGTCAACGCGAACAGGCTGCCCACAACGCGCATGACGTGGCCTCGGCGAGCTGCCGATGTTGAGCAAGGTCCTGAAGATGCTCGGCTGCGCGGGATTGCTGGTTTCCCACAGCGCTCACGAAGGGCGGCCTGAGCCTCGCAATGCCTCCGACAATGACCGCGCGCTCTCTCCTTGACCAGCGGCGGTGGACACCTTACCAAACAGTACCGATATGGTACTGTTTTTGCGCTGGCGGAGGCTTCGCCGGTGAGCTCGGACCGATGACGCCCGAAAAGTCGTCCATGCGCGCTGCGGATCTTCGCGGGACAAAAGGTTGAGAACTTCATGGCGACGTACATCACGACAGACTGCATCAACTGCGGCGCTTGCGAGCCCGAGTGCCCGAACGAAGCGATCAGCGAGGGTGACGAGATCTACGTCATCGATCCGGAGCTCTGCACCGAGTGCGTCGGTTTCTACGATCACGAGGCTTGCCAAGCGGTGTGCCCTGTCGAGTGCTGTCTCCCCGACCCGAGCCATGTTGAAGCCGAAGCAATGCTCATCGAGCGCGCACTTACCCTTCACGCCGACGACGCAGAGCTGAAGAAGCGCGCCGAGGCGAATGAGTACGCGTCCCGGTTTCGCAAGTGAAGCGACGGACGAGGAGGCGCTGGGTCGTGGAGCATGGCGAGCACCTTGCCGCACTCCTTTCCTTCCTCAGCGAGAAGCACGCGAGCGTCTTTGCCGCCTTTCTCGCGGATGCTCGAGAGATGATTCCAGGACTCGTCGATTTGCAGTTCCGCGCTATCGGCGGTCCATCTGACGCGGTGACGGTTGACGTGGTCGACCGCGGACGAGAGGGCGCCACTCGGCTCGCCTATGCCTCCTTTGGAACGGTGCGCGCTCTTGCATTGCGAGCGTGACCCCGACACTGGGCTGGCCCGTATCCCTGCAGTCGATCCGGAGGAGATCGCGGAGATTCGCGGGGGCGGCGACTTTGGGCTTGGAGAGCTGTGGTTTTCGGGGAGTCTCGGCGGAGTTCCGCGGTGACGAAGCGCGCGGTCACGAGCAAGAAGCGACCAGTTGTCGTGGTCTTCGGCGAGAGCGAGAACGACCGCCGCGCCGTGGCGCATGTCGTGCGCGGGATTCGAGCGGACCTCAGTCGAGTCGTCGAAGAGCGTCGCCAACCACTCGTGCTGATCAAGGGCTCGAACCCAAAGACAACGAGGACCAACGCTGAGAGGATCAGCGCCGTAGTACGGCAGGAGGCGGCCGCTCGCGACATGCTTGCTGTGCTGGCCCACGAAGATTGCAATGCGATCGAGCCCGCGCACGAAGTCGCTGCGATCAAGATCGAGACGGCCCTTGCCGCCGCGAAGTGCCAAGCGCCGGTCATCGCGGTAACTCCTGCGTGGGAGATCGAGGCGTGGTGGATGATCTTCCCCAAAGCGGTAGGAAAGGTCGTCGCTGGTTGGCGAAGGCTTCGGGGTCCGGGTTGCCGTGGTTTTCGGCTTCGGCTTCGAGCGCGGGGTCTTCTTCGCGGCCACGGGTGCCTTCCGTGGACGGGGTACCCTAACTTGGTCGCGGCTTCACCCGCCATCACGGAGGAGCGGCACGTTGGCCCAGTGGACTGCGATCGCTTCCTTCATCCGGAGCGGAGCTGTGGTGACGAGCTGCGACCACGCTGCCCGCGCGGACTCGATCCCCACGCGGACTTCGCCAGCTGCCCACGCATGGCCGACGAGCTTCGCGAACTCCTCGAGTCGTATTTCGTCGACGTGGCGAAACTGGCTTGTCCCGCCGAAGCGGAGTGCGAGCTCGGGGCCCTCGCGGCGTTCCCATCCCAGGCGCTCCAGCCAAGATCTATGTGGTTACCGCCGCGCATCAACTCTACGTCAACAGTAACTGTCCATGACTCCAGACAGGTGATCGAGTGCGTTTCTCGTGCTCGTGAGCCCTGGCGAGGTAGGGTTCTCCTATGCAGCACTTCAACCCGCACGTATTCGCGTTTTTGCCCATACTCTGGGCAGCGGCGTGTTCGTCGGCTGGCACACCGTGCACAACGTCGGCGGAGTGTCGTGGGAGCGAGAGCTGCCTCTGGGCGAAGGATCTGCCTTGCTCTGCGAAAGGGGCGTGTGCTGCTCCAGCAAACGATCCTCCCAATGTCCATGATGACTCAGCGACATGTGCTTGTGATGGCACGCAGGTATATGGTCTAAACGGGAAGTTCTCCAAGCCAGTCACCGGGTCGCTCGCGTGTATCGATGTCGATGCGGGGCGAGCAGACGCCTCGAGTGACGCAAAATCGGATAACGAATGAAGCCAACCCTAGTGGGACTTCGTGTGATTCTCTGCGTCAGCATCACGTTGAATTGTGGTGGAGAGGTCGACGACGTTGGAACGGATGCATCTGTCAAGGATGCACCCGACGTCGATTCGATGACCGACGTGAGAGACGTTCTATTGCCTGATGGGTCAGCAACGTGCGGCGCTTTGTCGCAATCTTGCTGCAGCGGTGCCTGTGCGGTTGGTGCGTGCTGCAACGGTACGTGCATTGATCTCACAACAGACTCAAACAACTGTGGCTCGTGCGGTCACGCATGCCCCACGAGCGTCTGCGGAAGTTCCCTCTGCGCTGCAACTCGGCTTGCCTCCGTATCCGGTGAAACAGATCCAGAGGCAGTGCGCACCGACGGCGCCAGTGTGTATTGGATCAACGTCAACGGCGGGGGAAGCACTCTGCCGGGCGCCCTCTACGCTTGTGCAAAGACCGGTTGCGGCAACAAGCCCACAAAACTCTATGGTGGTATCAATTACGCGCGCGCACTGATCCTTGATTCGGCACTCAACACTTCTTACCACTACTGTGTTGAAAAGTTGCCCATCTGATCGAAGTCGTGCGAGACGAGGACTATGGGCTACGAACTCGATGCGGACGGGCTCCGCC
>ENA-OFCD01000998-OFCD01000998.1-metagenomes-genome-assembly--contig:-NODE-998-length-15739-cov-7.608391_pt1 | contig 15739 bp, 9 predicted proteins | sample MGYA00153392_OFCD01 | MGnify analysis MGYA00153392 | reverse complement strand
GCAGCCGATTAGACTGCAAGTAGAGATTAAGGCGGAGATCGATGCTCTGTGTCAACGTGAAAAAATCACGGCGGAGACTTTGTTGGAGGCTTTGTTTATTATGGCTCAGGCTCAAGGTAGTTTACCTAGTGTGGTAGGGCAGGCTCAAGAGCGATTGAAGATACGGAAGGAGATGGGCAATCTCAAAAGTAGAATTACTCAACTAGGTAATTTGTTGAAGAATAATGGCGGTTGAAAATGGCTGTAGCAAGTTCTATGTTTTAAATCCTAATTCACCAACTTCTTCTAAAATCTTCATCCTTGTGTAGCTTGCTTCAGCTTGAAAATCTACTTCGAGTAAATTCATCTTCGACGAAGGAGTTACCCTGAGCATCACTATCTTGCCAAGCCGCAGAATTATTAATTACTTCCTGTCTCAGAAAGTAGGGTAAGCGCATCTAATACTGAATCAGGAACAACTTGAGGCAATTCAAATATGATAATCATTGGCCCATTACCAGTTACGTCAGATACCTGAGGAATACCTATATAGTAAGCCCCTTGGTTAGGACCAGCCTGAATAAATAGATGAAGTACTTTATTTCGTTTTTGATGTTCTGTGATCTCCCGCCCGACTTCATTATCTTGGCGTTGTTTGTTCTGGCTTTGCCAAGAAAAATGGCATTTATCTAAAAATTTGTTTTGATATTGAAATTCTTTTTTTGCGCCACCAGTGTTTATCTTGACGATCAAGACAATATTATTATCAGGCAATTTAATGACTCCGCTATTGTGCTTTGCTGGATCATATTGCACTCCAAAGTGATTGATAATTTCTGAACGCTTATATTGAGCATAGAGCATGAGATCTTTTGCCTCTCGTAAAATACCACAGTGTCTCGATCGGTAGTCATTAGATAAAGTGTATAAAATTCTAGCCTCTATATTCTTTGCTAAGTTTTGACTTGTCTCAAGTTCATTTTGAATGGCGGGAATAAATTTTCCATTAGACAAGAATTCTGGTAATTTTTTCTCAAGAGTGATAGATGCTTTTCCATTGCTTCCATCAGCGGGCTTTTCAACAGCCCAATAAGGATATTTATTGAAAAAATTATTGGACATTTCATCAAAATTACTTGGATAATAGCACATAGTCCAAAGTAAAGCATATGGCATAACCCGTTGAGCTTGCCAATCTGTTTCTACAGCTTTCAAGAAATTATAGACTAATTCATTATTTCTAATTTGTATTTCCCAATCAGTAGCATCCTTCATTGCAATTCGGCAATCGAGCCAGCTTCCGAATACTTGCCTAAACTCTCTCATGCTTGGCATATCATCACGGATAACAAAATCTATAGGTTTAGGAGGATAACCAAGCTCTAATTTTAGACGCTTATAAGCTTCTTCACAAATATTTTCTTTAGTTCTGGACAATTTTTTGATTTTCAGTAGAATTTCTTTAGTCCTATCTTCTAAAATAATCTCACAGTGTTTAGGTGGAGAAATTCCTAGATTTTCGGTGCGACTTCCTAAAGTACCATGAGGATCATTTAGAGATTGAAGACTAAGCCAAGCATTTTTATGATGTCCAATGAAATCAATTATAGTTAAGATTTCAGTATGAGGATAAAGTCTTAAACCTCTCCCCAACTGTTGTAGAAATAGTGTTGAAGATTCTGTTGGACGTAGAAATAGAATACTGTTTATCTCAGGAATATCAACACCTTCGTTAAGAACATCTGAAACAAATAACCATTCTAAAGGATCGTCAGGATTTGAAAATCTTTCATAAATTTTCCGCCGTTCATCGGGATTAGCTTTTCCTGTTACAGCTTCACTCCCAAAGCCTCTTCTGATTAAAGCATCTGCCATGAATTCAGCATGACGGACACCAGCGCAGAATCCTACTGTAGTTCGTTTTCTCCCGTCAAAACCTTTTTCAAGAGCATGTTGTAGAATAGCATCCACTCTTTCTTCTAGGATCAAGGCGTTCTCAAGTTCCGTAGGATCGAATTTCCCACTACGCCACTTTATGTTTTCGTAGTCGATTAACTCATCAGCGACACCAAAGTAATGGAAAGGAATCAACCAGTTTCGATTAATTGCTTCAGGTAAACGAACTTCATAGGCAATATTGTAATCACATATTTCCATTACATCATGCCCATCTTGTCTCTCAGGTGTTGCGGTTACTCCCAGAAGAAATCTAGGCTGAATACGATTCAAAATCTTTCGATATGAAGGAGCAGCAGCATGATGAAATTCATCAATTATAATGTAATCATAGTCTTTGTCAATAATATTTTGATTACTGACTTGCGATAAACTTTGAATAGTTGCAAAAATAAAGGGTGCTTTTTCTGGATTCTTCCCACTTGCTAAAATTCCAGTATTAGCATTACTTCCAAAAACTTTTTTAAATGTTGCCTCAGCTTGAATAAGAAGCTCTTCACGATGAGCAATAAACAATAAACTATTAGCGTTAAATGCTTTTGAGTCAAAGGCAGCTAAGAAAGTTTTGCCTATTCCCGTAGCGGCTATAACTACTGCTCTTTTTTCACCATTTTTCCTCAGTCTCGCCAATTCTTTAAGAGCTTCAATCTGTGCAGCGTTGGGAGTATATAGATCGCTTAGGTTTTCCCTAAGTATAGAAGCATTCGTAAATATATAATTTTCTTTCGACTTTTTATATCTATTTCTATATACTTCTAAAATTTGCTGGGTAATAGGGAAAACATCATCTCTGTTCCAAAGTGCATTGAAATTATTCCTACATTCTTGAAGGATATCAGGATGACTATGCTTTACATTCCATTCAATATTCGTTTCGATTCCACCTTTCGTAAGATTAGACGAGCCAATCCAGCAGTGCTCAGAATACTTTTGAGAATTGAAGGAATAAAACTTTGTGTGAAAGCCAGTTAAACCGTCTTGAAGCCTTAATTCAACATTTTGAAGTTTCATTAAAGATTCTAACGCTTCTGGTTGGGTAACGTTTAGATATGTAGAAGTTAGCAATTTGAGTTTTCCTTTCTTCTCAAGAAATGTATTCAATTCCTTGAGGAGGAGGCTCAAGCCACTAAATCGTAAGAAAGAAACACAAATAGCAGCTTCGTCTGAAGTGATTAATCCTTGCCGGAGTACGTCAACCATGCAGAGAGACTGAGGCAAGTTTAGAACTGTATTAGGTGACATTTAGCTTAGATATTAGCTTTATATAGACTATTAGGTGGAGCACCAATTAAGATATCTACATCCCCTGGCTTGAGATTTAAATCCTGGGGTTTAAGTTGAGTGACATCTAATGGCGGTAATTTAAGAGGAGATTAAAACTCTCCATGTTTACGCCTCTAATCTGCTTGCAGATTGATTAGCTAAAAAAGGGGATTCTTGCACAGTCCATAAGCAAACTCGCAAAGGCGTTTTCAATGCGCCACTACTGACTCCATCAAGATTGATACCTAAGGTTGCCGCTACTTTTCGGATGATATTCGCACTACCGTTACAATCAGCATTAATTTTCATGCCATTAGATGAACGATACAATCCACGTTTTATTCTTTTGCCACTTGGTTGCTACCCTTCGGGTTTTGCTGCCACAGTTAGCAAGCTTGTTAGATTCTTGGCAAATGAACTCTAAGATAGCTTTAAGATTAGTGCCGGGACTAATTAATATTTGTTGACAGTCATAATTAAACATTTTTTGGTTCTCGATACTTAGGGCACTAAATAACGTGGTATTTATAATAGTAGGTGATGTTGTTATTGGACTTGAATTTACTCATATTGTCATGAGAGTTATTAACATGTATTCAGTACAGATAATAGGTTGTCGTTCCAGAAATTCTGGGAGGAAGGAAGACATGAATTGGTTGACAAGTGCCTGAATCAGATTTTTACTTTAACATTCAGTCGGTCTGTAATGCGATCGCATCTTCAGGCAAACGATCGCATTCACTCAAACGCGATCGCATTTAAAACCTCGACTATTAGAGGACAAGCCAGAAGCTGAAGTTAGCTTGAAGTAAGCATTTGAGAGATTGAGCATCTCAAAATTACCAATAGACTAAAGCGATCGTAAGACGATCGCCTTAACAGCAATTAGCTCTTTTCCCACTCGGCATCCTTCCCCTTCTGGATACAGCGAATCTGACCCTCCAAGCGGAGTTCGTCCAAGACGCGCCGGATCGTGGGCTGGCTGACTCCAGGACAAGCACGGATAATTTCTCCCACCTTAAAGCGTGAGGGGAGACGAGAAATCGTCTCTAATACCTGCTGTCGTTTTACGCCCTTACCTGTAGTTACGACTCCCACTCGACTATCTAGCTCCTTATAAGCTGCTAAAATCACGCCTGTAAAGTATTCCCACCAAGGTAAGAGCGAATGCTCTCCTGAATGCCAACCTTGAGAAGACTGGTACAGGGTATCGTAATAACTCTCCTTAGTTTGCTCGAACAGACGTTCGAGACTGATATAGCGACCGACTTCGTAACCAGCCCGATGGAGGAGTAATAGAGTCAGTAACCTTGCCATCCGCCCATTGCCATCGCGGAAGGGGTGGATGCAGAGGAAGTCCAGCACATAGGCCGGAATGAGCAATAGTGGCTCGAATGATTCTTCATCCCAGCGGCGATTAAACCGCTGGTGTAAGTCCTGGATTGCCATCGGCGTTAGATAGGCGGGGACGGGGGTAAATCGCACCCGCACGGTGCCATCAGGATGGGTTTCTTCAATGTTGTTATCGGTCATCTTCCACTGTCCGCCCGCTCCTGGTAGAAACTGGTACAAGTCGCGGTGGAATTGTTGTAATAAACCAGGAGTGAAATACAAACGGTCTGCATTGGCGTGAATTGTCGTTAATACGTCCCGATATCCGGTGATTTCTTGTTCGGAACGATTCTGTGGAGTCGTCTTTTGAGCGACTAGTGCTTCGATCCGCCGCAAGGGGGCGATGACTCCTTCAATCCGGTTGGAAGACTCGGTACTCTGAATTACGGCTACCTGTCGGAGTTGTTCTAAGCGTTCGGGAGACTGCTGGGCAAACAACAACTGTTTGCCTTTAAATTCACCAATCGCCCGACAAGTCGATAGGAGTTGGACGGTGATGGGTTGTCGTTCCAAGAATTCTGGGAGGAAGGAAGACATCGATTGGTTGACCTAGCCTGAATCAAATCGCTTTAACTTTTAATCGTAACCCACCAGTACCAACTCCTCCAACACAGATTATACCCAACTACTAGAGTTAAAATATCCTGACATTGGCGATGCTGTTGCCGCAGGAGGGAGCATGGGCGATATTAACTGTGTGCTTAAATTGACGAAGTTAGAAATGATGTCAATAATAGATAAGGGCGAACAAAACCGGAAAAATGACGAGCAGAATCATAGCATCGAGCCGAGCTTGGAGTAGCTCACAGGCATGTAGAGATCGTGCCTAAAATAGAAATTGAACTTATGTAAAATTATTCGACTATCTTATGATTATAAATAATTACAGCTCATAGTTTGAATCTTTATTTCAAACCGGAGAAAAACCATACTTGCAAAATCAATCAGCATTAAATTTACGCTGGTAATGACTTCTGCACGTATCTCGTCTTTACCCCTAATTAACTCATAGCAATCTGAGGCATTAACAGTTCGAGCGTAAGTGCAGCCGTGCTTCCAATTAACCTGCTGGGCGCGCCTGTTTCCAGTTGTTATCCTCGATTGAGGATAAAGAGATAGCACCTAAATTAATCCAAAATATATCAATTTTATATGTAAAATTTGAACTAAACTTGAATAATATATACTAACCCGCCATGACTTTCACAATTAATATAAAAAAAATAGAAACTTGCTTAGACAATATATTAAATAGCTCTAAACCTAGTGAAAAAGATATCAAATTTATAAGTGAGCTGCCAGAGCAAGAAATTGAATATCTAAAAACACTATCCACTGATTATTTAAGTTTAGAAAATGAGAAAAAATATTTACAAAATTACGAAGCTTTAGCAGAATTAAAGAAAAAACAATCTATCTATAATAAAGTTATTATGGTAGCAACAGGAGCGAATGCCGTAGGACTTTCAGTAGGAAACCCAATAGTTGTTCTTGCTAGTAGCGCGCTCTCGCTTATATCGAGCGAGTTGTCTACGCCTACAGATCGACTGGTTCGTGTGATGGAAACGTTACTAGAGCATTTTGGGAATGATGGCATCACGCTAACTCCAGATGTTCGCACAGAGACAGGCAAGATCGAGCTATTTGTGAAACTACCCGATCGTCGTAATTTTGCACTGATCCTGAGGTCTAATGGCGACTGTCTCATTAAATGGAGGATAGATCGGGGTGATTTTGTCTCTCGTGTTCGCTCGAAAAACAAAACAAAAAACCAAGTTTATGGAGGAATATTGCCAGCAATCAGCAATTTGAATGCAATGACCCTAAACTTAAAGCAGGAAAAAAGTTATTTGATCGGTTTGTCGAGTAAGGAACGAACTCAAGCAATCATCAAAGTACTGGTTTTGACATCGAAAACCAGAGTAGACCCGAACAACGATCCGTCATTATTCGTGGATTTTGGCAACACTAAGGCTTTACGTGTCAATCCTGGTTGCTCGATTTATGTTGTCGATCTAGAGAACTTAACTAATTTTTTTGAGGTATCCAAAAAAAAATCAACCAATTGACCTCATTTTAGAGCATCATAATAAATGTAGACTACGTTAAATAGCAAAACACCCCCCCTACACATGTAGAGAGGGCATTAAGGCGGAATTAACCGTGATTTACAGAAGTCAACCGCTCGACTCCTAACCGCCGTTCGTTAAAAAATCGGACGGAACGTTCACAAAAATGCTTTTGCAGGCATCTTTAGTATACTCCGTAAAAAGTATACCAGCAACGCTTCTACTTGTACTACGCAAAATGGCATAGACAGTAGAGGGGCAAGGTAGAGCGATCTAACGAGAAGATCGCATCGCATGAAATTACCCCAAAGTAAAGTTTTAGACCTTTTAAAGCCAAATAGTAGAGATTTGGCATGGCAGGAATTCATCGCCGCAGGTGACGCCATCCTGCCCCAGTTACTCGAAACGGTTGAATATTGCCCACTAACTAACGAGGCAATCTCCAGCCCCCTACACGACACACTAGGCTGGAATTTCACTCGCTTCGGTCACCGTTCAAATTCTGGTGTTTTTGGCTACGGGTTCCAAGGTGAGGATGGAAATTATTGGCAGGTCAAAGTTTTTGGTAAAAGTCCCACTTCAGGTCGCACGGGTCGTTATTACGCTCCCAAAAGCTGTGGAGATCGAATATTTTATCCTATAGTACCGCAGTCCGTACGAGATGCGATTTCGGATCGGTATAACTGCCCTCGTTCGGGGGATGAGGCGTGGACCGATTATCTGTTGGCTCATCCGACTATTCCGCTGGCACCTCAAGAAGGAGCTAAAAAAGTTAATGCTTCGTTTGGAGCGGGTACGCCAGCGATCGGTTTATTCGGCCAGAGTTGCGGTGTCAATCGAGATGGTAGCCTCAAAGATCCGTTGCTAGCCCAATTGTGTAAATCGCGCAGAATTCCTATAGTTCTGGATCGCGCTCCTACGCCTAAGCAACAGGCTAAAACCAATAAATATATCAATCGTTTGGCTAAGGCAGTCGCGCGGGCTGGTGGCACTCCTGTCATCCCATGCTGGGATTTAAAAGAGGGCGAGAAAATCGACGATATCGCGATCGCACACGGACACGAGCGGGTGGCAGAGATTTTAGATAACGCCCTCGATTATCATGACTGGCTAGATTTAATCAATAAACCAACATTAAAATGTCGATACTTTGACACGCTTAAGTATACGCCATCCGAATCTTTAAATTCTCGATATTTACCTAGCGATATTCTGCTTTCAGCTCTCGAGTACGATGTATTGCTTGCCATAAAATCAGGTACGGGTACTGGCAAAACAACATCACTCGCTCTTTTAACTCAACATGCTAACGCACTCGGACTTAGAGTAATCGTTATTGGATATCGTAATGTATTGTTGAGATCTTATGTAGAGCTATTGCCCGATTCTTATCTACTAATAGATGGTGACCCAGATCTAGTCGAAGACCGCAACAAAAATATTTTGTTATGTCACCACTCAATTGGCAAATTATCGCCGGAAATATTCAATCGTTCAATCGTCATTATCGACGAATGCCACAGCGTTACCAAAGACATCGTGTATACTCCCCTCAAAGGGGTGGCAGATCGGAGACGTCAACATATTTCGCATTTGAGCAATTGTCTAGCCAATGCCCATAGTATAATTTGCCTGGATGCAAATTTGACAGATTTATCAACATCTGCTGTTTGTAAATTGCGCGGACGGAATTTTAATACTGTAATTAAGGTTGAGAACACCTATCAAAGCTCTGCTAATATAACTATGTATAAAATTAGTGGTAATTCACCTGATGTTCTTAAAAAAGATATAGTTGAGCGAATTGTTAAAGGTGAGAAAGTTTTAGTAACTTCTAATAGCAAAAATCTCTTACAAACACTTCGACAAATGGCTATTGATTACGGTATTAGTAGTGATGATATCTGCTTAGTAACGCAAGAGACGGTAGGGGAAGCTCATCAGAGTGCATTAATGGCCAACCCAAATCAATATCTATTAAATCAGCCATTTAAATTGGTATTACTATCGCCAACAGGCGAAAGTGGCATTGATTTTAGTATTCCCCATTTTGATCACCATTACGATTTTAATTTTGCCAATCAACCGATCGATAATTTGATCCAACGGCTAGGACGGGATCGCAATTTTACGACCTGCCCGAAACATGTTTGGATCGAAGATCGGGCGCAATACAGCCAGCGCGGCTATAGCACTCAGGCGATTGCCGCGAACGAACGCGACTATGCGTATGCTGCCAGTCAATTATCGGGACAATCGGATGATGTGGCTCTACTGGCTGCTGACTACCCCCTGCGCGACCACTACCATCACTGGGAGGCGGCGAACGAAATTGAGAAATCTAATTATTATGAGTTAGCGATCGAGCGGTTATCGATAGCCGGACATCAAATTACGATCGTAGACCCCAACAGTTCCCCCGATTTGCTTCCTGACGCGGCTACGGCTACGGCTGAGGTTAAAGCGGCTAAAGCGGCAGTACATTTGACTACTGCCACCAGTTACCTTAAGGCGGACGAATCGGATTTAACTATTGACGACGCGAATCAAATACTTAATAGCCGCACCGCCACTCAGGTAGATCGAGTCAGAGCCAACAAAACAATATTCGCCCACACCTATCCACAATTAGATAAAACCTCAGAGTGGAAAACTCTAGAATTTTGGGAGTGGCGACTCAAATATGCAAATGTATTTACACAATTGGAGACATTATATCTATTGCTTAACCCTCATCTGGCAAAAACTAAACTCAGCAAAAATGTTAACAACCAGGCTAAACGCGGGGGAATATTACGCGATCTGAACCAACGGGCAATTTTGGCATTAACTGTCGAGCTGGCAGGACTGCCCAAACTAATTGGCAAAACTTATCGCGAGGGCGATCCTCTCGTCGCTGAGGTGGTGGGAAATCTGGAGCGGGCCAAGGGAGTAATTTCCAGGCGAGGAAGTCAATCGCAGATTGCCTATTTGCATCGGATCGCCGAATCAGTGGGCTTAATCGGTTGTGGGGTTCAGATCAGGGGAGCTGACGGCACTCGCCATAGGGAATATCATCTAGAGCTGCTGCACACGCGGGGAATTTTTGAACCACTTGTTTGGACAAGTATAGAGCTGCGATCTCTCTCTCAGCATGGGGAGATCTTGTCACAGACCTTCTCTAATCTAGATCCAGAGACAGATCTAGCCGCCGAATGGGATGGCTGTAAAGATGAGGAGTTGGTAACTGCCTCCGAAGTCGAACTCGATCTGTCGAGCGTAGAGATCTTGTCACAGACCCCCCCTGATATATTTATAAATAATGAGGGGTCTGTGACAGACTCTAATTCAGATTTAGAAACCGATCTAGCAGTTGGGATTGAAAATGTTTGGACGATTGAGCCAGGAGCGAAAATATACAGCCATGCAAATCGATACCACGTTCGCGGGAACGATCGGGGAATATTAGAGCAGATTACTGCGGCTGGGGAGATGGTAATCCGGTGGTTATCGGATGGTTGCCATCAGGTTGCGAACGGCATCAGAACTTACGCCCCGGCGGAGCTAATTGAGGTAGTTGGGCTGCCCCAGTAGTAAGAATCGATCCAGCAACCAGCTCCTCTCTAGACTTTTGTATTGACGAGCGAGTGACTCCGTTCCCCCCTGACTTTTCACGTTAAGTGCCTCTAGCAAGCTGCCAGCCTTGGCACAGGTCATGTAATTTTAACCAACCACGCCAAAGAACTTGGATACCAATTGGAGTCCGGCGACAATGTTCCAGATAACCACCCGTCAACCAGGGTGATACACTGATTATCCAAACGAACGGAGGGATGCGCCGAATCGCAGCTTCCAAGGTTTTGAAGGTAGAACCACTAACGCACTTCTATATTGGAGATCGAGTGACTTTGCTAGATAAATACATGGTTAGGGCAGGAGACATCGGGACAATAGAATCAATCGACTCAAAAGGTATCTGCGTTTGGTGGGATAGCTTACCTCAGCCTCCACAACTGTGGAGGACTTTTAGCTCCACAGAACTGGAATTAAAACAACGGGGATACTTCCAAAATTAAGTATGCGGTCATAAAGTTATCGTAACGGGGATTGCTAGACGATCGACGATTTACGTGCGGACGGGTTGAATTACCTAAAATATTTACATGAAGTTAAGACCATATCAAACCAAAATCATTGCTGAAGTTCTAGCCTCATGGCAAAGCGGAAAACGTCGCGTCATGGCTACCGCACCAACTGGCTCCGGTAAGACAGTGCTATTTGCCAAAATTGCCGATAAACACCTCACTGATGTCCCCGATGGTAAAGTCTGGATTATCGCTCACCGAGTCGAAATGCTCAGTCAAGCCAGACAAAAGATTGAAGCAATTTCCGACCGCCGAATTGGTAGGATTGAAATCGGTGATAAATTTGACCCCACCGCCGCCGTTTATATCTGTTCGATTCAGAGTTTAGCCGCTAAACTCCCCGAAATTGAGGCTCAACCTACGCTAATTATCATCGACGAAGTTCATCATGCGATCGCTGACTCCTATCAAGAAGTACTCAAGAAATTCCCCAAAAGTTTAGTCTTAGGCGTAACCGCCACCCCCATCCGCGCTGATGGACAAGGCTTTAACGATTCATTCGATAAGTTAGTGTGTGGTCCCAGTGTGAAAGAATTAATCAACCAAGCCTATCTCGCCCCTTTTAAAGTATTTGGTGCCAAACTGATTCAGTTAAAAGATGTCAAGATCGGCAATGGAGATTATCACCGTCAAAGCTTAATCGACCAGATCGATCGCAGTATCGTCTATGGCGATCTATTATCCGCCTATCGTCAATATGCCAACAATACCAAAACCGTCGTGTTCTGCGTCGATATCCACCACTCCTTAGCCACAGCCGCCGCTTACCAAGCCGCCGGAATATCTGCCGAACATATTGATGGAGAAATCGATAGTAAGGAACGATTGGCGATTCTGAACCGATTTAGAAGCGGTGAAACCACAGTATTGTGTAACTGCGAACTGATCCTCGAAGGTTTTGACTTAGAGGATATCGAAACTGTCCAAATCGTGCGTCCTACTGCCAGTCTCAGTTTATATCTCCAAATGGTCGGTCGAGCCTTACGTCCCCATCCAGATAAAGACTATGCCCGAATTATCGATCATACTAGTAACATTGCCTTATTCGGACTGCCAGACCAAGAGCGATATTGGAGTTTAGATCCCGTTCCCGCACCTTTGAGTGGATGGGTCGAAAAATGTCCCAGTTGTCAACATATTTTCCGCCCGATTAAGAGTATTACTAGTATCCACCGTCAAGTCATGCAGGGAATTCCCCGTCAATTTGGACGAACGATTTGCCCAAATTGTCACAGTAGTCTGCAATTCTTATTGCGGAAACCAGGATTATTATTTAATGCCGAAGTTCCCGCTCAAATGTTGGTTGAAGAAGATAAAGCAGCGATTGTTGAAATTAGAGATCGTCAGCAAATTAAAACTCGAATGGGTGACAGAGTGCGAAATTCTACGAAAGTCGTCGAGAAAACTCAAGCTCAGATTCATCCAGATCATTTGATTCTCATCGACAATATTTTAAGCCATGCACTATCTCATGCTGAAGCTGTCGAAATCCTCGCGAATATGGATGCTATCTCTGATTTTGGCATCACTCATTGGCAGTATATCGGCGGTAAAGTGAATTATCGCTCGGAATGGGCGAAGGGGGCTTTTTATAAGTATACTGTCAGGAAAAGATTTAACATTCACCGAGGAACTCCAGGGAATTCAATCTCCGAAATCTTTGAGATTATCGATGGGGAATCCTTACCGGAGCAGATTTTCGAGCCGAGTAATTGGACATTAGATCTCGAAACTGCGGAAAAGTATGTCAATTTTGCCAGAGGTCAACAGAAAATGTATCAAATCGTTAAATTAACTCGGCGTGAGAATTCTCAATGGATGGTGGACGAACAAATTGCCGTTTCTGTGTAGGATATTTGAAATGTGCGAAATTTAAGATTGATGGCCACGCGGGATACTAATCTCTATGTATTAGTGCAAGATGTGAGTAGAGTAAGATCTCGATCCAATCTGCTTTTTAATGCGTGAGTAGTTACAATAACCACCAAAATTAATCCCCTCTAAGGAGGTAATCAGAAATGTCCTCGCTCGCCCCAATTTTAGAACACAGCACAGGCAAAATTCGGTTTGGGGTAGATGATGTCCAACCCGCCATCGAGAGGTTGCCAACAATATCTGCCCGCTTGCAATTCGAGCAAATACTAACGACACCCTTGCTAGCGTTCAGTCATGACGATACATTTGAATCGATTGCCAATCGTGATACTCATCCGTTAGCATTTGCCGTACATAGTGCCTTTAGCGAACATCGTCCTTTGGTATTGACTCCCGATATGATTTGGTTGACGATCGCTCAAGGATTCGCCCACCATCTCAATAATCATGCCGAAAAATTCCGTTCTAATTTTGTCAGCCATCAAGGTAAAGAGCAACTGGTAATCTCAGGCAACAATCTGCCCACTTCACCAGCTCAATGGGCAGAGATTGTCGAACAGTGGACATTGCACCTGCGGGATCGCGTGGGTGCAGATGTCTACCAATTAATAGAATGCAATTTTAGTACCACTACGCAGATTACTCGCGTTGCCAGTCATGTGGTCATGATGGATGCGTTTAAGCAGTACTTTGACTACGTGGTGAAGTGTGTGTGCGGGATTCCAGAGATTTCGCTGCTTGGCACGGTAGCAGATTGGCAGCGGATTTACGATCGAGTGGTGAGTTTGTCTGAGTACGATTTGCGCTGGTGGACGGATCGATTGTTACCAATTTGTCAGGAATTTATTAATACTGCTGCGGGTAAACCCGATCTGGATTTCTGGCAATGTATCTATAAGCCGGAGGAAGTGTACGCTAACGAGCTAATGACTGGTTGGTTGGTGGATCTATTCCCATATTTTCTAGATTTTCCTACGAAAGAACCCACAGAACGAAACAGTTTGCTGGATATCGAGCCAACCGATCGTCAAACCCCAGTCAGATCTTTCGCACGAAACAGGGGCGGCGTTGCATTAGTATGTCTACCGCTAGGAATATCTCAAGTTGGGTTTGAACTCAGTTATCCACAAGCAGATCGAACTATGAATGTAGACCTAGAAATAATGGCTGGATTTATCGGTGTTCGTCAAGATTCACATGGTAAATTGCAGCCAGAAATTGGTTGGGGAGTGCGAGTAAAAAACAATCGATTAAGTCAATTACTAGATCGCCTTCAGCAAGAGCACTCGACCGAACCACCTATTGATTGGATGAATTGTGCGATCGATGAAATTCCTCACGAATTGGTCGAAATGTCCGAGCGATTCGATGGAGCCAAGTTATACGCAGATAGCCAGCATTCTTGGCACATTCTACCAGTCCAGCTATGGGAGCAAAATTGGGCAGAAGATCTGATTTTACCAGAAATTTGCTACTTCTATGCATATTCTTTTATTGCTCTTAACGATGGACGCTCGATTGCATATAAATTTAATTATGAGACTCAACAATGTAGCTTTTTAGTTGGCGATCGAGTAGATAATGAATTTGAAAGTTATACGATCGTTGCTACTAGCGCAACTGAACTATTCGAGCGAATCTTAGCAGCAGATGGAGCCTACTATTTCGACGATCCTAGTTTTTTAGCATAACTTATATACATTTTCTCAATATTAGTTCGCTCGTGGTCGAAACTAGAAAAAACATTTCCTATTTGATTGTGCCAAATGCAAGGTTCATGTTCTATCTAGTATTAATCAAAGATGAATTTCTCGATCGATCGTCCGTGGAAAAACCAGTATTTCCACATCCTTAAAGGAACGAACCGTAACTACTCAGGCTCTAGATTTAGATCCTCTTCCGCATTCGTAAATGTCGCAGTGAGTTTGGTTCTTTATGTGATGCCATCGAGCATGTCTTGAAGCTATCTTTCTAAAGACTCTGGCTTTTGCTATACCTGCCCGCACCGACCGACTATATTCAAACTCGGGCGACTCTAAAGTCAGTCCCGATCTGAAAGTCCAAAAAACAAGGCTGACATCAATATTACGGCAAGTCAAATCAATGAAGCAATTTGATCGATTAGAAGAGTTGAATGATTTACTCGATCGATCCACCTTCGCCACTTCAACATTCTGAATTACTGTATCATTTACCCTTGTCACAGCTCCTAAGATTTTCAGATCCTTCTTAGCATCGATATTAGGCGCACCAATCGACTTCCATTCACCGTCACTATCTTTGGTAGCTGACAAAATTATCTTATTAGGTCGCAGCCGTCTAACCTTGAGAACATCATCAACGATGGTGATTTGGATACTTTTATCCTTAAATTTGTCCTAGCCAGCTAACTTCTGCATTGCTGAATCTGCCGCTCTGGTTAACAACTTCCGATCTTCCCGAAGTAACTCGGTTGATAGATATTGAGTCTTGAGATTAGCCGATCTCATCAACTCTAAATTTTCTGTTGTGTTCTTGAATCTGGCAGATAGAGATTGCCAACTATGATCGACATCGCGACCCTTTTTAAGTTCTCCTTGATGAACATAACTAACTCCCAGGATACATCCGCAACTGGTAATTCTAAACCTGACATTAACTCCTTCTACTTCCAACCGATCGATCCACTCCCCAATACTGGGTAAGTCTGTCAATGCCTCATCGATTTTAGATTGCTAGGCTCTGGTGCTTTTCTAATTCTCTTAACTTTTTCCCAAGAGTTTTCACCTGGTTCAAGCCCATAATCCTTCTCGATTTTCCTTAGACACTGCTTCATATTGTAGTAGTCTTTAAAGTCAGTAATACGATTACCAGTAGGTGCGATCGATCCAGTGGCACACTCTAGCTCGATCGAGGATGACTTTTATTTACGAAGTACCTTTAATTTCCAGTGAAGTTTTTCAACTGTTGTACCGTTCGCTTTCCAACTATGATAAGTTGCGAACATGGCTTGTACCACTACATTCCGAAATACGAAAAAGCCGTGTTTCACTACATTGCTTCGTAGCTAATGTCGAGCATTCCAGATTTCTCCGATCGACT
>ENA-OFCD01000997-OFCD01000997.1-metagenomes-genome-assembly--contig:-NODE-997-length-15780-cov-5.197393_pt1 | contig 15780 bp, 12 predicted proteins | sample MGYA00153392_OFCD01 | MGnify analysis MGYA00153392 | reverse complement strand
TAAGGTATGACTGCTACCGCAGCCTGATAATTTGCCAATTCTTCGGCTAAATCGGGGCACTCCAAGATTTGAGCATCTACCCAGAGGCGTTCCCCCAGATCGAGCAGATCGAGCGCGTATAGTGGTGCGAGTTCGCAAAAACATCTATGGTCGTTCATGATAGATCCATTGGGCACGGGGTTTGGGTTTGCTTAGGATTGCCCACTGACTACTGATGATGCACTTTCAAAAGCTACTTTTAGTTTGCTCAATCCCAGCCGTAACCGCGTTTTTACAGTACCAAGTGACAGCCCAGTAGCTGCGGCAATTTCGGTATGAGTAAGACCTTGATAATAAGCCATTTCGATGACTTGACGTTGTAGTGGCGGGATTTGATTCAATGCTGTCAGCACTTGTTGCTGTCGTTCGTCAATTTCGATCGCTTCAATTGGATCTACGCTAGCCGTTGGAAATTCGATCTCTTTACCAGCAGCGAGTGCCTCATGGACTTTATTGAGTCGTTGGATTTTTCGCAACCGATCTATAATTCTACTACGCGCCAAGGTAAAGATCCACTGGTCTACAGAACCTTTGTGGAGATCGAACCTGTCAGCAATCCGCCAGATTTGGGTAAATATTTCTAAAACAACTTCTTCACAGTCCTCTACTGAGTTGAGACTCTTCCAGGCGATCGCGTAAAGTATCCGTGAGTAGCGATCGTAGAGCGCGGACAAGGCACTGCGGTCTCCTTCGGCGATCTGTGCGAGTAGATGTGCTGCTTCAACCATTGACGCTAATGGACAGAGAATGCTGTAGTAGCTTCAGTTTAGCTCACAGGCGGCAGATATCTAAACCCAATTCAAGTTACTTTTATGTGTCAAAACAAATTCGATCGCCTAGAGATCCAATTTGAAATTAACAGCGTATACCTATTGGTAAGGCAAGTTGCGATCGCAGATAATTAACAAATTTTTGTTTTCCATAGTCAACACTCTCACTATCTAAGTAATCCAACCTCGTCCCGATCGCACTCATCAACTTATGAGTGTAAGCTGTCTCTGAAACGATCTATTTATATTGATTCGACCGATAAATTAAGTATTGTGGCTGAATTTTATTGAAATCACGCTGATGATAGAAGATCGATAAGAGTAGCTGGGTAACATGTAGATATGATTCTTTCATCATATCAACTCATGCTTAAAAATAACAAAGCCACTTTCGTAGGTGCCAGCATTGCTTGGGGATTGACAGCATCCATATCTTCACTCACTCCTAGTGCTCAGGCTGCTACTTTTACTTATAGTGGAACTACTGTCGGTGGCCCTGTCTTCAATCGACCTGATGCCAACTTCTCCAATCCGCCCACAGCGGTATCAGGAGCAGCGGGAGAAGCCGTTCCTTATAGTAGTTTTGGTTTTACTGTTAGTGCCCCAGACAGCTACGTTTTTCAGAGTACGGCTAACTTTGACAATTTTACTGTTCTTTACCAAAATTCTTTTAATCCTGCCGATTCAGTCTTTAATGCCGTAATTGCCAATGACGATAATCCACTTGTCGGATTATCTGGATTTACTACAGCCCTAAATCCTGGTACTAACTATTTTCTAGTTACTACTGGTTTTGATGACACCAATGTTGGAACTTTCACGAATACGATCGTTGGTGCAGGTGCTGTGACCACCGCAGTTCCTGAGCCAGCAACTATCTTAGGCTCTCTAGCGGCTTTTGGATATGGTGTCTATTCTAGACGCAAAAACAGGAGCGATCGCTCGGTGACTAAAAAAACATTCTAGTTTTATCTTTAATATTTAACCCTCTGGATAACTCGTCTACGAGGGTTGTTTTTCTTAGATAATTCAGTCAAATGCGATCGATATCCAGAGAAGTGCTAGTTTGAGATCGCTCGCGAATAAGGTATTTATTTAGAGCGGTAAAAAGTACTAATTTATCTACATTGGTTAAATAAATAAGCCATCACGCTCTTTTTTAAAATTACTAGTGCGAGGAGTGACTAAATTTGCCGATCGATCCTAATATCTATCGATTGGATGTCTAAACAAACTATTATTGTCTATCTAAAGATAAAGAGAAAATCGTAATGAAGTTGCCAATGGATAGAGATCGCTTCAACTGGGTACTTTGAAGCGATCTCTATCCATTGGGTGAGTTAGCAATTCACGATCTATCGAAAAACAGAGATCCATTTTGGCATTTGCAGCGTATAACCATACAAGTTGGCAAATTTACCTGCAATCTTTTCCAAAGGTTATAGATCTATCCACGGTCTAGCTAGCAGATTGACTATAGGGAGCGCTCGAAATTTTTAAGTTTACTTAACCTAACCCAAAGATTCATAGATCGTACTTATTGCTTAGGCACAAGTAATTTCTGTGGTTTATGTATCAATCGATAACCGTGATAAAATTAGTTCGCATAGTTGGGATTGTCAAAATTATTTGCAGTAAACCAATCATTTCTGAGGAAATTTAAATGGCAATAAAGAGTGGTACGGCTGGTAGTGATACATTGTTTATCGACAGCGGGAGGAGTGGGGATACACTACTAGGTTTGGCAGGTAATGACATTTTAAGTGGCTTGACTGGAGCTGGTGGCAATACTTTAGATGGTGGTGATGGTGATGACACGATCTATGCCAATCTAAATGACACGGTAATTGGCGGTGCTGGCGACGATCTGATTTTTGGCGGTCTGGGCGGCAATACGCTCTCTGGCGGTGCGGGTCAGAATCTATTTGTGCTCTCAGGGATAGATTTACCCAAAACCCCGAACACGATTACTGACTTCAAGCCGCTGGATGATACGATCGAAGTCGATTTAGCAACTGGTAGTAAAGCTAGTGATGTGACTACTACGGTAGTTGGTGCTGATACCAGGATCGGCTTTGGTAGTACCCAACTCGCAATTGTCAAAAATGCCAAGTTAACTGCCAATGACATCACAATTGTGGTCGGTGCTAGTGCCCCTATGCCGCCAATGCCCACACCAACGCCAACGCCAACGCCCACACCCACACCCACACCAACGCCCACACCCACACCCACACCAACGCCAACGCCCACACCTACACCCACACCCACACCCACCCCAACACCAACGCCAACGCCCACACCAATCGCAGGCATCAGTTTAGCTCAAAATCTATTGACAACTGACACGACAGTCAAAGGCTTTGGTGTCAGTGCGATCGCTCAGAAAGCGGGTAGTAAAGTCAATGAAATTGGGATCTTCGCAGTCGATGATGCTACGGGTAAAGTCGGCGGTATTGCCGTTGGTGCGGCAGGTTATCTCAAAGCTGTCACCGACTCCGCTAGACCGATTTTCGCTAGTTTGGGTGGAACTTTCTTTAGTACCAACAAACGAGAGATTGGGTTAGATCCTAATAAAACATATCAATTCTTCCAGGTGCAGGACGGATCGATTTCCGATTTGCAACAACAGATTGCTAGTGGCAAAACACCGACTAATATCCTCTTCTCTCGCCCCGATGCGAGTGGAAATAGCCCGATTAAAGTCACAAATAACAGTACGAATGATGGCTATAGAGTATCAGTTAATAGTGATGAACTGGTCTTGAATGTCGCGAAACTAGATGGTGCGACACCAAATATCGCAGTTGGTGCTAAATCCCAAGGGTTAGCGCAAGGACGCACGATCGATCTGACGGGTTTTGCAGCCACACCACTCAAGGTCGATATTACCACCACCAGTTCTGCCGCCTATAACAACAACATTGGTTTTTATGCTGTTGAAGATGCGATCGGGACAATCAAACTAGCCAGTGGGACTACACTCAAACCTGGTGATGCCAACTATGCCATTGAAGCGATTAAAAGCGTGGTATTGCAAGCAGGTAAAACCGATAGTAAGACTAACCAAGATCTAGTTGGCGGTAAACTCTACGCCCCTGTAGTCGTCGCCCAAGGCTCACTAACTGATTTTGTCACCAAAAATATCAATAACAATAGTACCGACCCTAATGCGATTCATGCTTACTTCAATTATCTCGGTGCTAACCCCGACAAACTCGATCACTTCCGCTTACTAGGTAGCAATACTTTCGGCGTAGAGGATCTCTATGGTGGTGGCGATCGCGATTTCAACGATGTAGTTGTCAATATCAACGTCAAAACTGCTTAGATTTTGAGACAGCAGTAGTACCGATCGCGCCAACTAAAACAGGTGGATGTGGCGCAAGGATTGCTGTGAGACTACTTGCGCCACATCCACTACTAAATATTGGCACTCTGCAAGTTTAGGTCGTCTGAACCCGCGAGTCTGCCATTGGGCTATGCTCGGTCGCTTATTGCTTGCCAGTCGAAAGATCCGTTTTGCAACCAGCAGCGTATGTTCGTATAGAACCACCAATCTATCTACCGTCTAATTAACCATAGGATCTGATATGTTATTTACAATTTTTAAGTTTGCGAAACTTAACTGGAAAAAATCTCTAATTTTGGGTGGCATCTCGATCGCTGCGATCGTCGCAGCTACTAGCTTACCTCAATATTTGATGGCTTCCGATCACGATGATGGTGAAGTCGATTACAAAGGTCGGAGTTTGAATTTGACCGACTTGTACGCATTTCGGGAACAAGATCAAAATCCTGGTGCAAATCCTGGCGATTTAGTCTTGGTAATGGATAGCAACCCGCGATCGATCGCCCGTCAGCAATATTTCTTTAGTACCAATGCCCGCTACGAATTTAAAATCACTCGTGTAACTGACAAGGACGCGACCCCCACCGGGCAAGAAGATATCACCCTCCGCTTTGAATTTAGTGCGCCTGACGCGCAACAACAGCAGCAAGTTAAGTTGACTGTGATCAAAGATGGACAAGAAACTTCCGCCACCAACCTCCGCACCACGCCGCTCGGTGCCTCCAGACCGATCGTCAATCAACTGTTATCCTCCGGCACCAAGCTTTCCGTGTTTGCGGGGTTACGCGAAGACCCATTCTACTTTGATGTCGAACAATTTTTCCGAGTTCGCGCTGGTGCCCTGGGGATTGGCCCCGCTGTTGGCTTTCGTCCGCCCGCTCAAGCCGTGGATTCATTCAAAGGTTTTAACGTCAATGCGATCGCCATTCGCATCCCGCAGCAATTTCTCCAAGGTAGCAGTGGTGCTACCACCTACGATATCTGGGAGATAATTTCACTCCGAGATCCGGCAACTGGCAAATATCAACAAGTAGAACGGTTGGCGCGCCCCGCTATCAATGAGGGCTTAGTCGTCAGCAATGACTTACTCAATGCCTTCAATAGTGTGCCACCGACCGCCGATCTCAGCCCTGCTGCGGCACCGATTGCCGCAGAAGCCACCCGCACGCTCAAAGCATTGGGCAATGATGATGTACGGACTAACGCCTTGTTGACCGCCTTTCTACCAGATGTGATGCGGATCGATACTACTGGGGCTAGTGGCTATGGTAATGCCCTCAATGCCAAAGGTAGCCCAATTCGCGGACGGCTGCTCAAGGATGATGTCATCGATACCACTCTAAGCGTATTAACTAACGGCGCAATCAAGGGGGATAATGTTTCCTACGAAGGAACTCCAGGTAACGTCGCTCAAGGACACAAGCCCTTGGAAGCGAGTTTTCCTTATCTAGCATTGCCAAACTAGGTAAACAGTTGACAGTTGACAGTTGACAGTTGATAGCTAGCTTGATGTAGGGTGTGTTAGGCTTGCGCCTAACACACCAATGTCTGAGACTGATACTATAAATTAGCTATAAAACCATTTTGGCAGTTGGGTCGATCCTCGAAACCTAACCTCTAAATGGATTTTGGATCTTTCGCTAGAGCGTAAATCAGCCCTACCTCCGGTAATAGCCCTACCGCTTATACACAAGTTATTTGAGTTGCTGCGGAGATCTTTACCCCACCCCAGCCCTCCCCTTATCAAGGGGAGGGAGCGAAAGCTCTACCTTTAGGTAGGGAGCTAGAGCCTCCCCTTGTAAAGGGGGGGTAAACCGATCGAAACGCAGTCTAGCCGACTTGTCGGTAGGCGGTAGGTGATGGGCTGGGGTTTGGGTTCCACTCCCCCCTCTGCCATATTATGAAATCTGCTCTACTTACTTCTGTCATATTAGGGATGATGACGATCGCGTCTCCCAGTTACGCTCAATTTTCTTCATTTCCAGTCAGCTCTGATGCTTGCTCCACTCTGTGCCTCAAGCTCGATCTTGGCTCGACTAATAATGACTCTTACGGCGGTTTCAATAATAGTTTTAATAGTGGCTTCAATACTGGTTTCAATAATAATTCCAGTTCTGGCTCCAGTGGCATCCGGTGGCAGGTTGGGGTGACTTGGCGACTAACGGCACCAGACGTTTCACTAGCAGAAACCGAGCGTGTCAAACGCCAACTCGAAGACAATCGTAGCTTGATGCTCGCTCTCGCGGAAGCAATTACTCAAAACAAAAATGAACTGGCGAATGGGCTGGCGATCCTGTTGGCTCCTCGACTGGGCTATGGCGATTCTCGTAAACTACTTGCCGATCTCAAAACAGGATCGATGAATATTGGTTCCGCGAAGATCCAGCTCCAACCAGTAACTACCCCCACGGCGATCGCACCTCCAATCCAGATCCCGCCTGGGACTACCCCCGCGATCGCACCTCCGATCCAGATCCTGCCTGGAGCTATTAATGCTGCTCCTGCGCCGATCGATCCCCCGACACCGATTATCGAGCTGCGGTAACACCACTAACTACTCAATCGCCATGCAAATGTCCCTCTTCAAACGATCGTCCCAGCAGAAATGGTGGCTATTGGCACTACTGGGGATGGGTAGCTCGATCGCGTTGGCTGCGGTACTAGCCGCCCCACGCCCCACTTCTGCCTGGAAATATCGATTTCAGCGTCCCCCCGTCGGCAGTATTACCAAAAATATCCAACAGGAAATCGCCTTTCACCAACGCATCATTCAACAGCAGCCGACAGCCGGACTCGAACGCGCCGCATTGGCTCAGAATTACTTAAAAATGGCGCGGGCAACTGGAGAAAGTAGCTGGTACCTCCTCGCCCAACAAACAGCACAGCAATCGCTCGTCCAGTTACCATTTCACAACTATGGTGCAGTTCTCGTCCTAGCGAAGATCGCGGCGGCAAAACATGACTTTACTCAATCGTTGGCTCTAGTCGAGCAACTCCCGTCGCAAGCCGAATCCCTCTCGCTCTCAACCACCGCCCATCTAGCTTTAGGCGACACTACTACCGCACGGCAAAAAGCAGACGCAGCAGTTACAAGGATGCCGACACTGAGTAATTTCGCGCTTAGAGCTTTGGTAGAAGTTGCACAGGGACAGGATTCGGCAGCGGTGCGGGACTTCAAAACCGCGATCGCGGCTGAAGAACCAGACGAAGCTGGTAGTTCGGCGTGGGTGCGGACATTATTAGGGCGGTTTTATTACAAACGGGGACAACTCCAACAGGCGGAGGAGCTATATCAGTCCGCCCTAGAAATTTTGCCCAAATACCCGCCAGCATTATTAAATATGGCAGAATTGTCCGTCCGCCAGTGGCAAGCCGATCCCAGTCAGAGCAAGTACCAGACTCGTGCAGCCCAATTATACGATCGATTCTTTCTCACTACGGGGCAAGCTCCGACTGTCTACGATCACATTGCGCTCAGAGGATTGGCACGCGTCCAGCGATTGCAGGGAGATTCTACCACCGCCGCTACCACTTGGGAGCGGGCGGTATCGCGATTGCGCTCCGATCTCAGCGGTTTCGGGCATCGGCGAGAGTTGGCTCAATTATTGCTCGAACGCGGACAGGGCACAGATCGAGAGCAGGCTCTAGCCCTGATGCAGGCTGAGATTAAAATTCGCCAAGATCCCGAAACGTGGGATACTTTGGCGGCTGCTCACTTGCAGATGGGACAGCTAGAACAGGCACAGGCGGCGATCGCCATAGCCTTAAAGTCAGGAATCCTCGATCCAGGCATAACCGATCGAGCAGCCGTTATCGCTCAAGCTAGAGGTCAATTAGCGCAAGCACAAATGTATCGCGAACGGGTGAAGTCGATCGATCCCCTATTCGATGCTGGAGCCAGACAGGCTCTCGGTTTGGGTGTCGGTTTGTCGGGATTAAATTAGAGTTGCGCGATCGCGGCTCGCAGCCGAGAGGTTTCCTCTCTTGACGCACACAAACGGGAGGAAACCTCCCGTTCGATGCGCCGCTCCCGGATTGTGCGAGACAAGACAACACACCCTACAACATTCTTACAAATCAAATAGGACTGCCATATTAACACGTCATGCTTAAAGATTTGCTGCATTCGGCTCGTTACAGATATCAGGCTTGGAAAATCGCGATCGCATGGGGATTGGGACTATTAATGGTTCTGGGTTTAGGGCTACCCAGTCAGGCTCACTGGGCGGATTTGGCTGTTGCAGATATTCAGATTGAGAGTCAAGATGTCAGGATAAATTTAACCGTGCCGACTGGGTTACTTTCCCAGTTTGATGATGATAAAGATCGACAACTATCGGCAGTAGAAGTAACTAAACATCAACAAGCTCTCCAGCAATTCCTCAATGAAAAAATTCAACTCACGGCAGCTAGAGTCAAGCATGATACTTTAATAGTCACATCTACCACTGCTAAAAAATTACCTTCCAATCTCATCGCTACTCCCGATACTCATAGCAATTTATTATTGCAGTATCACTGGGCGCAACCGCTCAACCAATTGCAACTACATTACGATCTATTCGTACCTGGAGTAAATACAGCACGGTGTCTGGCGCAAGTATTTCGGAACGGTCGCGTGGACAATTTAGTCCTAACGCCAGCAATCAAAAATGTCGCCTTAATTGATGCACCAATTTTGCAACAAGCTACTAGTTTTATTCAACTAGGGATCGAGCATATTTGGACTGGTTACGATCATATTTTATTTTTAATTAGTCTCCTGATGTTGGGTGGCGAATTAGGTTATTTAATTAAGGTAGTTACGGCATTTAGCTTGTCTCATTCCATTACTCTAACTTTAGCCGTTTTAAATATTGTCTCTGTACCTAGTCGCTGGGTAGAAATTGCGATCGCGCTGTCGATCGGTTATGTTGCTGCGGAAAATTTGTGGCGCAAAGAACCCGATCGATCTAGATGGAAATTAGCTTTTGCTTTTGGACTGATTCATGGTTTGGGATTTTCTTCAGCTTTGCAGGAGCTAGAATTACCTCGCAATAATTTAGCAGTTTCCCTAATTAGTTTTAGTGCTGGTATCGAAATCGGACAGATAAGTATCGTCCTCTTGACTTACTTATGTCTATCCTATCTGCGGAAATTCCCCTGGGATCTCACTGTTCGTCGCCTAATTTCGGCGGGGGTAATTGTGATGAGTGCAATCTGGTTTTGGGAGCGCGCTTTTATGGGATAGTGATATTGAGTAAATTGTTTGCGACTGCCTTCGCTTGTTGAAAAGATAAAGCATGATTGGATACCTGAGTCGAGGTAACAGCACCATCAAGCAGCAGCATCCAATTAGCAGCTAAACGATCTGAATCTTGCACCTCCGCAGCCTTTGCCAAATCTCGAATAAACTTGACTACTAAACGTTTATGTTCCTTGCAGAAAGCATGAATTGGTGAATCAGGAGCGGAAAACTCAGCAGAGGCATTAATAAACATACAGCCAAAAAAGATGGGGGTTCTAGACCATTGCTCGTATACATCAAACACCGCCAGTAATCGATCGACTGGATTTTCACGACGCGCGACTTCCCGCATCAGCCAGTTCCGAAATTCCTCATCTTGCTTTCGGAGACTGGCAAGAATTAGTTCGTCTTTCGATGTGAAATGTCGATAAAGGGTATTTTTTGCAATACCCGATTCAGCCAAAATTCGATCGATACCTGTAGCGTGAAAACCGTGTTGGCGAAATAGCTTGAGTGCTGCGCTTACAAGTCGATCTCTAGACTGATTTGTCATACCAGTTATCTAAATTATAAAAGTATTAATACATAAATACTACACTGAATTGTAAATTAAAATACAGATCTGTCCTCTAAGATAAATTTTTTGATTAAACAGATTTCGATTGCTTCAGAATCTTAGTATAGCTTAAATCGATGCTTTAGAACAGCTTGTGGCATTCTACAGCTTGAAAATATAACCGATCCAAGCCGATACATAGCAAAATAGTCAATTCTTTATTGATTAGGCGATATAAAACAAGACAGATCTGTCCTATAATATTTACATCACCTGCTGTGGACGACTAATCGATATGTCATCTGGATATCACGATGGAGAAAAAACCGTTCAATTCTTGGCTGGGAGGCAGTTGGAGGCAGCACAACTGAGTGGAATGATTCGCCCAACGCTGGTGCTTGCGGCTCAACGCTTTCTGGAATCACAGAGCCTAGCAGTAGCTGGAACTGTCGATGCTTTTGGTCTTTGGGCTTCTCTACTGACTGGTTTACCAGGTTTTCTCAAAGTGCGATCGGATCGGTTGGTTCAAATTGATACCGAGCCAGTTCTAGGTTCACCACTGGATCGAGCACTAGCAAGGGGAACACCCTGTGGCTTATTGGCGATTGATTTAGGATCGCGCGTCCGGCTGCGTTTGAATGGAACTGCGGTTCGCACTCACAACGGCGGGATAGAGCTATCTCTGAGACAAGTTTACTTCAATTGTCCCCAGTACATCCAAAGACGGGCGATCGGAACTGCTCGATCTAAACCACAATCGGCGGTAACAGTAACAGCAACTGCCCTTACTTCTAGACAGATTGAATGGATTAGTCGAGCAGACACTTTTTTTATCTCAAGTTTTCATCCCGAATCGGATTGTGCAGATACATCACATCGAGGTGGTTTTCCTGGATTCGTTCGAGTTGTAAATTCTAATACGCTGATTTTTCCAGACTATGCGGGTAACAATATGTTCAACACGTTGGGAAATATTCATCTCAACCCATCTACGGGGCTGCTGTTTCTCGACTTTGAGCGAGGTGCAACTCTGCAACTAACTGGAAGATCGCAAATTCTGTGGGATGCAGCATCGAAGCAGGAATTTGTGGGAGCAGAGCGCGTAATTCAGTTTCAAGTCGATCGAGTTTTAGAAGTTTCCAATGCAACATCCTGGCGGTGGGATTTTGTTGACTACTCACCCTACAATCCCAGCATTTGAGTAGACTGATTTCTTACTTTGTCTATAGCAGCCAATATTATTGATAAATATGTTCCAATGAAAAATAAATCGGCAGATATATTGTTACGGCAATTTAAGGAACTAGAAGATAAGGTGATGATATTGAGTCGGCAGATCGAAACCCTATCTACGGCTATTTCTGCATCTGGTGTCAACACAAATTCTCCTATAGTTCAATTGAACGCCTCAGTTGATGACGAATTTGAAGATGAGCCATGCGAAGTGTTAACGTCGTTTTTAGAATATCGCTCTTAATTTGGCAATATCTTCTCGACCTAAATCCCGCTCTCAGATGGAATACATGCTTCTATGGGATAGTTAAAAAATCGCGATGTTACTAACCGATCGATCGTCGGAGTTCGCTCATGGCTGTGCCAGTACCTTTGGTTTTGGCAGTTGCGACACAGATATCGATTGTAGTTTGGATGGAAAGATTAGGGAAATAACGACTATTTTCGCTGACTTCATATTTACCATCTACTAACTGATGGATCGTCAGTCGATTATTTTTAAATAACCATACTTCTGGTACATTGTAGGGCAGAAAATCCAATTCAGAGGTATAACTAGTGACATCGATTTCAATAACCAAATCTGGTGGGGGATCTTGTTGCCAGTCAATTCGATCTTTCCCTACTACCGCTTGCCAATTATCGATATAAAAACAGTAATCTGGCTCAATGCCACTGACTTCAGGCAGATCTAGCGTAATCGGCGTGAAAGCTTCATAATTACGATTTTGACTATCTAGGAGAATTTTAACAATATCTGCGAGGATATTAGCTTCGCGTCCGTGTCTGGGTAATGGACTCATCAGCAAAATCTCTCCGTCATGGTATTTGAGTCGGGGAATCGAGCCGTTGCCCCGACTGTCACGTAATTGACAATAATCTTGCCAAGTCCCAGGCATCCGCATCACCGCTCCAGGTGGCATTTGAATCCGATCTGTCGAAATAACTGCGTACACGATCGTTACCCTCGATTATCGTTTAGTTTAATCATAGCTATGTGGATGGTGGGTAGATCCTCGCATCCTACCCACCAAATTCGATCTACTTTGTTAGTTCATCCCAAACACAATGACTAAACCCAATACTGCGCCAAAGACAATCAAGGCGTAGTTTTGAGCGCGTCCGGTTTCGAGGTATTTCAAACCTTCACCACCGAGCAGCGTGGCTAAACCTGTGAGATTCACCGCACCATCGACAACGCGATAATCGACTTCCATCACCTGACGGGCAACTCGGCGTAAGCCGATGACGAAGACACTATTGTAGATATCATCGATGTACCACTTGTTGAGCGAGAGATTGTAGAGATCGGGAATCTTGGAGGCGATCGCACTCGGATCGATTTTCCGGCTGAGATACATTAGGGATGCTAAAGTAATTCCCATCAGACCGATGCCGACGGAACTACCCGCCATCACCAAGAATTCATTGAGGTCGAATTCATGTGCGATTTCAACGGCTCCAGGTGCAGAGATAAACGCTTCAAAATAGTTATTGAACGGTGTACCGATTAGACCGATTAGGGCTGAAGGTACCGCCAGGATAACTAGCGGTAAAGTCATGCTCCAAGGAGATTCATGGGGAAATGCCGCATGATTTGGACTGTGAGCATCATCATGGCTGATCTGGTTGTCATGAGCATCTGCGCCACTCGGACGCGCCGCCGCGAGTAATTGCTGCTGAATCTGCTTGTCGTTGCCTCGGAAACTGCCCTCAAAGGTCGAGAAATACATGCGGAACATGTAAAACGCCGTTACCCCTGCTGTCAGGAAACCAACGCCCCATAGGAGCGGATTTGCCGCGTAGGTGGCACCGAGAATTTCGTCCTTAGACCAGAATCCGGCGAAGGGCGGAATCCCCGAAATTGCCAGGGTACCGACGAAAAATGTCGAAGCAGTTACGGGCATGTGTTTCCGTAAGCCACCCATCAGGCGCATATCTTGAGCCAAGGCGGGATTGTGTCCGACGACATCTTCCATGCCGTGGATGACCGAACCGGAGCCGAGGAACATCATCGCTTTGAAATAAGCATGAGTCATCAGGTGGAATAGTCCAGCCGAATAAGCTCCGACACCCATTGCCATCACCATGTAGCCCAGTTGGGACATGGTGGAGTAAGCCAGACCTTTTTTGATATCATTTTGGGTAATCGCGATCGAGGCACCCAAAAAGGCAGTAACTGCGCCAGTCCAAGCGATCGTATCCATTGCCGTGGGGATACCCTCGAACACGGGATACATCCGCGCGATCAGGAATACACCCGCCGCTACCATCGTCGCAGCATGAATCAGAGCCGAAATCGGTGTGGGGCCTTCCATTGCGTCTGGGAGCCAGACATGGAGCGGAAATTGAGCAGATTTGGCAACTGGCCCCATAAATACGAGGATCGCGAACAGTGCAGCTAAACCGCCACCAATTGCGCCAGATGCCACCAATTCTTGAAGTCTGTCGCCCATGATTTGGAAGTCAAAACTACCAGTTGCCCAGTAGAGTCCGAGCATCCCTAGTAGTAGCCCAAAGTCGCCAACGCGGTTGGTGACAAATGCTTTTTGACAGGCATCAGCGGCGGCTTTGCGATCGTACCAAAAGCCAATCAGCAGATACGAACACATCCCCACCAATTCCCAGAAGATGTATACCTGAACGAGGTTGGGGCTAATTACCAAGCCCAACATCGAGGAGCTAAATAGGCTGAGATAAGCATAAAATCTGACATACCCAGGATCGTGGGACATATACCCGTGGGTGTAGATCATCACCAACATGGCAACAGTCGTCACGATGACCAACATCAATGATGTCAGATGGTCGATCGTGTAACCCATATTCAGGTGAAAATTGCCCGCAGATGCCCATTCAAACGATCGAATGTAGGTAGAGTGTCCTTGAAACTGACTATTGAGGATGGCAAACGACATCACCATCGCCGCACCCATTAAGGAAATAATCAGCACTGCATTGAGATCTCGCAGTCCATTGGTAAATTTATTGAGTGAAATCAATCCTAATCCGACCAGCATCGCCCCAGCTAGGGGAAACACTGGAATCAACCAGGCATATTCATATAATGGTTCCATGTATGTACGAACTAAGTTGATAGTTGATAGTTGACAGTTGATAGCTGACAGTTGACAGTTTAGTGTCTCATCTATAGCGATCCTAAATCAGATCTTTGGGATCGAATATTGGTGCGTTACGGCAGTCGCCTAACACACCCTACATCAACCTAGCTTTTCATTTAGGATGGCTATATTGTGCTTCAACTAGTCAATTGTTCATGTTTAGCTGTCGATCGAGGAACATCCATTGGGTGTTCTATGAGTAATTATACCGATCCCCATCCGTGCGATCCGATCGATACTAGACATTTACCACCAATCCTAAGAGTGAATTAACTTTTTGCAGTAACTCAGAAGTAGCAAAACCCTTATTGAGATAGTCACTAGCTCCCAATCGACGAGCTTCTTTGCCCCATTCTGCGGATGCTCGCGATGAGACGACGAGGATCGGGATCTCGATCTGAGCTTGACGCGCTCGATCGATCAGCGTGAACCCGTCCATATTGGGCATCTCGACATCGGTAATCATCAGATCGGGCAGGGGATTGGTTTGCAGCCAATTCAGGGCTTCTAGTCCATCGTTGCAGGTATGGGTGATAAATCCATAGGTGTTGAGACTAGATTCTAGTCGGCGGCGGATCATCGCAGCATCATCAACGATCAGGATCGTCGGGGTAGACGATTTCGCTGGTGTGGATGCCGCTGGAGTTGCAACGTCTACGGCGTTGGCATAGATGGAGGTACCTGTTACCATCGCTGTCAGCGCGAGCGGATCGAGGACAGAAATCAAGCATCCATCTGGCTGGAGACTGACACCGAGTAATCCGACTGGAGCGATCAACGGACTGGGAAGGGGATTGATTAGCAGTTTAGCTTGTCCAATTAAGTCATCGGCGATCGACCAAATTTCGGGAGTATCTGAAGCTTGGCGCGTCCGAATACATACTGCTGTATCGGGAAATGAACGTTGGGATGGCGTACCTAGAGCTAGATTGATAGGTTGCCAATAATTATTCAGATCGAAGCCAGGTATTGCCCCGCGCAAATTAGTCAGCATCCAGGTACATCTGCCATTAGCGGCGGTGGGTTCAGTCGTCATCGAATTGAGTAGTGCGGTTTCGAGGACATTATCTGTCGGTAAAGCGATGATGCGATCGCCCACTTGAAAGAGGACACAGGGAATCAGTAGTTGCGGCGCGGGAACGTCGATCGTAAACTTAGTGCCATATCCAGGATAGTTTTCGAGGCTTAATTTGCCGTCGATACTATTAATTTGGGTGACAACTACATCCATCCCGACACCCCGCCCAGAGACTTCAGTAACGCTGCTACTCGAACTAAATCCAGGTTGACAGAGCACCGCCAAAAGTTCAGCATTAGTCCGAGTTTTGTCGATCGCGAAGCCTTGAGATTTAGCGATCTTGTGAATCTGATGGGCATCGATCCCACCCCCATCATCTTCGATCGTCAAGCGATAGAGATTACCCCGCTGTTGGATCGAAATTTGAATTTTGCCTTGGGCTGCTTTCCCAGCAGCTAAACGT
>ENA-OFCD01000996-OFCD01000996.1-metagenomes-genome-assembly--contig:-NODE-996-length-15795-cov-4.119250_pt1 | contig 15795 bp, 15 predicted proteins | sample MGYA00153392_OFCD01 | MGnify analysis MGYA00153392 | reverse complement strand
TTTACCCGCCCGAAAACGCCGTTTTGTAAGCATGCTGACGATCCGGCGGTTTTGGGCGCCCTGTCCTGGGACAGCCCCCCAGCTGTCCTGAGGACAGTCTCGCTCCCAGCTCGGAGGCTTGAGCTTCGAAGACGCGCTTCTCCCCAGGAGGCGGCCAGACAGCGAGTCGTGGTCGACCGACTTCCCCAGTCGCGAGCCTTAGCGGGCTGCGGGACGGACGTGCTTGCGCATTTTCTTGAGGAAGGTTTGCGTGCAGAGGCCGTGGCTGATCTCGTGCTCGATGATCTCACGCGTCAGCTTGGCTTTGACGTCTGCGGTCAAGCTCGAGCTCTCTTTGATCTGAGTGGCGATCTCTGCGCCGGCGGACGTTGACGGCCAGGTCTGCTTCTCGACTACAGCGACGCGATTGCTCTGGTGGTGTGATGCCTTGGTCTTGGTCACGTCGCGGAAGCCCGTGTCCTCTTGGCGACGGCCGCCGCCATGGCAACTGGGGCACTTCGTGTGACTCCCGAAGGCGTTCGCGATGAGGCCATCGCCGCCGCAAGTGCCGCAAGAGTCAGTCTGTTCCATCACTCGATTGTACGATCAATGGTCCGCCGGCGCCGATTTCATTTCCAAAGCGATCGACCGAAGACGGGCATCGCGCCGGTCATCTCTCGACGCTTCAGCTCCCACTTCACCACCGTCAAGCTGAAGATCGCGTTGGAGGTCGCGAGCGTGAACCCGGCGATGATGTCGATGAGGTAGTGCCACCTCAAGAACATGGTCGCGATGATGATTTGCGACACGCAAAACGCCAACGGCCCCCACGTGTATTTGAACGGCAGTTTATCTCTGTGAATAAACGAGAAGACCGTCAAGAACGTCGGGCCGCCCGTGTGCAATGAAGGGAATATGTCCTTCTGCGCGCCGGCCGAATGCACGCTCGCCATTACCAAGTCTCTAAACGTACCGCCGTTCAGCTCGTGCACGAACGACAGCGTCTTATAGGGCCCGAACCCAGGCACCAGCATGTAGACCGTGTGCGTGACGCAGAATTGCACCAAGATTCCGAGCCCGAAGTGGCGGAACAACAGGTTGTCCCTCCCGAAGATCAAGAACGGGAAGATGTACGACGCCATGATGAAGAAATATCCGAAGTAGAAAAACGAGAACCACTCGGTTGTTATCGGATTGACGTATTGGTCCCAAGCGACGGCGGGCTCCACTCCGAAGACTCGTAGATCGAAGTGATAGAGCTGCGAGTCGAGCGCGCCGGAGGTGACCGTCGGCAGGATCCATCGAAGCTGAAAGTACGAGATGAGAATCGGGATGAAGATGCCGGCGCGGTAGATGGCCGAGCCCAGCCCCGCCTTCACGACCTCACCGCGTATCAGCAGGATGGTGGTGGTGAGGACCGCGATGTCGAACGCCAACATCTCGAACGAGAGCGTCTTGTCTGGCCCGCTGCCCGAGGCGACCGCGATCACCAAGATGCAGAAGTAGACCGCGAGCAGCCAGTCGTGGGCCGCCATGTTTTGCAGCACGCGCCCCATCAGGGAGGGTTTGGCAGCCTGGGTCGTCACGACAACGCTCGATCTGAGTAGAGCACGGGGAGGCGAGTTCTTGCTACGATGCATGATGTGAGCGACGCCTTCGTACCCTTTCTCTACGAGCTACGCACGCGCAAGGTGAAGGTCGGTGCGCAAGAGGCGATGAGCCTCGCCCGCGCGCTCGCGCTGGGCCTACACGACAGCTCGCTGGACGGCTTTTATCACGTCGCGCGCGCTCTCTGCGTTCACCGCGAAGGCGACCTGGATGCGTTCGATCAGGCATTTTCCAGCCACTTCAAGGGGGTCGCGTCCGCGTCGATCGAGATGCTCGACGCGCTCGAAGGGTGGCTTCGCGACGCCAAGGTCAAAGGCGAGCTCACGGCCGAAGAGCTCGCGAACCTCCAGTCGATCGACATGGATGAGCTTGGCCGATTGTTCGAGGAGCGGCTGCGCGAGCAGAAGGAGCGCCACGAGGGCGGCAACCGCTGGATCGGGACGGGCGGGACGAGCGCGTTCGGTGCGGGCGGCAAGAACCCGAGCGGCGTGCGCGTCGGGCCGCGCGGCGGAGGTCGCAGCGCGATGGCGGTCGCGGACGCGCGTAGGTACCAGCCTTACCGGAGCGACATCGTGCTCGACGTGAGACAAATCGAGGTGGCGCTCAGGAAGCTCCGCGCGTTCCACCGCGAGGGCGCGTTGGACGAGTTGGACATCGAAGCGACGATCGACGAGAGCGCGAAGAACGGCGGCGAGCTCGAGATCGTGATGCGACCTCCGCGCAAGTCGAACGTGCGCGTGATCCTGCTGATGGACGTGGGCGGCTCGATGGACCCCTACGCACACACCGTTTCGCAGCTATTTTCAGCCGCCAAACGCGCGTCGAACATCCGCGAGCTGAAGACCTATTACTTTCACAACTGCGTTTACGGTCGCATCTACGAGACCGAGCGCTTCACCGAGCCCACGGGCGTCCGCGAGCTCATCGCGCAATGTGGGCCGGAGTACAAGCTCGTCATGGTCGGCGACGCGTCGATGCACCCTGCCGAGCTGCTCGGTGCAGGCGACTGGGAGTACTACTCGACGGGCAAGCAAGGCGAGGCGCTCGCGGGCCTGCAGTGGATGGCGCTGCTCGCCGATCACTTCAAGCGCAGCGTGTGGCTCAACCCGGACCCGCCGACGTACTGGCGCGGAGGCACCGCCGAGCAGCTCGGCAAGGTCTTCTCGATGCATCAACTGACGCTCGACGGCTTGTCGGATGCGATCCGCCATTTGTCCAAGGGCGACCCCACGCGAAAGTCATGAGAGCCCTGGTTTTGACCCTATTCGTGACCGCGTGCACGCGCACCGCGGCGGTCGTGGAGGGCGCGCCGACGACGCCCGTTCCGATCGAGGGGGCCGCCTCGTCGCCGTCCGTTGATGCATCAACTAATGACGCCTTCGATGCGGCAGACGCGGCAGACTCCACAAAGGCGACACGCACGGCCCACGTCGAGATCATGCCCAGCGGCGGCGGTTGGGAGCCGCTCGTCAACCGCGACGAGGTCGTGGTCAAGCCGGAGGAGCAAGTCGTGACCGTCGTCGCGATAGGTGGGCCGCGCGTCGACCGAACCATCGCGGGTCTGCGCGCGGGCGGTCGAGCCTGTTAACGCAAGGCGCTTGCACGAGATCCGCGCTCACGCCTCCGCCAACGTTCGACGTCGCATGGGCGTTCTCGGTGAAGAAGCCCTAGAGACGAATCTCGAGGAACGCGCCGTGGCGGAGCTCGTCGAACCAGATCTTTCGCTGGCGGTCGATGGCCTCGCCTGTGGCGCGATCGATCATCTGCTCTTTGATCTGTTCGTACGCAGGGATCGCCGATCGGCGTGCGAGCTTGAAGATGACGATCGCTTGATCGCCGATCTGCATGGGGTTGGAGATCTCGCCCTCTTTCATCCCTTTGAGCTGCTCACGAACGACGGGGAAGAGCACCTTCACGGGTTGCAGTCCGCGTGAGCCGCATGTGTCTCGCGTCTGCACGTCGTCGGTGTACTTCTTCACGAGCACGCAGAAATCAGCCCCGCCGCGTGCTTCCGCGACGATCTGTTGAGCGAGCGCCTGGCGCGCTTTGATGGCCGCGGGATCCGGAACGAGCTGCAGCGCGATGGCTTGGAGCTCGACAGGTGACTCGTCGCCGAGCTCCTTGATGAAGTGAACATACGCGGCGCGCGCGTCTTGCTCGGTGATGCGCACGCGACCCTGCACGCGCAGCTGCACCATCTTGCCCTCGAGGAGCTGGCGGCGGATCTCGTCGCGGTAGTCTTGTTCGGTGAAGCCCTCGCGGCCGGCCTCGCTGATCAGTTGCGCGAGCGGCATCTTGAGCTGGTCGGCCTTCTGGCGCATGGCCTTGTCGACCTCTTCGACCGACACGCCGATGTGCGCTTTGTCCGCGGCCTGCTCGATCAGCCGCTCGTTGATCATCTCGTCGAGCGACTCTTTGAAGGCTTGAGTCTCGCCGGCCGCGGCGTGCGCGGGATCTGGCGACTGCGCGGCGAGCATGATGAGGCGCGGGCGCGCTCGGTGTCGCAGCTCGCTCCACAAGACCGGCCGCTCGCCGACGATCGCGACCACGCGCTCGATGATCACGGCCTGCGCAGGTCGCGGCACGACCATCATCGCGACGGCGACGACGAGGACTGCGAAGAGCTTCTTGATGCGCACGGGCAATGGACTAGCTCACTTCACGTCGAATGTCGCCACGAGGACGCGATCGTCTTCCACGACCATCGATCCGGTGCCGTTGACCTTGATCCGCTCGCCTCGGCCTTTGAGCATCCACAGGCCCATGTAGACCTTCCATTGCTTGTTCGCCGCGTCATCTGGGACGGAGAACTCTACGACGTCTCGCACGATCTTGCCGTGCGGGACGTGATCGGGATCGATCACGCCGGAGAACGTCGCGTGGTCTCCGTTGAGGTGGTTCTGCTTGTCCTCTTCTTTTTGTTGGTCTTCGGTGAGGTCCTTCTTCGGGACGTCGGGAGTCGCGTCGAGGTGCATGAACACGCCCATGCCCTTCTGCGTGGGTGGGCGCGCGCGCCAGTCGAGCTCGATCGTCATCGTGGATCCGGCCTTCGGGTTCGTGCTGACCTTGACGGCGACGAGCTCGAGCCCGCCCGCGAAGACGACGCCTGCCTTCTTCGCGTCCGGCGGCGGCGCGTCCACGACGACGTCCTCACCCGACGTCGTCTTCAGCTCCGTGTGAGCGGCGGCAGACTCGCGCCAGAAGAGCAGTGTGAGGAGCACGGGAACGACGGGGAGGAGGCTCGCGCCCATCACGATGGCAAGCGCGCGTCGATCGCGGATCGGCCCTGTTTTGCGATGTCTCCGCGCGAGTACGATCAAGACCGCGAGCGCCGCGACGGACGCGAGCGCGCCACCGATCGCGCTGCGTGGCAGAAAGCTCAGCACGACGCGCTGCTTGCCGGCTGGCAGATCGATCGCGAGCAAGCCGCGCTCGGAGGCGACCGTCCCCGCCGATGCGCTCCATCCGGGGTGAGCGTTCTGATTGACGAACACGCGCGCGGGCGCCTTGAGATCGACGTCGAGCTCGACACGGTTGGGTGACCAGCTCGCGGTCTTCACCGAGCCAATAGATGATGAGTCACCGTTCGGCTCTCCGACGTACGCTTCGTCCACGAGATCTCCGCGAAGGAGCGGCGACTCGGGGACGGGATAGGCGTCCCAACACGAGAGTGAGCCGCGGCTCATCGGCGGGTAATACGCCGCGGCCCATCGCACGCCACGCGCTTGGTGGAACTCGCGATGCACCTCGGCGGGAGGCGCCACCAAGAGTCGGCCCGTCATGGCGACCTGGTGATTGCGCACGAGCGGATAGAAGCCGGCGAGCATCAGCAAGGTCGCCAAGCACATCAACGAGAGGCCTAGGATCGGCCGCTTTCGTGAGATGGCGGAGAGTCGCGTGATGCCAATCGCCGACAGCGCGGCCGCGAAGATCGCCATCGGGATCAAGAAGCGCTCTGGGTAGCGGAGCGACTCGTAGACGGGTAGGGCCTTGAGCATCGCGAAGAGCGAGGGCTTGAGCGCGAAGCCTGCGCCGAGCCATGTGCAGACGTATCCGGCGACGACGAGGCCCAGTGAGCGGCGTCGAATGATCCCTGCGAGCAGCGCGACGACGACGAAGCCGCCGACGTAGTACGTGCCGGGAGGCTCGAAGTCGCCGTTCTGTCCTGTCGTGATCGGGTAGACGAGCTCTTCGATCATCGTCGGGAAGATGGTGGTGCCAGGCGCTCCGCCGATGACGCGAGGCGCGCTCGCGATCGTCTCGGCGACGGGCCAGAGACGGAACGCGGAGGCAGAGAGCGTGAGGAGGCCGGCGGCAACAGCGACGCCGAGGCCCATCAAAATGCGGTCGTTGTGCCTTTGTCGCCAGTGCACGGCGAACGTGCTGGCGAGCTCCATCGCGACAAGGATCACGCTCATTGGCGCCGCGTAGGTGCCGCCGAAGCCCACGATCCACGCGAGCGCGAGCGAGGCCATCACGGCGCCTTTGATCTCTCCTTGTGCCGCGCGACGAAATCCGAGCAGCACCCATGGCAGCAGCTCGAAGCCGAGGAAGTTGGTCCAGCCGAGCGCAGCCGAGAACGCGAAGTTGCCCGAGAGCGCGAACACCGGGGCCGCGAGCGCCGCGCCCAAGCTCCCCGCGCCGCGCGCGCGTGCGTAACGGAACATGCCCTCGAGCCCGACGATCATCATCACGAAGACGATCACCGGCTCGGCGCGCAACGTCCCGACCAGCAGCGTGAGCAAGAACGCGGGTGAGCCGAAGCGCGCCTGCGGCGAGCCGAGCCCGTACATGCCGCCGCAGTAGTAAGGGTTCCAGAGCGGGAGCTGATGGAACTCCACCACGCTCTTCCGCGCGGCCTCCTCGTACGAGAGGAGTACTTGCCCGTCGCGGTACATGTTCATCTGGCCCGCGTGACGGAGGCCCACCCAGCACGCGGCGAGGGCGAGCAGCGCGAAGAGCAAGAGTCGCACGGGCGCGCGGCGAAACAGGCGCTCGACGCGACTGCGACCGCGCGCGATCCTCGTCAGTAGATGGGTCGGGGCCTGCATGGCGGCACCGTGGGGCGCGGGTTGCTCGACGGAGAGTGCGGCCAGCGCGCGCGCATCCCCTCATCAAGTGCCGCGAGCAGAGAGCCGACGCTCATTTTATCGGCCGACGCAAAGTTTTGAATGCGACGAAACTCTTGGTTGTGAAAGTCGTCGTCTTGCGACCAAGGATCCGTGGGAAAGCTCTTGGCCGCGCTCGTACGCAGCGAAGGCTCTTCGGAGGAAACCGAGTAATAGACGGACCGTCGCGTCGCGTCGTCTGCCTCTGGATCGGGCGCGATCTTCGGAGCGAGCGCCGCCAGTGCCAAGGCCGCGAGGCACGCTGCGCCGAACCCGAGCCAGGCGATCCGCCCCCACATGATGAAGCGCCGCTCAGCGCTTGCTGTACTGGAACCGCTTGCGCGCGCCGGGCTGACCGTACTTCTTACGTTCCTTCTTGCGCGCGTCTCGCGTCAAGAAGCCCGCGCGCTTCAGAATCGTGCGCTTCTCGGGGTCGATCTCCACGAGGGCGCGTGAGATGCCGTGGCGCATCGCCTCGGCCTGCGCCGAGTGACCGCCGCCGCGCACCGTAGCCCAGATGTCGAATGCCTCGAGCTGCTCGAGGAGTTCGAGAGGCTGACGCAAAATCATTCGCGAAGTCTCGCGCTCGAAGTACTCGTCCGCCGGCTTCTCGTTGACGATGACTTGGCCCGTGCCGGGCTTGAGCCAGATGCGCGCGATGGCCGTTTTGCGCTTGCCGGTAGCGTAGGTGCGATTGTTGGTGGTGCTCATATATTGGAATCTCGGCTCAGATATTGACGGTCAGCGGCTGCGGCTTCTGCGCGGCGTGAGGATGATCGGGCGTCGCGTAGACCTTCAGCTTCGTGAACATCTCGCGGCCGAGGACGTTTTTCGGGAGCATGCCCCTGACGGCCTTCTCGATCGGCAGCGTGGGCCGCGATACGAGGAGGTCTCGGTAGGTGTTCTCCTTGAAGCCGCCGGGGATGCCGGAGTGGCGCTGCCACTTCTTCTGGTCGAGCTTGTTGCCCGTCAGAAGGACCTTGTTCGCGTTGACGACGACGACGAAGTCGCCCGTGTCTACGTGAGGGGTAAAGGTCGGCTTATGCTTGCCGCGAAGGACGCGGGCGATCTCGCTCGCTAGGCGGCCGAGCGGCTTGTCGGTGGCGTCGATGACGAACCAACCACGGATTTTTTCGGCCGATTCTTGGTTCGCGGTGAAGGTGCTTTGGCTATGCGACGACATGACGGAAACGCCTCTGGGAAATTAGACGGGGCAATAAACGCAGGAAAACGGACGGGTCCCGGAAAGGGCGCGGAAAAGTACGCGCCTAGACTGTGACTGTCAAGCGAGAGCGCCAGTGGGGTCGCTGAGGGGAGCGAGAATCTTCGCGACGGCGCGGCTTGGACGTGAAAAAAAGGCGATCCCGTGCCCGCGAATCGGCTCATCCTCGGCGACAACCGCGAGGTCTTGGCGCGCCTCCAGCGGCAGGACCGAGAGCGGTTTCGGTTGGCGTACCTCGATCCGCCATTCAACACGGGCCGCCGCTTCGACGAGTATGACGACCGCGCGAGCCCCGAGGCGTGGACTTCTCGGATCGAGGAGACGCTCGGCGCTCTCCTCCCGCTCGTGCGTGACGATGGGGCCATTGCCGTCGAGATCGACGATACGGAGCTCGGCGCGCTGCTCGTGTTGATGGATCGCCTGCTCGGCCGCGCACAGCGCATCAGCGTCATCACCATCGTCCGCTCTGCGGCCACGGGTCACAAGGCGATCAACCGCGGGCCCGTCAATGTCGCCGACTACCTGCTCGTCTACGCGAAGGACCGCGCGCGCTTCGCTCCCAACGCGCTCGTCGTGGCGCGTGAAGGGCTCGATCCGGCCTACTCCACGTACGTGAGCGATCCGTCGTCCACGAAGCCGGCCTTCTCGCCGCTGGCACGCGAGGTCGCGTCACGGCTCGGGTTCGCGTCCGCGTTGGCCGCACGCCGCTCGCTCGGGGCCGACGCGTTTCGCCGTGAGGTGGAGCGTTTTGCGCTCGGGAACGCGGCTCATGTCGTACGCTTCGCACAGCCGCGCTTCGAGGCGATCGGCAAACGCGCTCGAGCGATCGTGTTGCGGTCTCGCGCCGCTCCCGAAAAAGTGATGCGGCTCGCGCGTCCGGGGTACAAGGATTTCATCGTGCGTGGCGGCAACCGCATGCTCTTACTCGGCGACAAGGTGCGCACGATCGCGGGTGAGCCGCGCGTCGTGGAGTCGCTGACGAACGTCTGGGACGACATCGGCTTTCAGGGCATCGCCAAGGAAGGCGGCGTGCGCTTCGTTCGCAACAAGAAGCCGGAGCGACTGCTAGAGCGGGTGCTGGAGCTGTGCACCGATCGCGGCGACTGGGTGATCGATCCGTATGCGGGCAGCGGCACCACCGCGGCCGTCGCGCACAAGCTCGGGCGTCGATGGGTAGGGATCGAGCGCGAGCCCGCGGTATGGGACCGCGCCAACGAGAGACTCGGCCGCGTGGTGCGTGGAGAGGACCCGACGGGCATCTCCGTGCGCGTCGCGTGGACCGGCGGCGGAGCGTTCGACGCGGTGGGGAGGTCTCCGTGAAGCGTGCATTACTCACGTTTTTGGTAGCGGGTTTCGCGTGCGATCATCATGTCGTGGCGCCAACCGTTGATGCGTCATCCGATAGCGCCCGCGAGGTCGTGGAGGTCGCTGACGTTGCTTCGCCGCCACTTGTGATCGAGCGCTGGCAGGACGCGATGCACGAGGAGCGCTACGCCGACGCGCTGACGTCGATGGGGCCGGCGCAAACCACAGATCCGCCCATCACCCGGTTCGCGCGGGCACGCGCCGCGGTGGAGACCCACGACGCCCCACAAGCGCTCGAGGCGCTCGACGGGCTCGAGCCCGCGCTGCCGCTCTTGGCCGACGAGATCGCGAGGCTGCGCGCGCGTGCGAAGGCGCAGGCCGGTCCGTTCGGAGAGGCGGGCGATTGGTTCGCGAGCAAGCCAAGCGCGGCCGATCAGCTCGATGCAGGTCGCGCGTACGAGAACGCGAAGGACAACACCAAGGCGCGCACCGCGGCAGCACACGTGATCTCGGCGAACAAGCGAGCGCGCAAACAAGAGGCAGACGCGCGAGCGCTGCGGATCCGCGTGAGGGACGGCTACGACGCAGACGTGATCGCGGACGCCAAGTGGTTGTTCGTGCACGGGGCCGACGTCGCAGCAGCCAAGGACGCGACGGTCGTGATCGACGCGCAGCACCTGACGTTCACGCCCGCGGACTGGATCGAGCGCGCGCACGTGCTCGCGGACGCGGGCCGCGGCGATGACGCGGTCGCGGCGTTCGACCGCTCGCTGAAGCCGCACGAGAAGAAGCCGCGCGACAAGGCCGATCTGCTGGTGCGAGCGAGGGCGCACTACGACGAAGCGGCGAGGCTCTACAAGGACGCGTTCGACGCAAAGCACTCGGCCGAGGATCTCGTCTCGAGCGCGCGAGCGCTGTCGCGCCAAAACAAAGACGTCGAGGCGATCGCGCGTTATGACGACGCGATCAAGCAGTTCCCGCAGTCGCCGCAGGCCGACGACGCGGCGTTCTTGGCGGCGCGGCTCACGATGCTCCTTGGGCAGTGGGCCAACGCATGCACTCGGCTCGACGAGTATGCGTCGAAGTACTCGCACGAGAAGAAGGAGGCGGCACGGCTCCGCGGCATCGCGCACCTCCTGAACGGCGACGCCAAGATCGCGCGGAAGCTGCTCGAAGAGGCGGCGGGCGCAGAGAAGGACGAGTCGGCCTCGGCGCGACTCACGGTGCTCGCGGCCCAGGCGGCGCTCGCGGACGGCGACAACACACACGCGATCGCGCGCTGGACGGACGTCGCCAAGCAACTCCCGCTCACCTGGCCTGCACTCATGGCCCGTGCGCACCTCGCGGCGGTGCATGCGCCGCTTCCGCCGATGATCGACACCGGCAGCACTGCGACGTTGCCCGCGACCCCGGCGCCTCCGCCGCTCCCTCCGCCGGTGGACTTGCTCCACCAAGCGGGCCTCGACGACGACGCCGAGCAGGCGCTCCGATCGCGAGAGTCTGTCGTGGCGGCCGCGTGGCCGACGCGGAGCGACGAAGCGCTCTGCCGCGCGTACGCCGAGCTCGACCGGGCGGACCGGCGCTTTCAGCTGTCGAACTCCGTCCCGAAGCTCCCGCTCGCGAACGCGCCGACCGCGGCCACGCGCTGGGCATGGGGCTGCGTGTATCCTGCACCTTTCTCGAGGCTGATATCTAGGCTGGAGACCGACGAGAAGCTCCCCGTGGGGCTGGTGCACGCGGTGATGCGCCAAGAGAGCGGGTTCGATCCCGATGTCGTCTCGCCAGCGCGCGCGATCGGCCTGATGCAGTTGATGCCGGCGACGGCGGCGACGCTCGCGCTCGAGCTCGACATGCTGCCGAACGACGACGCGCTCTTCGTCCCGAGCGTGAACGTCCGCTTCGGCGCGCGTTATCTCCGCAACATGATCGCGCGGCTGCGCTCGGTCCCTCTCTCGGTCGCCGCCTACAACGCGGGTCCCGAGGCCATCGAGCGCTGGCTCACCGGAATGACTCCGTCCACCGGCGCCAAGATCCAGCTCGACGCGTTCGTCGAGGCGATCCCGTACGCGGAGACGCGGCTCTACGTCGTGAAGGTCATGAGCAGCATGGCGCGCTACGGGTACCTCGCCGCGGGCGATGCGGGCGTACCCGTCCTCGATCTCGAGCCGTGAGTCAGACGAAGAAGTCGGGCATCAGGTCTGCGCCGGGCGTCACCGCGTACTTGGAGAGATCGGTGATGCCCTCGCCATGCAGTAGCTCGTCGTCGATGTGGAAGTGGCCGGTGTGCGAGACGGGCTTGTTGAAGATAGCGTAGGCGGCGTCCGCCATGATCGCGGGCGTGCGTCCCTGACTCGCGACGGCCTCGCCGCCAAGCAAATTGCGGACTGCGGACGTGTCGATCACGGTGCGCGGCCACAGCGCGTTGAACGCGACCTTGCCTCGGAACTCCCCGGCCATTCCGAGGACGCAGAGACTCATGCCGAACTTGGCCATCGTGTACGCGACGTGAGGCGCGAACCAGCGCTCTTCCATGTTGAGCGGGGGCGAGATGTTGAGCACGTGGGGGTTCTTCGCCTTGAGTAAGTGTGGCAAACACACCTGCGAGCAGACGAAGGTCCCGCGCGTGTTGATCGAGTGCATCAGATCATAGCGCTTCATCGGCGTGCCGAGCGTGTCGGTCAGGCTGATCGCGCTCGCGTTGTTCACGAGGATGTCGATGCCGCCGAATTTGTCGACCGCCAGCTTCACCGCGGCTTGGACCTGCTCCTCGTAGCGAATGTCGACGAGGCACGCGAGCGCCTTGCCGCCGGCCTTCTCGATCTCGTCGGCGGCCGTGTAGATGGTGCCCGGCAGCTTGGGGTGGGGCTCTGCGGTCTTGGCGGCGACGACGACGTTCGCACCGTCACGCGCCGCGCGAAGCCCGATCGCGAGCCCGATGCCGCGGCTCGCACCGCTGATGAAGAGAGTCTTTCCTTGGAGGGACATGCGGCGGCACCGTAGCAAATAATGGGTCGCCGGTGCGTCACCCGATGCCGAACGCGGCCATCAGCGCGCCCGCGACGAACATCACGGGAACGCCCACGATCACTTGGCCGATGTGGAGCATGAAGAAGCCGATGATCAAGATCGCGAGGCCGTACTGCTCGAGCGGGCGCACGAGCGACCCCAGGAATTTCGGCATCAGTCGAGCGGCGGTATGGGCACGAGGTTCACGACCGCGAGCCCCACGTTGATGATCAATGTCGCGCGCAGGAGCATCGCCAGCGGCGTGGGCGAAGAGATCTCGTGCTCGTCCAGGCGGCTGGTGCCCGCCCCGGCCTCGTGTCGGCGGCGGGCGCTGCTTTTTGTGCGGCTTGCAGGCGCGACGGATTTGGTGAGATCCTACATGTATGCGCCGTACCGTTGCTTGCTGCCTCGCGTTCGCAGGTTCGTGCTTCGTCGTCTGGGCCTGCGCCACTGGGGCACTCCCTATCGACAACACCGACGTCCCCGAGACAGGAACGCCACCGGACTCGGGGAAGGTACAAGTGGACGCGGGGTGTCCTCAGTTCAACACGGACAACGATCCCAAGCACTGTGGGTCATGCAGCAAAGCGTGCACCGCGCTTCAAGTGTGTGCTGCGGGCGTGTGCAAAGCGGCGTGCGATCTGCCCACGGTCAAATGCACAAGCAGTGACGGTGGCGGCGGTGGCTGCGTTGATCCCGCGACGGATCCGATGAACTGCGGCAGCTGCAACAACAAGTGTCCTGTCGTGGACGCGGGCTCGGTGCCGGCGGACAACGGCAACGACGCGGGGATTAACTTCGGCGACGCGGGCTTCGATGCAGGCATCCCGCCGAAGGCCGGCACGGCCACATGCACTGCGAGCAAGTGTGGCGTCAGCTGCCCAGCGTCGTTGACGGGTTGCTCCGACAATATTTGTTACGACACGATGAACAACCATGACCACTGCGGAAATTGTATGACCGCGTGCGCGATGGACATCGAGTGGTGCACCGCGGGTCACTGTTGCGCTGGCGGCTCACAATACTGTGGTGGTATGTGCGCCGACACCCAGAGCGACCCGAAGAACTGCGGTGGCTGCGGCAAGGTGTGTCCGATGAACGCGCAGACCTGCTCAGGCGGCACCTGCGTCGCATGCGACACGAACACGGACGTCCTCTACAACGGCAAGTGCTACTACCTGGATGGCTCCGGCGGTGCATGCGACATCGGCTTCTCGCGCGGCTCGAACGCGACAATGGCCGCGATCCTAGCCACCAACGTGAACGCTTACGCGGGCAAGAACTACAAGCACAAGGTGTCCGGAAACTGCTGCATGTGGACGTCAGACGCGAGCGAAGTGTACGGAATGGTCGGTCACTGCAACGCGAACGGCCCGTTCTCGAACGGCGAGCCAGTCGTCAACGGCACGGGCTGCAATGGTGCGAAGAACTTCGGCCCCGACCAGCTCACATTCTGTGGTGCGAACTAGTGGTTGCCATAACTCACTGTAAATAAGGCGCTAAAAATTCCGGCCTTCATCGCTATTTCCCCAGCTCATCCACGCGTGGTCCTTGTGGCGACTGACCACAATGCGTTAGAAGGAATAGTTTGGAGGTTTCATGAAAATCACGTGGATAGCAGCAACCTTTGCTGCAGTAGTAGGGGCGATAACAGTCGCCGCATGTTCCAGCAGCCCAGTCGTCGTGACCGACGTGGATGCGGGTCGTGCTTGTGGAACGAGTGGCACACTTTGCGGTGACACCTGTGCGGCCCTCGCGAACGACAACGCCAACTGTGGCGCATGCGGAACGGCCTGTAAGGCGGGCCTGCTCTGCTCCAAGGGCGCCTGCGCGACCTCCTGTGGCGGCGGCACGACCCAGTGTGGGGCCACCTGCAATGACACACAAGTGGACGCCAACAACTGTGGCGCGTGCGGCACCAAGTGCAAGACCGGTGAGGTTTGCTCGTCGGGCAAATGCGCGTCCGGCTGTTCGATGGGTCAAACCACGTGCGGCAACTCGTGTGTGAACGCTCAGACCGACAACGCCAACTGTGGCGCATGCGGAACTCTCTGCGGCGCCGGTCAGGCGTGCAGCGCGGGCAAGTGCAGCACGACCTGCCAAATGGGGCTCTCGCTCTGTGGGCAGCAAGTCGACGGCGGCGGTCCGGCGCTCTGCTCCAACACCAAGACCGACCCGAACAACTGCGGCTCGTGCGGCACCGTATGCGCGCAAGGCCAAGTCTGTACGCAGGGCAAATGCGCGATCAACTGCCAAGCGAACGAGACGGTCTGTAATGGCAACTCGTGCGCCAACACCACGAGCGACAACGCCAACTGCGGCTCGTGCGGTAACGTCTGCTCGAACGGTCAAGTCTGCTCGAAGGGCATCTGCACGGTCACCTGCACGATGAACACGACGCTCTGCAACGGCTCGTGCGTCGACACCCAGAACGATCCGAACAACTGCACCAGCTGTGGCAACGTCTGCGGCAACGGTCTCGTCTGCGTGAACGGCGCGTGCACCGCGAACTGCGGCGCTCTCACCCAGTGCGGCAACGTCTGCATCGACACCGTGAACGATCCGACCAACTGCGGCGGCTGCGGCAAGGCCTGCGGCAACGGCCTCGTCTGCAACAAGGGCGTCTGCGGTCCGTCTTGTGGCCAGCTTACGGCGTGCGGTAACTCGTGCGTCGACCTCCATAACGATCCGAAAAACTGCAGCAGCTGCGGTACGGTCTGCGGCAACGGACTCGTTTGCGTAAATGGCGCTTGCTCGGCGAACTGCGGCGCACTCACTCAGTGCGGCAATGGCTGCGTGGATTCGAAGAACGATCCAAAAAACTGCGGCTCGTGCGGCAAGGTTTGCCCGCTCAACAACGCTTGCGTGACCGGCTCCTGCGTTCCGCTCAAGTGCAACCTCACGGCGCTGTACCTCGGCGACGGCAACGCGGCCGCCAACGCGGGTACCGTCTCGCTTCTCCAAGCGGCCGGCTTCACCGTCACCTCGAGCACGACAGACACCTACGCAGGTAGCCCTGCGGCGTCGACCTTCGGCGTGGTCCTCGTCCTGCCCGGCACGACGTTCGGCTCTGACATGCCCGGCGCAGGTCAGACGTCGATCGTCAACGCGCAAGCGCTTCAGACAGGCGTCGTCTTCTCTGAGTGGGCAGCCTTCGAGAACACGCAAGCGCGGTTCACCACGCTGCAGCCGCTGATCTTGTTCCCGCGCTCGAGCGGAATCGCCTCTACCCTCACGTTCACGAATACGCTTGCCCACCCGATCTGGACTGGGCTGCCGAACTCGTTCGTGACCACCGTGACGGTCGGAGCGAACGTCGGCAACGTGCTCAACAATGGCGCGACGCAAATCGGGACTTGCAAAGAGTGCGCGTCGCAGGGCGTGGCGGTGCTCGACAAATCGGCGGGTCGTGTCGTGCAAATCGCGCACGCGGCCGGCTACAACGGCGCCAACTGGACGACTGACGCCAACCTCAACAAGATGATGTCCAACGCGGCCCTCTGGGGTGCGCGCTGCCTCTGATCGGTTGAGTCGCTCGTCGCCCCCCCCCCCCCCCCGCGGCGCAGG
>ENA-OFCD01000995-OFCD01000995.1-metagenomes-genome-assembly--contig:-NODE-995-length-15796-cov-6.967029_pt1 | contig 15796 bp, 11 predicted proteins | sample MGYA00153392_OFCD01 | MGnify analysis MGYA00153392 | reverse complement strand
CAAGGCTGGCAGCTTGCTAGAGGCACTTAACGTGAAAAGTCAGGAGGATCTACCCACTGCAAACGGAGCAATTAGTCTTTTCAGATATCCTCTTGTGAAACTAGCTAGCTCAGACATCTTTTTGTTCTCTGTCTAATGGTTCGAGCTAGATCGGTAGATCGAATGATGACCGATCGAAATCGGACTCGTATCATTATATAAATGAGTTGAAAAGATTGTGGCTTTCTGGCACTGATTCGATCGATTGATGATGATTAGTGCTGATGACATTAGTGATTTTCCGCAGTCAGAGGCTACGCCAAATCGGTAATTTCGCTAAATTAATTCAACTTTTATTCATTATTTGAAATCAACGGACTACTGCCATGAAAACCGAGATTGCGCTGCATGAGATTATGAGAATCGATGAGTATGCCGAAGCAGAAGCGGAAACTAATTCAGCAGATCGTCCCACTCCTGCTGATGCGATGAAGCATGGGGAATCGCCAACTGACTTGGTAGGTAATCTCGCTCCTGCTGAATCGGTAATCGCAGAGGAATCGCCAACGTCTGTAGACACTCCTACTGAAACCATTATGAATTACGATGAATCGCCACTTGAGTCGGCAGATATTCCTGCTGAAACCGTTATGAGTTATGACGAATCGACAGCTATTTCCACAGATACTCCGGTGACTGAACCTGTGATGAGTTATGACGAATCAACAGCCATGTCCGTCGATACTCCTGAAAACGTGATGAATTATGACGAAACTCCAGCCATTTTAGGAGATATGCCAGCATCTGAACCCATGATGAATAACGAGCAATCAACAGTTGAGTCAGCAGAAGAGCTGTGGGTAACGATTCAAACCAGAACGACAGGATTTTTTGAAGAAACGGTGTCAACCATTGCGACGTTCTTCAAAAATAATCGACAGCTTCTGACGATTCTAGGTGTAGCTTTTCTCGCTATTCTTGGATTCAAACTGATGTTCGCAGGATTGAATGCGATCGATGATATTCCACTGGTAACACCACTGCTCAAACTAATTGGTTTAGTATACGTAGTTCGGTTTGTTTGGCGTTACTTGCTCCGCGAACAAGATCGTCACGAATTAGTTGAAAATATTAACCGCACCAAAGCGGAAGTATTGGGCAATCAGAATTAAGAAAGTCTGGAACCAAATTGGATTTTTGAGTCAGATCGACTTAGGTTGATTTACCCCCCCAACCCCCCCTTTATAAGGGGGGGCTTTTCTTACTCCCTCCTCTTATCAAGAGGAGGACTTTTCTTGCTCCCTCCCCTTTATAAGGGGAGGGTTGGGGTGGGGTAAAAGCCTTCGCAGCAATTCAAACAGACTTGTCAATTGTTTGAAGGGGGCAAAAGCATTTACTACAATGCCCCAGCCGCTGTTTTATCTAAGATTCCGCCAGACAAGTGACTGGTAATATTCAGAGCTTGAATCACAGGTTGACCCTCAATACCGTCTGGATAATCGATCGCCGTTACCGCACCATTACCCTGCTTGATCTTCCAGATATCTGCCAAACCTAGTCCTAGCAGATAACACAATAACACCTTATTGGTCGCATCATGAGCGACGACTATTCCTGTTTGCGATCGATCGCCCACTTGAACGAGCATTCTACCCCATGCAGCAGTCGCCCGATCCCAGACATCCTGAAGATTTTCGCCTTCAGGCATTTGGACTGATTCTGGGTGAGTATGCCACCGTTCTAATTGCCCTGGATACTCAGCTTCAATTTCGGATTCAAATTTACCTTCCCAGAGTCCATGCCCGATCTCGCGCAAATCTGGATCTTCATTCAATACTAGCCCAGTCCGACCCTTGAGAATAATTTCGGCTGTTTCCTTCGGACGTAACATCGAACTAGTAAATCCAAAGTCAATTTCGGTGGTTTTTAAAAATTCAGCGGCTAGACTGGCTTGATTGCGTCCGTATTCGTTGAGCGGGACATCAATTTGTCCTTGAAATTTACCCGCCCGATTCCAGTCAGTTTCGCCATGACGGACGAGCAGAAATCGCGGTCCTTGATTTTGGGGGCGCAATGTTGGTAATTTTTGTCCGAGGTGACTGGTTTGATTGAGTGATTCTAACTGAACGCTATCGCCCCAACCGCCACTAAAATTAAGCACGGTAACACCACAATTTGACTGCTGGATGCTGTGGTACAGCGCGGGCTGGATGCCCAGTGCTGTACTAATCAGCGCACGGTTGATGCCATTGTGGGCGACGACGAGGATCGTTTGTCCCTGATGCTGCGGTAAGATTTCTTGCCAAAAAGTAGTCGCTTGTTCGTATAAGGCTAAGACTGGAAAAAACTCTTGCTGAGTACCATCAGCTTGAGGACGCAACATTTTTAATTTGTGGGGACGTTCTTTCCAGGTTTGATATTCGGCTGCGTATTTTTCGCGGACTTCCTGATTGAACATGGTTTCCCACAGTGGGAGATCGATTTCCAATAAGCGATCGTCTGTCTGGAGGCGATCTTGTTGCTCCAATCCAGAGAGGACGGTAGTTGCTGTCTGCTGCGCTCGTTGCAAGGGGCTAGCGTAGACTGCATCAAATTCTAAGCCTTGAAATGCTGCACTTGTCAGCCTAGCATCTTCTCGACCTCGATCGGTCAGAACTGATAAATCGCTGCGCCCTTGGATGCGCCCTTGAATGTTATAAGTACTCTGTCCGTGCCGTAAAATAATAACTCGCATACTCAAAGGCTTTGTCCTCCACAATCGCTGACTTATCTTACCCTGCACTGTTACCAATATCTACGTGCTGGTGCAACTAAACATACCCCCGCTATCTTAACTTGCCGCAGTCTCACCCGCCAAATTAGGAATTGCTTCAAAACAATGCAAATCAGACTAAACTAGTAACTAGTCAACTATACTAAAAACAAGGTCAATTATTGTTGCCGATCGCACCTACTAATGGCAGGAGTTATCGACGAGTGGTTAAACTACTTTGCGGGCGAAGAATTATTTATCCTCGCGTGTACGATCGACTCATAATTTAACAATTTCTTAGTGTTTACATAGCAGTACTCCGAGATTAATCTCAATCTGAACCGTCTTCGCAAATGTCTAATTTGACTTCAACTATCCGGGGTTATTATCCCCTGAATACATTTAAGACTGTCCGAGATTTGTGGCACCAAATGGCGGCGGAGATTCGCGACAGGATGAGCTATCCCAACCAAAATGTGCGAGTGGTGACGAATGCGGATTTTATCCAGGCATATGCTGGAGCTGGGAAGTTCGCTCCTCCAGTAGTCACACTAGATCGCTTACCACAATTCGCACTATTACAATCGGACAAGTTTCAAGCATTATTAACTGGGAGTGTCGCTAGCCCCGCCAATTCGCAGCAAATGGCGATCGAAATTACCTTTGTAGCCGTAGAGATCGATCGATTTGTTCAGCCGCTAATTCCCTACTTACCCTCAACAGTACAATTAATTGCCGCTCCTGATTTTGCTAACGATAGCCATCTACAGAGCTATTTTACGCAACTATTGTTAAACGCTTTGGCGCAGCCGCTCCTCTGTGATGATGGATTACCCGCCAAACACAATCATCCTGTTGCTGCGAATGTTGCGCCAATAGAAAAGTCGCCACAAGAACTGGATTTACAACAACAAGTAGCTCAAGCCCACTTACTCAACTATATCATTACCCAAATCCATCAAACATTGGATTTACCAATTATTCTTCAAGCCGCAGTCGAGCAGGTTCAGACATTTTTACATGCAGATCGACTAATTATCTATCAATTTGAGTTTGCCAAAATTGATGGTAAAGCTAGCGGTAAAGGTTTTGATGCTTATAATGGCGTGGGGAGAGTTGCCTATGAATCGATTGGGATTGCCCATCTTCAATCTGTTTTAGATGTGACAGAGCATCAGGATTGTTTTGAAGATCGACAATTGTGGCACAATTATCAAGATGGGATGACTAAATCGATCGATCGAGTCGATCTAGAGTATGCGCGAAATCAATGTATGCTGGATTTGATGAAGCGATCGCAGATCGAGTCTAAATTAGTAGTGCCGATTGTGGTTAATTCAGAGTTATGGGGTTTATTAATCGCTCATCAGTGTCAATCTCCGCGCGAGTGGCAAGTTCGAGAAACTCAATTTCTCCAAAAAGTTGCCGAGCATTTAGCTCTGGCAATTAATCAATCTGAGTTGTATTCAGCTAGTCTTTGGTATACTCAAAATCTCGAACAGCGAGTCAATGAACGGACGCGAGAGTTGCGCGACGCGGTGATTGTTGCTCAAACTGCAAATCAATCTAAAACTGAATTTCTTGCACTCTTGAGTCATGAATTAAGAACGCCACTAACTAGTATTTTAGGATTGTCTGCTACGCTTTTAAGATTACCACTAACTAACTTAACCGATCGACAACAAAAGTATCTCCATATAATTCATAATAGTGGCGAACATCTATCAGAATTAATTGATGATATCTTAGATTTTTACAAGCTAGAAGTCGGAAAGACCTTTCTAAAAGTTAGTGAATTCTCACTAGCAAAACTGGTCGATCAAGTAGTTGAAATTGTTAGGGAGAAAGCAGAATATGGAAAAATCGCCCTAGAAGTTCAAACCATTAGCAATGGCAATATTTCACAAATTAATGGTCGTGACTTACGCTTCCGTGGCGATCCTAAACGGGTACGTCAGATCTTATTAAATATCTTGACTAATGCAATTAAATTCACACCAGAGCATGGATCGGTAATTATCCGCACTTGGCTAGAGGATTCCACCGCCGTATTTGAGGTTGAAGATAGTGGTATCGGTATCGAAGCCGAGCAAATCCCGCGTCTATTCAAAAAATTTCAACAACTAAATTCTGAATACGATCGAGATTATGGCGGGATGGGTTTAGGACTAGCAATTACTCAACAATTAGTCGAACTACATGGTGGATCGATCGAAGTTGATTCGATTGTGGGTTCTGGTTCGACTTTTACAGTCCGCTTGGCTGCACAACCACTCCAATTACCAACTAATGATTGGGTGCAAATGGATCGTCAATTGGTGTTTCGAGATCCCGAACTCAACCCAATTCCAACCCGAATTGTATTGATCGAACAGGATGAAGATTTGGCTAACTTTATCTGTGATATTCTTACTGCTGCGAGGTATCAAGTAACTTGGTTATTATCTGCCGAATCCTCATTTAGACAGATATCGATGTTTGAACCAGATTTATTAATTGTCGATCTGACACAACATGCGGATATTGTCGATCGATTGATCGGCAATATCCGCATGTCGAGTAAAATTAGCGAAATCAAAATTCTCGCGATCGCCACTAAAGAGGATACTATTAATCCAATTAGTCAGCAATATGTAGATGACTATCTGTGGCTCCAAGTAAATCCCGAACAGTTGTTAAGGAAAATTACTAAGTTACTCAGTTCAATCGGGGTGAGAGAATAGGAAAGATCTGTGATTTGACTCCCCAATCGCTAATTTAGTGATGAACCCGTTACAAGGGTAACAGTTTTAGTCCCAACTGCGTGTAAATGTGTTTTATGAAAGAAACCGCGCTTGGAGCTTGGGAACTGCCATTGATAACCATCAGGATCGGGATATGTACTCATCAACTTCGACCACGCCTGAGCATTATTAGCCGCAGTTAATAAATTATTGCTCGCAGCGATGCCCAATCGTTTTGCTAATTCAACCAGATCTAATTTAAGACAGGTGGCGATTTCGCCTTGACTATCGAGAGTTAGATACTGAGCATCTTTAGATTGTGTGAGTGTGTTGAGAACGTTATAAACTTGAGTAGCAGATTGCTGATGGCGATCGAGTAACTCAGTCAAACGCGCGATCTCACTGACACAGTGAACATCTAAACCCGAACTAGAACAGGAGTTCAACAGTTGTGTCAAACACTTAATCTGATCTTGTTCGAGCTGAAGTTGTTGCTGATGATTAGCCAGAGTTTGATGGACAGATTGCGCCAGTTGTTGGCTGAGTCGCTCCTGTCCGATCTTGCTTGCGTCAGATGAGTCAACCACACTAGCAGTGGGAGACACGACTGGAGCAAGCTGCTGTTGTGGAGAATCTAATTCTTGGTTGAGAGTTGTCATAAATCGGGAGTTGGGGGTGAGAGGATGGCGGCGGGGCGATTAACACCCGACTAAATTAACGCTAAATCGCAAAATTGAAGTTGAGGTGGAGATGCAGTCAAATCTAAATCGACGAGTGGCTAGGTCAGCACAACAGTGTACTATTTACAAGACCTAACTTCTATCCTCTGCTATAGTTCCCTATTTAAACCCCATTGAGACAACTCCAACCCATCTCAAGCTCAAAAAATTTCTCACCAAGTACCCCAAACCCCGTAAGATAGATCGGAATTCATCATTTCCCTCTAAAGCCTTCCTACCCCTAAAGCCTAAAGCCTAAAGCCTAAAGCCTTCCTACCCTTTACCCCCTAACCCTATGCCTCGCCGGACTGACATACACAAAATCTTACTCTTAGGTTCTGGGCCAATTGCGATCGGTCAAGGGTGTGAATTTGACTATTCTGGCACCCAGGCTTGTAAAGCACTGCGTGAGGAAGGTTATTACGTCATTTTGGTCAATTCCAATCCTGCGACCATTATGACCGACCCAGACACGGCCGATCGCACTTATATCGAACCGCTAACGCCAGAGTTTGTCGAAAAAGTAATTATCAAAGAACGTCCCGATGCCATGCTCCCGACGATGGGGGGACAGACGGCTCTAAATATCGCGGTGAGTCTGGCAAAATCTGGAGTATTGGAGAAATATGGGGTCGAATTAATTGGCGCGAAATTACCCGCGATCGAAATGGCCGAAGATCGGCTGTTATTTAAAGAGGCGATGGCGCGGATCGGCGTACCAGTTTGTCCGTCAGGCATCGCTACCACCCCTGTAGAGGCACGGGAAGTCGCTAAACAGATAGGGAACTACCCGCTGATTATTCGTCCCGCCTATACCCTCGGAGGTGCCGGAGGGGGGATCGCTTACAATCAAGAGGAGTTTGAAGCGATCGTTCAAACCGGACTCGAAGCTTCACCTGTAGATCAGATTTTGGTCGAGAAATCTCTGCTGGGCTGGAAGGAGTACGAACTAGAGGTGATGCGGGATCTAGCGGATAATGTGGTGATTATTTGCTCGATCGAAAATATCGATCCAATGGGAATTCATACCGGAGATTCGATTACAGTCGCTCCCGCCCAAACGCTGACGGATAAAGAGTATCAGCGGTTGCGAGATGCGTCGATTAAAATCATTCGCGAGATTGGGGTAGAGACAGGGGGTTCTAATATTCAGTTTGCGGTACATCCCGATACAGGCGAATTTATCGTCATCGAAATGAATCCGCGCGTGAGTCGGAGTTCGGCGTTAGCCTCCAAAGCAACGGGATTCCCGATCGCTAAATTTGCCGCGAAACTAGCAGTGGGTTACACTCTCGATGAGATTCCCAATGATATTACTAAAAAAACGCCAGCTTCCTTTGAACCGACGATCGATTATGTAGTTACCAAAATTCCTCGGTTTGCCTTTGAAAAATTCCCAGGTTCTTCCCAAACACTGACCACCCAAATGAAGTCAGTCGGCGAAGCAATGGCGATCGGTCGCACCTTCCAAGAGTCATTCCAAAAAGCATTGCGATCGCTCGAAATCGGTCGGTTTGGCTGGGGTTGCGATCGCGATGAATCCTTACCCTCGATCGAGCAAGTCCGTTCGCTGCTGCGGATTCCTACCCCTGAGCGGATCTTTAGTATCCGCCATGCGATGCAGCTCAAGATGTCCCTCGAAGATATCTACGATCTCACAGGTGTCGATCCGTGGTTTCTCGATAAAATGCAGGAGATCTTAACCACCGAATCCTTCCTCAAAACCCAACAATTAACAGCCCTAACTAAAGAGCGATTGTGGGGTGTCAAACGGCAAGGATTTAGCGATCGGCAGATAGCTTATGCAACTAAAACTCACGAAGATATCGTCCGCACTTATCGCAAATCACTCGGCGTAATTCCCGCTTACAAATTAGTCGATACCTGCGCCGCCGAATTTGAAGCCGAAACGCCTTACTACTATTCTACCTACGAGGAAGAAACTGAAGTCATCCCCTCCGATCGCCGGAAGGTAATGATTCTCGGCGGTGGGCCAAATCGGATCGGTCAGGGGATAGAATTTGACTACTGCTGCTGTCACGCTGCTTACGCGCTGAGTAAGCAGGGATTTGAGACGATCATGGTCAATTCCAATCCTGAAACCGTCTCGACCGATTATGATACGAGCGATCGCTTGTATTTTGAGCCGCTGACCAAGGAAGATGTACTCAATATCATCGAAGCCGAGCAGCCAGAGGGAATTATCATCCAATTTGGCGGACAAACTCCGTTGAAGTTGGCGGTGCCGTTGCAGGAGTATTTGGACGTACAGAGCGCAAACAAGGGCATAACGACGAAGATTTGGGGAACTAGTCCTGATTCGATCGATATGGCGGAGGATCGGGAGCGGTTTGAGTTGGTATTGCGCCAGTTGGGGATTCGACAGCCGGAGAATGGGATGGCGCGGAGTTATCTCGATGCGCTGCATGTGGCTAATCGGATCGGGTATCCGGTGGTGGTACGTCCCTCGTATGTACTGGGCGGGCGGGCGATGGAAATCGTCTATTCGGATACCGAGCTGGAACGCTATATGACCTATGCGGTACTGGTGGAGCCGGATCACCCCATTTTGATCGATAAGTTTCTAGAGAATGCGATCGAGGTCGATGTAGACGCGATCGCGGACGCATCTGGGATGGTAGTTATCGGCGGTATTATGGAGCATATCGAGCAAGCGGGGATTCACTCTGGGGATTCGGCTTGTTCGCTCCCCTATGTATCGTTGACAGATGCGACGGTAGCCACGATTCGGGAGTGGACAATCCAACTAGCTCAAGCTCTCAAAGTAATCGGCTTGATGAATATCCAATTTGCCGTCCAAGGCGAGCAGGTATACATCATCGAAGCAAATCCCCGCGCTTCGCGGACGGTGCCATTTGTAGCGAAAGCGACGGGCGTACCTTTGGCTGGTTATGCTGCCAGAATCATGTCTGGGGAAACGCTTGCGGGCTTAGATTATACCGAGGAAGTGATTCCTACCCACATCGCCGTCAAGGAAGCTGTTCTACCTTTTGACAAGTTCCCAGGTACCGATACTATTTTAGGCCCCGAAATGCGATCGACTGGTGAAGTCATGGGCATCGATGTCGATTTTGGACGCGCTTATGCTAAAGCCGAACTCGCAGCGGGACAAAAATTACCCTTAACTGGTAAGGTATTTGTTTCGATGAACGATCGCGATAAACTAGCAGTCGTCCCTGTCGTTCGCGATTTGATCGCGCTGGGTTTCAAGATTATTGCCACCTCTGGTACTCAAAAAGTATTGGTAGAACATGGCTTGGCGGTCGAGTCAGTGCTCAAACTCCATGAAGGTCGCCCCCATGTGGTAGACATTATCAAAAACGGACAAATCCAACTGATTATCAATACCCCATCCGGCGAGGAAGCTCAAGCAGATGGTAAATTGATTCGCCGCACGGCTCTAGTCTACAAGATCGGGATGGTCACGACGATCTCGGGTGCCAAAGCAACTGCGGCGGCGATTAAATCGCTCCAATCTCAGCCGTTGGAAGTAAAAGCATTGCAGGATTACATCGGTTTGGGTCGTTAGAATAATTGGAACATGGTGGGGGGCGGAGATGTTACCCACCCGCACTATAAATGTGCTGCCCTTTCGGCACCCCTCCGAGGAGGGGATTTTATTAGCCCTATGGGCACACATCCGTTGGCGTAGCTTCTGTGTGAGCAGAGGAGGGAATTTTTTTAGGCTGTGGCGATTACTGTGCGGTGACGGGGGGTATTGGCGGTAATTGTGGGAGCTTGAAAACCTGCATCGATCAATGCTTGGGCGATATCGAGGGTAAAATAGCGATCGAGATAGGGTTCGGTACTCTTGAGTAGCGTCAAGATATATGGTGCCATCTGACTATAGATATCCGACTCTGGATTCATATCCATAATCGCAATCTGTCCGCCTGGTTTGAGCAGACGTTTGGCTTCAGCAAAAATCTCGCGGGTAGCTGTCTGAGGTAGTTCGTGACAGATCAAAAATAGCGATACCAAATCGTAACTATGTGCGGGTAAACCAGTCGCTTCCCCAGCGGCGTGAACCCAATTAATCTGCTGGGATTGTTTTTGATCCGATCGATAATTGGCGATCGATAGAAAGTAAGGTGATAGATCTAACCCTGTCAACTGCGCCTGAGGATATACCTCCTGCATCGCAAATGTACTCATCCCTACACTGCAACCGACATCGAGAATATTTTGAGGTGGGTTGGGTAGAGCTTGGACGACTAAATCGTGATAACTTTGGCGGAGCTGGGTATCTCCAGTCGTTCCAGTTTCGGCAAAAATCTTGGCATGAACCGAGTAGGCGGCGACTTCTACTTCCATCGCGGCATCCCAGCTCATATTCCCCTGCTCGTAAGCATGAAAGGAAGTGAGATAATATTCAGGATAGTCCAGATGGTTGTTGGTAATCCGAGCCAAATCCGCTGCCCACTGCGGCGACAATGGCGACTCCCCACCTCGCGATCGCAAAAACTTCACATCATCCCGCCAAGCTACACCGATCGACTCCGCCCGTTTGATAATCAATTCCCGCGCTTGGTGTTTGGCAAATTTGGCGATTGGTTTGATAGAGAGTAAGCTATTTACCAATTGACTGACAAGGCGATCTGTGGGTTTGATGGTAGCTGTCATAACTGCGGGTGCGATCGATTTTTTGCTTTAGTCTACTATTGTATACTCCCTTCCCACTCAAGAAATAGACATCATAATTCACTATCCACCATCTACCATCCACCATCCCCACCATTGTGGTAGTCTAGTTACAACTTCAATTAGAGACGTAGTGGGGTAGATCGATTGTCTGTAACGATCGCTGCATTACAGACAACCCGATCTAGAATCCGATATTATTTTTCCACACTTAGATTTTTGTTGCGCTAGTACGTTCGCCTTCAAATCGCTGTGTGGTAACTTACTAAATATTTTATTTATATTTATTCCATCATGAACACCAATAACCAACAACCAAATTCACCACAAGCCGAAGCTGGTAAAATTGCCAAACGGAAGATCGAACCCCTTCGCAAAGCAGATCCGGCTCAGATTGCAACTTATCAACAACCGGGCGAAGTCATCCAGTCAGTTGTCTTCCAGCAGTCGCGCAGGTGGTCGCGGGGCATCGTCTGGACAATTTTAGGAATTACAGTTGGCTTGGTCACATGGGCTTGTCTGGCACCCCTGGAAGAAACAATCGCCGTGCAAGGAAAACTCGAACCAACTGATAAAGTCAAAGATGTTCAGGTACCAGTTGGTGGGGTTGTCAAACAAGTATTAATCAAAGATGGCGATAAAGTTACCGCAGGTCAAAATTTGTTGAGCTTGGAATCTACCGTTCCCCAAGCGACACTAGCATCTCTGCAAAAAAATCTCGACTCGATGACAGCGGAAACCCGCTTCTACCACAGCTTGCTCAGTCAAGGGATCGACAAAGTTAACCCCCAGACACTAGCCAAGCTCAATGTCCGCCCAGAAATCCTCGCTCTGACTACTAGCCGCAGTTCGATCCTTGCCGAAAACCAACTCTACCGTACCGAACTCAATGGTACTAATAATCCTAACCTCAGCCCCGAACAACGCCAACGACTCGAATCGAGCCGTGCAGAAGCAGCTTCGCGGGTGAGTTCCGGTAAATTAGAAGTCGGTCAAGTTGACAATCAAATGCGCGAAAATCGTGGCAAACGTGCAGGTACGAGTGAGTTACTGACTGACTCTCAGGCGGTGATTGCCAACATCGAGGCTAAAGCCACAGCCAAAAAATCTCAGATTGCCGCTCAAATGGTAGAAAATCGTAACCGTCGTCAATCTTCTCAAAGTTTATTAGTTAGTAATCAAGCAATTCTGATTAGTTTGAAACCTGCTGGTGAAGCTGGAGCACTCTCACGCAACCAAGTACTTAAACAGGAGCAGGAAGTCATTGCTCGTCAGGGTGAAGTAATGCAGCTCGATGACCAATACAAAAAACTAGTGCAGGATGAGCAAGAATTACTCGCTAATTCTCGATTGGAAATCCAAAGTCAACAGCAACAAATCAAAAAAAATCAGCAGGATATCGGTCAACTCGATCGAGAATATAATCGCCTAACGATGGCAACCAATCAAAGTCGAGAAAAGCTCAAAAATAGTATCGCGGTTTCTAGCAAAGATTTACAGGCAAAAATTGCGAATAATGACAGACAGATTGCCGAAATTGACGGGCAACTCAATAAACTAATTGTCGAGATCGATCGCAAGGTTGCCGATCTAAATAGTCAGATCAGTCAAGCAAAAATGAATCTCAAATATCAAAATATTACAGCACCCGTTAGTGGGACGATCTTTGAACTCAAAGCTGGAACACCAGGATTTGTCGCTACTTCTAGCGAACCAATCCTAAAAATTGTGCCCAATGATATTTTGACTGCTAAAGTATTTATTAGTAATAAAGATATCGGCTTTGTCAAGTCGGGGATGCCTGTCGATGTGCGGATCGATTCGTTCCCTTTTAGTGAATTTGGCGATGTCAAAGGGACACTAACATCGATCGGTTCTGATGCTCTACCCGCAGATCAAGCTCATCCTTACGAGCGGTTTCCCGCCACAATTAAGCTAGTAAAACAGAACCTAATTATCAAAGGTAAACCTGTTACGCTCCAGTCAGGAATGTCGCTCAGTGCGAATATCAAATTACGCAATCGCACGGTGATGAGCATCTTTACCGATATGGTCATCAAGCAGGAGGATTCGCTCAAAACAGTCCGATAGGACGATGGGCGATGCTGAATCTGGCATTCCAGGGAATGCCAGATTTAAGATCTGTGAGGATATCCCTGTTCGATTATATAGCGATCCTAAATGATTCATGAGATTTATTCGAGTGAGCCATCCCCTTATATTCCCTTCGGTGCGTTATGCTTGGCGATAACACACCCTACAATATTATTACTAAACCCCTGCTCGACTAGGTTGTCAAACCTTGAAACAATTTATCGATCTGAGGGACTAATTCTTCAGATAAATACGCTTGAGTTTGTTGTTGAATTTGTCCGACCGATCGAGCGATCGATTCATTAACTAAATCTAATAATCGATCGCAAGAAACAGCATACTTTAATTGGGTTGGTTTATCGCTATCTTGACTACGATTTTCTTTCAAAGAGGCGATACCCTCAAAAATACGTGTAGGTCTGACGCAGACTTCGCTATAAATCAATTCCTGCTTAGAATTGAACCTGACACCACCACTAACAAAATAAAAGCGATCGACAGTCTTTAAGATCAATCGATCTGTTTGGATAAAACTCTTGACATATTCATCACTGATGATTCTTCTTGCTTTGGTTAAGGGTTGGATTTGAGTAGTTAAATCCTGTTGCAATTCTATCAAAGTAAGATTGGCTCGATCGATTGTAGCTTGTTGTTGCTCGACCAATTGTTCCTTGATTTCAGTTTCGATCCGATCTAGGGCTGATTCCATAAATACTTCAGCATCTTTTTTGAAATCAAACTGCAAAACGCCTGTAGAACTAAACTCTAACTTAGACTTAAACCAATGAACTGGATGTCGGGGTGGAAAGCCCCGCTCATCTTCCATATTTTCAATATGCGAAGTCATCACTCGCTGCAAAAATGGCATCCGTTCCTGTTCTTTAGCCAACAGAAATTGCCGAAAGGATTTATTCAGTCGGTCTTGAATTTTCTCAATATCAGCGGTAAGTCGATCGTTGAGATTTGCTTGTAACCGATCGACTGTAGCTATGCTTTCGGCTCGCAGAGCGATGAGATTGACTTCTGAGACGGCATTGATGACTTTACTACTATCCATTCGATCGCCTCTTGACTCCTAAAATCTACTAACTCAAACTAATTCAGATTGCCGTTGTGTAATGGCTGCTGTCTCGACCTAGCTCGTATACCTGAATTGAGGATTAGTGCTAGTGCTTGAGTCTTTATTTTAGCCTAATCTACTCCTCAAATTTACAAATAATCGATCGACCAAATCTAGATTTTTATCACCTGGAGAGACTTCTACTCCACTGGAGAGATCGATCCCATCTGGGTAAAGTTGGCTCAAAGCAGTGCAAACATTGTCAGGGGTCAACCCTCCAGCCAACAACCACGGGATTGAAGGCTTAAAGGTCGATAGCTGCTCCCAGTCGAGAGTTTGCCCCGTACCCCCAAGTGCGTTGGGATCGTAGGCATCTAGGAGTAAACTATCGACGACTGGGCTATATGCTTGAATCGCTACCAAATCGCTGCTAGTGCGTACCCGCCATGCTTTGATAATTTCTGTATCCGGTAGGGCTTGACGCAATTCCTGACAAAATTCGATAGATTCCGTACCGTGGAGTTGAACTGTATCCATATTCGTCAAGGCGACAACGTGGGAGATCGTCGCCACAGAGAAATCGGCAAACACACCAACTGTGTTGGCTACCCCTGCTAACTCAGAAACTAGTGTCTGGAGTTGAGCTAGCTTCAGGTAACGGGGTGAATTTGGAACGCAAATAAAGCCTAGATCTGTTGCACCCATGCGGGCGATCTGAGTGCCCTGTTCGACAGTGGTGATTCCACAAATTTTAATTCGCATTAGTTTCCAAATTATCAAGAAATGTATCTAGTTCTGGCAACATTTGTTAATTATTAACGTGAATTGTTTGGTGGAGACAGCCACTACATAGTAATTGTGGCATAATTTTTAATCTAGGAGCTGTAAATCTTTGTTAAATAACTTAATCATTGCCGCTATTCCCCATACTGAACCTTGGGGATTTAATACTGCATTAGTCATGATTATCTCCAATTTAGTAGCGATCGCGATCGGCAGATTTACCTTCACACGACTACGGCGCAGCCACATTGACAGTGCTAAAAGTGTTGCGGACAAACAGATCGAGCCGAATCTAGCTGGATTTGACTCAGCCGAATTAATTGCTAGCATGAGTTTTGGACATCTGCTCGGCGTTGGGTTGGTGTTGGGATTAACTAATGTGGGTGTAATTTAACCAGATCGGGTTTAAATAAGTTTACATTCTCATGCTCAACTGAGTGGAGTAACCGTACTCTGGCGATCGAAAGTTATCATAAAATGCGGATAGAATACTTTAAGCTGTTGTTAGATCTAATTTTTCAGGAGTAACTTATTATGTTGGATTCTACTTTGTTGCTGGCGGCTGTAGGCCCGATGAGTCAGCCTTGGTCGCCCACGATTGCGATCGTGATGGTGGTTGCTAGTATCCTGGGTGTTTTAGCATCAACTAAAGCCAAAAAAGCTGGCCCCGCTCTAGTCGGTGGTCTAACCGCAGCTCAAGTAATTGGCGGTGTTAGTTTCGGACATCTGCTCGGTACGGGTGCAGTCCTCGGCTTAACTCGCCTGGGAATTATTTAGCCCCACAGCTTGCACCAGTATAAAAATATTAGTAATAAGCTTAGATCCAGGGTACCCACAAGGGGCACCCCTACACAATTAATCTGTAGGGGTGCCCTTAATGGGTACCCTGGGTCTAAACTAAGCAATAGTATATTTGAACTGTCTTAATGCTAAACCGTCGGGAAACCCGACAGTCTAGCGCGTCGCTGGTGCAAGATGTGAGTAGCCCCATTTTGTGCTCCTCGTTGAAATCATTAGCGGGACG
>ENA-OFCD01000994-OFCD01000994.1-metagenomes-genome-assembly--contig:-NODE-994-length-15802-cov-4.885248_pt1 | contig 15802 bp, 13 predicted proteins | sample MGYA00153392_OFCD01 | MGnify analysis MGYA00153392 | reverse complement strand
AAGACGACCGCGTGATCGTCGATGCGCACCGGCCGGCCCTTGGCGGCGAAGGTCGCGTCGTGCACGTCGTGGCCCATCGTGTAGAGGCGCGCGTCGTGGGCGATGGAAACGTGGGCGCCGATCGCGATGCCGGCGCGGTTGTCGAGCAACACGCCGCGGTTGATCAGCGTGCCCGCGCCCACCGCGAGCCGGCCGACGTGGAAGAAGCGAACGCCGCCCTGGATCGTCGCGCTGCGGTCGATCCTGAATCGGCACAACCGGTAGAGCGCCGGCCGCAGGAAGAACGGCAGCAGGCCGTGGACCGTGTTGATGAGCGCGAGGCCGATGAAATAGGCCTGGCCGGCGAGGCGCGGAAAGCGGGAGCTCATGGGCATCTTTGCGGCGCGGATTGTCGCATCGGGCCTCGCGTTGTTCGGCGCGGCCAGGCGGCTTCCTAGAATGCGCGCTCGCCCAGGAACGCCATGACCTCGACCGCCCCGCCCGCTCCTTCGACTTCGCCACCGCCCATCGACGAGAACGCGCTCATCGCCGAGCGCCGCGAGAAGCTCATCGCGGTGCGCGCGCGCGGCATCGCCTTCCCCAACGACTTCAAGCCGAAAGACCGCGCGGCCCAACTGGCCAGCAAGCACGGCCATCTCGAGAACGAAGCGCTCGAGCCGATGGCGGTTCACGTGACGCTCGGCGGCCGGCTCATGCTCAAGCGCATCATGGGCAAGGCCAGCTTCGCGACGCTGCAGGATGCGACCGGCCGCATCCAGCTCTTCGCCACCAAAGACGCGCTCGGCGACGAAGCCTCGTACCAACTCCTGGAGCGATTCATCCCCTCCGACCTGTTCCACGTCGATTCGATTCTCGCCGACGGCAAGGTGGCCTTCGTGGACCACTCCCAAACGGCGATACTGGACGTGATTGACGTGAAGAAGCGGGAAGTCATTGCCCGCGTGCCGGTGGTGAGTACATTCTCGCCCAACCTGGTGGTGACCGAGGAGGGCATCCGCGAGGGAGTGCGCCAGCTCATGCTGCCGCTCTGGAACAGCTACTACTTCTTCACGCTCTACGCCAACGCTGCCGAGCACACCGCCACCCTTCGCATCGACTCGACCGACGTGCTCGACCGCTACCTGCTCGCGAAGACCCGCCAGGTCATCGGCGATGTCACCCTGCACCTTGACAACCTGGACAGCCCGCTCGCCGCGAACGCGCTCCGCGATTTTGGCGACGTTCTCACCAACTGGTACGTGCGTCGCAGTCGCGGCCGCTTCTGGAGCGGCGACAGTGCCGACGCCTTCGACACGCTCTACACGGTGCTCGAGACCATCACCAGGCTCGCGGCACCGCTTCTTCCGCTCGTGGCGGAGAAAATCTGGAAGGGACTCACCGGCGGTCGCAGCGTTCATCTCACCGACTGGCCGGATGCCGCGATGTTCCCCGAGGATGACGCACTCGTCGCCACGATGGACCGCGTTCGCGAGATTGCGTCGTCGGGGCTTGGCCTGCGTAAGGCTACGGGATTGCGCGTGAGACTTCCCCTCGCGGAGCTGATCGTCGTCGCTGAGAACTCGGCCGACCTGCGAGTCTTCGCCGACATCCTGCGCGACGAACTGAATGTGAAGGCCGTCGTCGTGCGGGAACTCGCCGAAGAGAGCCTCATCGAGTTCGGCATCCAGCGGAAACTCACGGTGAACTCCCGCGCGGCCGGGCCGCGCATCGGCAAGCAGGTGCAGCAGGTGATTCAGGCGGCCAGGGCAGGCGACTGGGCTCCGAGCGGCGACACCGTCGTGGTCGGCGGCATCGAGCTTCTCCCCGCAGAGTTCGAGCTGCAGCTGCAGGCGGCGGATGACGCGCAGGCGATCACCTTCCTGCCCGGCGGCGGCTTCGTGCTGCTCGACACCGAGACAACCTGGGAACTCGAGGCGGAGGGCCTCGCCCGCGACCTCATCCGCGGGGTGCAGGACACGCGGAAGGCGGCCGGCTTCCAGGTGAGTGACCGTATCGACCTCAGGCTCTACTTCGAGTCCTCGTCGGAGCGGGCCGGAGTCGAGCCTTTCGAGAACACCATCGCCGAGGAGACCCTCGCGCTGGCGATCACCGTTGTCGAGACCGACGGGGGTGTGGAGGCGTACGCTGCGCAGCACGGGCGCGCCGGCGCATTCCGCTCTCTCATCCGGGCCGGACAATATGCGAACAGCGGCGACGTGCTCGTCGAAGTAACGATCCATGGAGCAGCAATCGATGTCTAAGAACCCCACTTCCGACAATACCGATCCGGGCAGCAACGATCCCGAGCTTGGCGACGACGCGCTTTTCCAGAAGGATGCCGACCGCGTCTACCAGGAGCTGCTCGCACGCATCGGCGAGGGGCATCCGCAACCGCGCCTCGCGGCGACCAGGCGCGTGGTCGAGCTGCTTGGCGATCCGCAGCGCTCGTACCCGATCATCCATGTCACCGGTACGAACGGCAAGACCTCGACCAGCCGCATCACCGAGAGCATCCTGCGCGCCTACGGGCTGCGCACCGGGCTCTTCTCCAGCCCGCATCTCGTGCGGGTGAATGAACGCATCCTCATCGATGGCGAGCCGATCACGAACGAGGCGTTTGTCGCCAACTACCGCGACATCAAGCCGTACCTCGACATGGTGGATGCCGAACTCCGTGCGGCAGGCGATGCCCCCCTGGCCTTCTTCGAGGCCTTCACCGCTCTCGCCTATGCGAGCTTCGCCGACGCCCCGGTGGATGTCGCGGTGATCGAAGTCGGTCTCGGTGGCGAATGGGACTCCACAAATGTGGGCGACGGCCAGGTCGCGGTGTTCACTCCGATCTCGCTCGACCACACCGCGCGCCTCGGCAATACCGTCGCGCTCATCGCTGCCACGAAGGCCGGCATCATCAAGCCAACTGCGGCGGTCGTGACCGCGACCCAGCCGGTGACCGCCCTCGCCGAGCTCGTGCGTGCCAGCGACCTGATGGAGGCGAGCCTCGCGGTGCAGGGCACCGCCTTCGAGTTGCTCTCAAACACCGTCGCGGTGGGCGGCCAGGTCATCTCGGTGCGCGGACTCGCCGGAACCTACAACGACCTCTTCCTTCCGCTCTTCGGTGATCACCAGGCGCAGAATGCGACGGTCGCTATCGCCGCCGTCGAGTCGTTCCTGGGGGGAGGCAAGCAGATGCTGGTGGGTGACGTGCTGACCGAAGGCATTACGACGGCGACGTCACCCGGGCGCCTGCAGGTCATCGGTATCGAGCCAACGGTGATCATTGATGCCGCGCACAATCCCGATGGAGCTCAGTCGCTCGCGGCGGCACTCGGTAGCTACTTCACCTTCGACGAGGTCGCCATCGTGCTCGGCGTACTCGAGGACAAGGATGCCAGCGGCATTGTCGCGGCCCTCGCGCCGGTGGCCGAGGTCATGCTTGTCACCGCCTCGAGCTCAGAGCGCGCCATTGCCGTGGACGACCTCGCGGAAATCGTGCGCGAGGTTGCCCCCGATAGCTCCGTGGACGACTACGACACACCAAGCGAAGCGATCGCGGCCGCGCGGGCCTGGGCTGCGAAAGCACCCCGCCGCGGAGTCGTCATCACCGGTTCAATCACCCTCATCGGCGACGCCCTGGTGCTCGCGGCGGCAGAAGGATGGAAGCGATGACCGAGACGGATGGTACGCACCGACGCCGCACGCGGGTGCGGCGCCTGCGCTCGGCCTCCGAATCGCTGCTCTCGATTGCCCTGCTGCTCGAGGCCGTGCTTGTCTTCTTCGTGGTGATGGTGGCCTACGGCCTCAAGGTGCTCCCGCCCGGAGAGGTGTTCGGCGGGGGAGCTCTGCTTGTCGTCCTGCTGATCGTTGCAGGTCGACTCGCCGGGCGTGCGGCGGGGGTCTGGCTGGGCTGGGTGCTTCAGGCCGCGCTAATTGCCATCGGCTTTTTGCTTCCCCTGATGTACTTCATCGGCGCGATCTTCGCCGTCATTTGGATTTACTGCTTCATCACCGGTCGGCGTCTCGACCGCCAGAAGGCGACATACCTGCGCGACAATCCCACATTCCCCACCGACCAGCCCGCGTCACCCAACAATTAGGAGCCCGATGAGCACCGAAGAAACACTCGTCCTGGTCAAGCCGGACGGCGTGTCCCGCAACCTTACCGGCGAGATTCTGCGCCGCATCGAAGCGAAGGGGTATCAGCTCGTCGACGTCAAGCTTGTGCAGGCGAGCCGCGAACTGCTCGCAAAACACTACGAGGAGCACTTGGGCAAGCCGTTTTACGAGCCCCTTGTCGAGTTCATGGAAAGCGGGGCGATTGTGGCCTTTCGGGTCACCGGTGAGCGTGTGATCGAGGGATTCCGTTCCCTCGCCGGTACCACCGATCCGACCACTGCGGCACCCGGCACCATTCGCGGGGACCTCGGCCGCGACTGGGGGCTGCGCGTGCAGCAAAACCTCGTGCACGGATCAGACTCCCCAGAGTCCGCTGCACGTGAACTGGCCCTCTGGTTCGACTGACTCCTGGCGTCCGCCCCTCGCGAGCTCACGGGAACAGACAGGACTTTCTGGCGCGCTATGGGGTCGTTGAGCCTGCGAGGCCGGTGGCCTGGCCCACGAAAGTCGGGAAGTCGGTCGAGTTGTTCCAGCGCTTGCCATTGACGTAAACGGTCGGAGTACCGAAGGAGCCCGAGGCCGGGCTGACGAGGGATTTGTCGGTCGAGGTCGCGCGGGACACGTTCGCGACCCAGCTCTTGTAGGTCTCATTATCGATACAGGAGTTGATTTTCGTATCCGTGATCCCGGCATCCGAGAGCAGCTTCTTCATCGCCGAGTTCGAGAGGCCGGTGGACCCCTCCGCGGGCTGGTTGGAATAGAAGGCGGTCTGGGCGTCCAGGAATTTGGCCGGATCGTAATTTGCGACACACGCGGCGACGTTGGCCGCCCGACTCGAGTAGCGACTTCCGGCATAGTTCTGGTCGAGGATGGCGATCGTGTGCACCTCGAGTGTCGCTCCTCCACTGGCGACAAGGCGGGCGATGTTGCTGGCGTAGGACGCTTCGAAGCTCTTACAGGCGGGGCAGGCCCAATCCACGTAGGTGACGATGTGTGCCACCTTGGCGGCGGCGTCCACCTTGGTCGGGGTCAGTGTGCCGCTGGCCGGTGCCGCGGTCGTCTTCGTGGGGGTGATCGCCCCGGATTTCCCGGTAAACAGGATGCCTGCGCTGGCCATGTTGCGGGGTCCCGAGCCGCCGCCGGAGCCGCGGTTCACCCCGACGACAACGACCACGACGATGGCGACGATCGCGAGCACCGCAATGCCGATCCCGCCCTGCAGGAAGATTCGGTTGCGGCGCTGGCGTTTCTTCTCGGCCTCGCGTTCGCTGCGGGCGGTCTCGCGAGCAGCCTCCCGACGATCCTTTTTGCCCGGGGCCGAATTCGTGTTGCCGGTGGGAACCATGTGCGTGTGACCAACATTCTGTGTATTAGACAAGGGTATGAGGAGAAATTACAGATCAAAGCTACAAGTCCTCGATGTCACGGCTGTGCGTTGGCCGTGTGAGCGACTACAGGTGATTGATCAGGTCGAGTCGCAACTGGGCAATGATCGCCACGATGACGTAGCTCAGCAGCGTGATCAGGGGTACATACGAGTATGCCGCCGCAGCGATCCGGCGGATCGATGCCGGCACCGGAATATGCCCGGTTTTAAGGTTGTAGAAGGTGACCAACCAGAAGCTGGGGATCACGACCGACCATGTTGCCATGCACCAGGGGCAGAGGGTGTGCAGCTCGAAGATGCTGGTGTAGACAAGCCAGATTACGAACGCGAGAGCGAGCGTCACTCCCACGTTGATCGCGATCCAGAACCACCGCGCGAACGAAACTCCGCTGATGATGAGCGTTGCGATCACGAGGAGCGCCATCCATCCGCCCACGCCGAGCAGTGGATTCGGAAAGCCGAATAGCGAGCCCTGCCACGACTTGAGATTCGTGCCGCACTGCACGAGAACGCTGATGTTGCAGGAGGGAGCGATGTTCGGGGTCGTGAAGGTGCCCACCTTGTCGATGGTGAGCCGGAACGCCGCAAAGAATCCGGCAACGGACGCCACCGCCAGGAAGATTCCGAGCTCGAGCGGACGCCCGTCTCGACGAAGCCGGGGAACAGTGAGGGCGAAAACGACCGCCATGAGCACGAGTTGCGCCGCGAGCAGCCAGGTGAAGGCGAGGTAAGTGGCCCAGACCTGGAAGACCACTCCAACCGCAAAGATAGTCGCCAGTGCTCGCCACCACGCAGGGGAGATCACGGCTCCCGCGAGCTGGGCGACACCGATCGTGAGGGCGATGACGAAGAGCGCCATCGAGAATGCCGACGACGGATAGCCGAGCTCGATGTCGGCTCCGATCAGCTTCGGGATGCCACTCGCCGACTCGATACCCGCGAACGCAGCTACTGTGCTCGCGAACGACACAACCACACCGAACGCGCCCACCACAGTGAGGGTGGGAATGCCACGCCGCAAAAGGAAAGTCGGTGGTGTCGTGGTCACCCTGAGGATTATTGCATGGGCCAAATGCAGCGTTACTGGCAAGGCATGCGATAATTTGTTTTAGTCATGCGAGCCGCGCTCGATGTGACGCCAAAGAATGCTTACCGGGCACTGTGTGATGAAACCTGAGGGTTGCCGCATACAACAACCGGGCCGCGCTGAATCGGCTTCGATCTGACAAGGATCATCGTCCATCGCGAGCGTGTCGGATAGCGAGTTCCGAACAGAACCACCAAGACAAGCGAACGAAACCAGAGCCAGCCCCAGCGTGTCACAGCGACCGGGGGCCGGAGCCGGTTTCCAAGCGAAGAATTAGCGGCACATCGACCGAAGCCAGAATTGCCAGAGTCGAAAACCGCGACGAGAGAGCACCCGACGGGCCGCGCGGCTTCCTGTTCCGGGCTAGGAGTGCACCAGCGATGGTGGAGAAAACTACACACAACAATGACGGTTCGGCGCAGAACGAGCCGAAGAAGCGTTCGCGTCTCTTCGGCTCGCGTCGGGCATCGAAGGTTATCGCGGCTCCGGAACCGGCAGTCCTCCCGCAGCCTGTTGCGCTGGAACCGACGATGTCTGCACAGCCGACCGCGTCCGAAGCGAAGGTCGAGCCGCCGAAAGCCGAGCAGCTGACCACGGATGCCGCGCCGGTCACGGCCGACGCACCCGCGAAGCGCGCTTCCGGCCGCCGCGCCTCGTCCAAACCAGACGCCGCCAAACCAGACGCCGCCAAGCCCGAGGCCGGAGAGCTCGAGGCCGCAAAGCCCGTCACCGCGGCTGTCGACGAGAAGCCCGCGGTCGAAGCTCCAGCGACCGCGCCGAAGAAGGCGCCCCTCGCGCGCCCGACCACTTCGCTGCTCTTCCAGGCGCCGGATCTTCCCGTGCTTCCCCCGCGATCGGGAGCGCGCGACGACGATTTCGACGACGAGCCCCGCGACAGCCGCCCCCCGCGCAACTCGCGAAACACGCGCAACAGCGATCGCACCGAAGACAGCGACCGCGACCGCCGGGATGACGATGTCGAGCAGACGACACTCCGTCGCCGGTCACGCCGACGCGCCGGTGACGAAGACCGCGACTCTGGCATCCCGAACGCCGGCAACTCCAACCCGACCAACACGGTCGTCAAGGTGCGCGCTCCACGCCCCGCGCCCGAGCTGAGCAATGAGCCGACGAAGGTGCGCGGCTCTACCCGTCTTGAGGCGAAGAAGCAGCGGCGCCGCGACGGTCGTGACGCGGGCCGCCGCCGCCCGGTGATCACCGAGGCCGAGTTTCTCGCCCGCCGCGAGAGCGTCGACCGCAAGATGGTGGTGCGCTCCAAATTCGACCGTATCCAGATCGGCGTGCTCGAAGACGGGGTGCTTGTTGAGCACTATGTCGCCAAGGCAGCGGACGCCAGCCTGATCGGCAATGTCTACCTCGGTCGCGTGCAGAATGTGCTGCCGAGCATGGAGGCGGCGTTCGTCGACATCGGACGGGGCCGCAACGCGGTGCTCTACTCGGGGGAAGTGGACTGGGAGGCCGCAGCAGAGAACTCCGCCGACGGTAAGAGCCAAGCCCGTCGCATCGAACTCGCCCTCAAGCCCGGTGACAAGGTGCTCGTGCAGGTGACGAAGGATCCGGTCGGCCATAAGGGCGCCCGTCTCACCAGCCAGGTCAGCCTTCCGGGACGCTACCTGGTGTACGTTCCCAACGGGTCGATGAACGGAATCAGCCGCAAGCTGCCCGACACTGAGCGCGCGCGTCTCAAGAAGATCCTCAAAGAGGTACTGCCAGAGAACGTCGGCGTGATCGTGCGCACAGCGGCCGAGGGCGCAACTGACGAACAGCTCACGCTGGACGTCAATCGCCTCACCGCACAATGGGCCGCGATCAGCGCCACTCTCGAGAGTGTCCAGGCTCCTGCGCTGCTGCACAGTGAGCCGGACCTTCTGGTCAAGATCGTGCGAGATGTCTTCAACGAGGACTTCCACGAGCTAGTCATCGAGGGTGCGGATGCCGAATTGACGATAACGACCTACCTCTCGCAGGTGGCCCCCGATCTCGTCGATCGGCTGCAGACCTACGAGGGCACCGTCGACTCGTTCGACCAATACCGCATCACCGAGCAGATCGAGAAGGCGCTCGACCGCAAGGTCTGGTTGCCCTCGGGTGGTTCGCTGGTCATCGACCGCACCGAAGCGATGACGGTCGTCGACGTCAACACCGGCAAGTTCGTCGGCTCTGGTGGGAACCTCGAAGAGACCGTCACGAAGAACAACCTCGAGTCGGCGGAAGAGATCGTGCGCCAGTTGCGCCTGCGTGACATCGGGGGAATCATCGTGGTCGACTTCATCGACATGGTGCTCGAGTCAAACCGTGATCTCGTGCTTCGTCGCCTGGTGGAATGCCTCAGCCGTGACCGCACCAAGCACCAGGTCGCCGAGGTCACCTCGCTCGGCCTGGTGCAGATGACTCGCAAGAAACTTGGCCTCGGCCTGATCGAGTCGTTCAGTGAACCCTGCGAATTCTGCGCCGGTCGCGGCATCATCATCCACCACGACCCGGTCATCCGACATCGCCAGTCGGCCCAGCCGGAGACCCCGCGTCGCGGTCGCGGCAAGGGTGGCAACGGCAACGGTAACGACTCCGGGCGCTCGAACGGCGCGGTGAACAACGGGTCGTTCGCCGGGCAAAAGCCCAACGGCGGAACCCACGCCATCACTGACGACGTGAAGAACGCGCTCGCCCAGATCGCGGCGTCGACCATCGCGCATGCGCCGGTCGAAGAGCGTCCCGTAGCCGAGGCATCCGCTGTCCCGACCGGGGAAACCACAGAACCAGGGGTCGCAGTCGAAGCGCCGAAGGTCGAATCGGCGACAACCGGCACAGGAGAAGTCGCGGAAGAGGCCGCAGTGGAGATCCTCGATATCCCGGTGAAGAAAAACTCGCGCAGCCCGCGACGGATCTCCACCCACGACGCCGAGCAGATCCTCGACTCGGTGCTCGACGCGCTTCCCGAACCGAAGCAGCCGGGGCAGGGGCGCTCGCGCGTCTCTCGCCGTGCGTCCAGCGCCGGCACTGTGCGTACCTCCGAGTCGTCCGAGGGTTCGAGCAACACGTAGCGTGCCGGGGTGCCGACTTCACCGTCACGCCGTAAGATTCCGCGGGTGGGCATCGGGGTAGCAGAGCGCAAGCGAAGCAGCATCCGGATGCCCACCATCGTTGGCCTCTTCGTTGGGCTTTCGGGCATCGCCGCTGTCTTCGTCGTGCGAGCGCTCACGCCTGCCCTCGGCCCCTGGTCGCTGCCCAACCGGGTTCAGGATCTTCTTACGCTGTCGATCAGCGTGATCATTGAGTCACTGCCGTTCGTGATCCTCGGCATCGTGCTGTCGATCCTGGTGCAGGTCTGGGTTCCCGACCGCTGGATCATGCGCATTCTGCCACGCAACGAGTTTCTCCGGCGGGCGATGATCTCGTTTCTCGGCATATTCCTCCCGGTGTGCGAGTGCGGCAACGTGCCGCTCGCCCGCGGTCTCATTGTCAAGGGCTTCACGGTCTCGGAGTCGATGACTTTCCTGCTCGCGGCCCCGATCGTCAACCCGATCACGATCCTCACCACCGGGCAGGCCTTCGGCTTCGACAGCTGGATCTTTGCAGCCCGCCTCGTGGGGGGCTTCGTCATCGCCAACGTGATCGGATGGCTCTTCTCGAAGCACCCCGACCAGGACAGTCTGCTCACCGACCGCTTTGCCGCTGAATGCCGCCTGCCCGACCCGCACGAACACGACCAGACCCGCTGGCAGAAGAGCGTTGAGCTCTTCACCCGCGAGAGCGGTGTCATCATGCCGGCACTGTTCATCGGCTCGCTCATCGCCGGTCTCGTTCAGGTGGCCGTGCCTCGATCGGTGCTGCTGAGCCTCGGAAGCAACCCGCTCTGGTCGATCCTCGCGATGATGGCGCTCGCGTTTGTGATCTCCGTCTGCTCCAATGTCGACTCGTTCTTCATCCTGCCCTTCGCCAGTACCTTCATGCCCGGTTCGATAGCCGTATTCCTCGTCTTCGGGCCAATCATCGATATCAAGATGCTCACCCTCATGCGCACCACGTTCCGCGCGAAGGTATTGGTGCAGCTCACCGTGATCGTCGGGTTGCTCAGCGCCCTGATCGGATTGGTCGTGAATTATCTTGCCTAGGTTCACCCGGTGGCAGGGCATCGCCCTGTGCGTCGCCGCCCTCGTCTCGACTGTCTGGCTCGCTGTCACCAACCAACTCATCCTGTACATCCACCCGCGGTACATCGTCTTCACTGTGATCATGACCGTTCTCGGGCTTGTGCTGGTGGTGGCGAGCTTCGGGCGATCGCCGGATCGCGAGCACGATCAGGAGCACGGGGAACCCACTCCGCGCGGCTACCGCAGGGCGATCACTGTCGCTGGCACGGTGCTCACCCTGGTGGTGGCGATCGCACTCGTCATCGTCCCTCCCGCGACCCTCACCACCGCCACCGCAGACCAGCGCGTGATTAACAGCACCCAGGTGGGCTCTGGCACGAAGACGGTGGACTCCGCGGCATCCGCTCCCGCTGGTGCGTTCGCGCGTTTCACTGTGCTCGACTGGTCGTCGCTGTTGCGCCAGACGACCGACGCGAGCTTCTACCGCGACAAGGCAGCGAATGTCGTGGGATTCATCACCAAGGACGCGGATGACCCGCAGAACGTCTTTTACGTCTCCCGTTTCGTGATCACCTGCTGCGCGGTCGACGCCCAACCGGTGGGCGTGCCGGTCTTTCTCCCCAACTGGCAGAACCGTTTCGCGGCCGACCACTGGGTGAAGGTGAGCGGGTCGTTCGAGAGTAATCCCAGCACGAAGAGCCAGCAGTCCATCGCCCTGGTACCCACCGCGACGACGAAAGTGGATCAACCGAGTGAGCCATACCTCTACTGACGATTCGGATGCAGCGGCCGAGTCGGCCCGCCCGTTCCGTCGCACCCTCACGATCATGGTGGTCGCCCTTGTGCTCCTCGTCGCGTCCTTCGCCGGGCTGAATTACCTGCAGGGTCCCAAGCTATCCAGCGGCAGCGTCGATGCCGGTCGTGTGGTCGCGCAGGGCGGCCAGCAGCTACGGCTGTTCGCCAACCAGAGCATCCGCACGGTCGCCAAGAAGCACGTGTCGGTGAATCCAGCGGTGCCGTTCACGGTGAGCACTTCCGGCGCCGTCATCGCCGTGCAATTCACGGACCGCCTCCGGTACGGCACGAAATACTCGGTTCGGGTCTCCGATGTCGCCAACGCCTTCCAGCCGCGGGTATCGACCTTCGACTACACGTTCACCACTGCCCCCGCCGAGATCTACTACCTCGACCGGGCCGACCCGGCCACGGGGGCAGGGCAGGATGATTCGATCATTCGCACCGGGCTGAGCGGCAACGAGCGCACCGTCGTCTACTCGGCACCTCGCATCCAACAATTCGTGGTCTTCGCGCAGGCGATCGCCGTCACAACCCTCGCCGATGACGGCACCAGCTCCCTCTCGCTGGTGGGGCTCTCCAGCAAACTGGTCGAACAGATCCCGCTGCCGGGCGCCGGCACCATCGACGAACTCCAGGGCGAATCGAATGCCGGTCTCCTCGGCTTCGTTTTCACCAGCGCGGGACCGGCCGCCGCCCGCGAGTTCAATTCCGTACTGATGCGCATCGACCTCAGCGGCGCCCACACCGTGGCTCCCGTGCCCGACCTCGCCGGCACGCCGCTCAAGGCGCTCGGCTGGGGCTTCCTCGGCGGCAGCACGAGCATCATCGCCCAGGGCGAGGACCAGACCGTGCTTCTGATCGATGCCTCGAAATCCGCACCCCCGGTGCCCCTCGGACAGTACACGGAGCTCGGGCGGAGCTCGCCCGATGGAAAAACGATCGTGGTGAGCGACGTCTTCGGCAAGATCGCCTATTCGCTGGCCGACGGCACAAAGACCCGCATCCCCTCGCTACCGATCGCCGGGGCATCCACCTACGGAGGCGATGTCGTGCTGCTGGGAAAGGATATGGCCCGGGTGCAGCAGGTAGCCGTGTTCGATTCGGCCACGGGCGGCAAGTTCCAGAGCTACCTCGTCTTCGAGAGTGGAACAACTGCCCGGATTCTGTACCAGACGAAGGACGACGCAGGCAGCATCGAGGGCTTCAGCATCTCGCCGAACGGCCAGTTCGTCGCGGTGAATGTCATTCCGGACTACGCAAACAGTGTTTCGGACGGCTACCCGGTCGATGCGCAATCCACCTCCATCAGAACCGTCTTCATCGATATCGCGAGTGGCGCAGTTGTGCGCAGCGTCGAGGGTTCTGACGAGAGCTGGTAGTGCTACTTCTGCTGCAGTTCCCACTGCCGTAGTCCGCTCGTGGCGGGGGATACGCCGTCTCGCGGAGTCCACGCTGCCTCGTGGCGGGAGTTACGCCTCCCGCCGCGAGGAGTTTTCCCCGCCGCGAGCACTCGCGGACCCCGGTGCGACCGCGGAACCCGCGCGCACTCGCGCCCCCAGGTTCCCCGCCGCGAGCACTCCCGGACGCCCGGTGCGACCGCGCCCTCGGCGCCCCGCCGCGCGCACGAGCCCGCCCGGTGCGACCGCGCCCCCCGTGCCCCGCACCCCACGCGCGCCTGCGTCACCACGCCTGCTGGCAACGCGCTCCGAACCCACCTAGTGACAGCCGACGAAGTCCCGCGATTGCCCTATCCCGGCCTCCACAATCGGCAGGGGAATGCTCGATCCCGAATCGGCGGCGGTGCCGCCGACACAGCCCACGGTGAGGATCCCGTACCAGCTCAGGAGCATCGTGACGAGAAATCCGACCGCGAAATTGATGGCGAGGAACCGCCTCCAGCCCCGGTTCGCGGTCTGGGCGTCGGCATCCGTGATGTTCCAGAACGGCATCACAGTCACCGCATACGGCAGCACCAGTATCGCCGCGAACGGTCCGGGGAAATGCGTGAAGAGCAGCAGGATACCCCCCAGCAAATAGGCAGAAAAGGCCAGGCGCACCGTAGCGCGGCCGCCGATCACGGTAGCGATGGACGAGATTCCGCCGTCGCGGTCGGCCACGATGTCTTGCACGGCCCCGAACGCGTGGGAGGCGATACCCCAGAGAAAGAACGCCGCGAGCAAAGCCCACAGCGCGGGCGTGAACACCACCGCCGCGAGTACGAAACCATAGATGGCCGGCGACACGAAATGGGTGCTCGACGTGAGCGAGTCGATGAAGGGCCGCTCTTTGAACCGCAGGCCGGGGGCGGAGTAGGCAATCACCGCGAAGACACTGATGGCGAGGACCACCCACGACAGCGGATTTCCCACCGCGATGAGGAAAACGAGGAATGGCACATTGAGAATTACCGCCGCACGCAGAGTGAGTCGATGCACACTCGGATCGAGAAGTGCGCCCTCGACCCCGCCCTTGCGCGGATTGCGCAGGTCGGACTCGTAGTCGAACACGTCGTTGATGCCATACATTGCGAGGTTGTACGGGATGAGGAAGTAGATGGTGCCGACGATGAGGACCACGTCGATCTGCCGGGTTGACATGAAGTAGGCCGCCGCGAAGGGGAAGGCGGTGTTCACCCAGCTCAGTGGCCGGGATGACACGAACAGGCTCCTAAGATTCCTCACGAGACCTCCCGGGCAGCAGCAGCCACACGGACGGAAGCAGTACTGCGGCGGCCACCGCGTATGCGAAATCCTCCAGCGGCGCGATTCCGATGAACACCCCACTGATCTTCGCCGCGTGATAGCCGACCAGGCCGACCCCGATCATCACGTTGTCGAACACCGCCGTCACGAGCAGCAGGATGCCGAGGGCACCGACGATCGGCAGCCAGGGCATCGCACGGCGGGATTTGGCAAGCGCGAAGCATCCGGTCACCGCCACCGCGGCGAGGAAGATCACGTTGAGTTGCCAATAGTTCACCGGGCCGCTCCTCCGGTACCGCGCCTCGATACGGCGGCGGACGACCCGGTCGACCCGGTCGACCACCGGGAGAGAAAGCCGAACAGGTTCATCGTGAGATAGCAGAGCAGCGTGAGGAAGAAGAGCTCTTCCAACGGAAATTCGGGGGCCAGGACGAGGCCGGTCATGAACGAGGTCTCCCCGCGGAAGAAGATCCCGAGGCCGATTCCCGAGAGATCCCAGGCCACGAAGAAGACCAGCCCGGCGAGGAGCACGATCGCCGCCCGGCGGGCGTCGCGCCAGAAGAACAGACGGAATCGCCGGTCGAGCATCACCATGCCAGTGAGGGCCACGGCCAGCGATACCAGGTACAGCACCGCCATCAGGGGAGCGTGCGCTGAAGGGGCTCGGCGAGTGGTTCGGTCGAGCGGTCCCCGCGGATGCGCTTGAGAACAACCTCGGCGCTGATGAGGCACATCGGCAGTCCGATTCCGGGGATCGTGGAGCCGCCAGAGTAGAACAACCCCTCAACCTTTCTGCTCTTATTTCCCGACCGGAACATGGCGCTCTGCGCGAGCGTGTGTGCCGGACCGAGGGCGGTGCCCCGCCACGAGTTGAGGTCGCTCGCGAAGTCGCCGGGGCCGAGGGTGCGACGCAGCGTGATGCGCGATGCGAGGTCCGGAATGCCCGCCCAGACCGAGATCTGCGAGATCACCCGGTCGGCGAGGGTCTCAATGCGAGTGTCGCCGTCGCCGTCCACATCACCCTTGCCGATCGTGGGGTCGGCGGGGATGGGTACCAGCACGAAGAGGTTCTCGTACCCGTCCGGGGCGGTGGAGCGATCGATACCGCTCGGCTTGCAGACGTAGATGGATGCCGGATCGGGAATAGACGGATTGTCACCGAAAATTTTATCGAACCCATCCTTCCAATCGCGGGCGAAGAAGAGGGTGTGGTGCTCGAGCTGGGGCAGCTCGCCCTTCACTCCCAGGTAGATGAGCAAAGCACTCGGTCCGGCTAATTTTCGATCCCAATACTCTTCCGGGAAGGTCTGCAACGCAGGCGGAAGCAGTGCCGTTTCAGTGTGGTGCAGGTCGGCGGCCGAGACCACGATGTCGGCCACGAGCGTGCGCGTCGTGCCAGCGGCATCCGTGTAGTCGACTCCGGTGACGACTCCGTCCCGCGAATTGATCGCCGTGACGGGTGAGTCGGTGATGATGGTCACGCCCTGAGCTTCGGCGAGCGCTTCGATCCGGGCGATGAGTTCGGTGAATCCACCCATCGGATACAGCACTCCCCCTTCAAGATCGAGGTGACTCATCAGGTGGTACATGCTCGGAGCGATATATGGCGATGAACCGAGGAAGA
>ENA-OFCD01000993-OFCD01000993.1-metagenomes-genome-assembly--contig:-NODE-993-length-15839-cov-4.476685_pt1 | contig 15839 bp, 14 predicted proteins | sample MGYA00153392_OFCD01 | MGnify analysis MGYA00153392 | reverse complement strand
CGGAGCTCGTGGCTCATGTTGGCGAGGAACTGTGACTTGGCCAGGCTCGCTGCTTCGGCGGTGTCCTTGGCCGCCACGAGTTCGACGGTACGCACTTGTACCTCGCGTTCCAGATGCTCGCGGTGCTGGGCCAGTTCGCGGTCGCGGAACTCGATCTGGTTCAGCATCTCGTTGAACCGATCGATCAGGCGCCCAATCTCGTCGTTGCCGAGCCTTTCCACGCGCACCGAGTAGTCGTTGTCGCGTGCGATGCCATCGGTGGCGAGCGCCAAGCGTTCGATCGGCTCAGCGATGACATTTTTCACCCGCCCAGCTACCAGCATGATCAGCGCGAAGGCGCCGATCAGTGGCAACGTGAGGCGCAGCGCGCGCCACGCGAGTTCGGACCAGGTGAATGACAGGTCGGCAGTGATCTGGATGGACCCGAGCCGATCGCCGCGCAACACGATCGGTCGTTCGACGCGGAGCAGTGTCCCGAACAGGTTGTGCGGGTGATCGCTGGCGATGGTGTCGATCACCTCGTCCACGAAGCCGGCAGGCAGCCACGGAAGGGGGGAGTAGGCCCCCATACCGCCGGTGTTCGGGCCTTCGTCGTTGTCAGACAGGCGTTTGTAGTCCTGCGCCGGCTCGAGCGGAAGCACGTTGTGACCGTCGCTGAGCAGAAAGAGTGAGACCTCCTGGCCATCGAGGAACTCCTCAACGAGCACGCTGCCCTGGCCAATCCAGTATTCGGCATGGGCAACCGCCGCTGTCCGATCGCTCGTGACCAGCACGCCCTTGCCGGCGGCAAGGCCATCCGCCTTGACGACGTAGGGCGCGCCAAACGAGTCCATCGCGGCGATAGCTTCATCGAGGCTGCCCGCCCGGGTCGCGCGGCCGGTGGGCACACCGGCGACATCCATGATCCGCTTAGCAAAGGTCTTACTGCCCTCGAGTTGCGCCGCGGCCTTGCCGGGGCCGAACACCGCGATCCCGCGCTGGCGCAGTCGGTCGGCGACTCCGGCGACGAGCGGCGCCTCCGGGCCGATGATCACCAGCTCGATGTCGTTTTCGAGAGCGAAGTCGGTGACGACGGCTGGATTGGTGGGGTCGAGCGCAATGACGGGCACGTCGGCGGCGATACCCGCATTGCCGGGGGCCGCGATGATGTCGTGATCGTCGGCCTCACGCAGGAGGGCGGTGATGATGGCATGCTCGCGAGCACCGGAACCGAGGACGAGGATTCTCACTGGGCAAGCGTACCGACCCGCCGAGTCACCCATCGGCGCGATTCCCGATCCGATTACCCCGGCCCGATGCCCAGCAACGCCGGGCAGACTGCTTACATGGCCCACCGTCAGCGACCCACGGAATCGACAGCGCCGGTCGACAAGTTCTGTGTCGCCTGCGGCCGCCGCATCCAATGGCGGGCGAAATGGGCGCGCGACTGGGAGGCCGTGCGCTATTGCTCCGACGCCTGCCGAGGCCGGGGAGTGGCCGAGAGCGACCGGATGCTCGAAGCCGCGATCCTCGCACTGCTGGCCGACCGCCCCGCAGGCGCCACCATCCTCGTCGCGGATGTCGCCCGGGCAGTCGGCGCGGACCGTTGGCAGGAGCTCGCGGAGCCGGCCAGGCGCGCGGCACGACGGCTCGTCGCGGCAGGGGAGGTCGACATCCTCCAGGGCGGAAAAATCGTGGACGCATCGACAGCGAAGGGTCCGTTCCAGCTGCGTCGCCGCCCGCGGTGAAGTAGGGTCGGCCGCACCTGCCAAGCTGAGTGGATGACTCCCCGCCACACTCTCCTCGCGTTGCTGGTAGTGCTGCTCTGGGGTTTCAACTTCGTGGCCATCGACCTCGGACTCGCCAAGGTGCCGCCGCTGGTCTTCCTCGCGATGCGGTTTGTGCTGGTGGCCGTTCCGGCAGTCTTCTTCATCAGGCCACCGGCGATCGGCTGGCGGAACATCCTGCTCATCGGCGCTTTCCTCAGCCTCGGCCAGTTCACACTTCTCTACCTCGCGCTGTCGCTCGGGATGCCGCCCGGCCTCGCCTCACTGCTGCTGCAGACCCAGATTGTGTTCTCAGTGGTCGTCTCATCCCTGCTTTTGCGCGAGCATCCCACCCGTCGGCAGCTCGTGGGGATCGTCATCGGCATGATCGGCCTCGCCGTCGTGGTGGTCGGGCACACCTACGCGGCGCCCTGGCTCCCGCTCGTGATCACCCTGCTCGCGGCGCTGTCCTGGGCCATTGGCAACGTGCTGTCGCGGCGAGCGCGCGCGGCATCCGGTCTCTCGCTTGTGGTGTGGTCGGGGCTCGTGGTGCCCATCCCCTCTTTCGGCCTTGCGCTGCTGGTGGATGGCCCCCAGGCCGTTGGCTACTCGCTCACTCATCTGTCACTCGCCGCGATTCTCAGCACGGTCTACACCGCGGTCGCGGCCTCTCTCGTGGCCTACACGATCTGGAATTCCCTGCTCGCCCGCTACCCGACCGGTGCCGTCGTGCCATTTACGCTGCTCGTGCCCGTAATCGGAATCCTCGCCGCCTGGGTCGTGTACCGAGAGAACCCGACGACGAGTGAGCTCGTCGGCGGGGCGATCATGCTCGGCGGGCTCGCGGCTGCCGTCGTGAGCCGGCGCCCGCGGACGCCGGCGTTCGTGCCCAAATAGGTGTGCAGACCCCGAGTAGCGTAGAACCATGGTTAAAGCACGCATTGCGGATGCCGCTGGCCGCGACGCCGTGAATCGGGCGCTCGCGACGGTTGCCGACCGCGATACCGAGGCGACGGCCGTTCGCTACCTTCTCCAGGTGCTCGCGGAGGGCGCCCCCGGTAACTCCGTGGAGGTGCGAGTGCCGCCGTTCGGTGCCGTGCAGTGTATCGAGGGCCCTGGCCACACCCGCGGAACTCCGCCGAACGTCATCGAGACCGACGCTCTCACCTGGCTCGCCATCGCGACCGGCGGTACCGCGTGGGCCCACGCCCTTGAGCACGGACGGATCGCGGCATCCGGATCCCGTGCTGATCTCTCGGCCCACCTGCCCCTCGACTGGGCAGGGGCGGACACCCCGGAGCCGTCAGGGACAATGGAAACATGACCCCCGAGCCTGACACCGACCCTCAGTTCGACACCGGTGCGCAACCCGGCCCGCACGAACCCTCCCGGTCAACGGTCGAGACCGAGGTGACGGTGCGCCGGATTCCCCGGTACTCACGCTTCCTGATCATCGGGGCGGGGCTCGGGGCAGTCGCCACCTTCATCCTCACTGCATCGTTTCCGTCTGACCCGAAGGTGGGTTTCGGCGCCCTCTTCGGTTATTTCCTGATCTTCGGAGTGCCGGCAGGATTTGTGATGGGAGCACTTGTCGCGATCGTGCTGGATGCCGGCCTCAAGCGGCGTGCCCGCACCGCCCTGGCTGAGCACACCACGGTCGACCCGCTGCCCGACGAGCCCGCCTCCTGAAGCCGCCTGCACTAAAAACGCGACAAAATCGCAGAGAGCACCGAATTACCCCGGTGTTACTGGAGTTTTAGCTGCATGTCCGTGCTTTTCATGAGTGGTCGAGATCTCATGGATCAAAAAAATGCATTCGGATGAGGAGGCGTGGTGGCGAAACTCGAATAACTAGATAGTTTCACTATCGGATAGCTATACTATCCGTATGCGAATGGCCGAGCTCAGCACTACCAGCGATGTCCCCGTGGCCACGATCAAGTACTACCTGCGCGAAAAGCTGCTGCCGGCTGGCGAGAGCGAGACGGCCAACCAAGCTCGCTACGGCAGCACGCACCTCGATCGCCTCCGTCTCATCCGCGCGCTCATCGACGTCGGTGGGCTCAGTGTCGTATCCGCCCGCAGCGTGCTCCGCGCTATCGATTCGGATGCCTCGCTACCCGAGACCTTTGCGGTGGCACAGCGGTCCGTGTCCGCGCCCATCGCGTCCGGCGATCTTGACCCGGCAGACCTCGACCGCATCGACGAGTTGCTCGTCGGCTGGCACGTCTCGCCGGACAACCCCGGGCGCCTTGCTTCTGCACGCGTGCTCTCCGCCTTCCGCGGAGTCGGGCAGACGGATGACCGAGGCTGGTTTGCCCGATACGCCGAGGCCGCGCTTCTTATCGCCACCGCCGACCTTGACGAGATCGAGTCGCGCCCCGATCGCGCGGCCAAGGTCGAAACCGTCGTGGTCGGCACCGTGCTCGGCGACGCCCTGATCTCTGGATTGCGCCGTGCAGCCCAGGAACATGTCACCTCGGAACGATTTTCCTGACGGAGAAATGGCCACCATGACCCACACCATCGACGCGCCCTCCGTTCTCCGCTTCAGCTGGCACCGTCCGCTGCTCTGGCTTTCCTTCGGCATGATGGCGCTCGTCGCGATCGCTCTGGTCGCTCTGGTGGTCGACCCCCGCACGATCACCGGGATGCCGCTCTGGGCGAAGCCGCTCAAATTCGCATTTTCCGTACTCATCTACAGCGTGACGCTGGCCTGGTTACTCGGCCAGATCCCGCGGGCTCGCCGACTCGCGTGGTGGGCCGGAACGGTCAGTGCCGCATTCCTCGCGGTGGAGATGATCGCGATCTACGGGGCAGCTTTCGCAGACACGACGAGTCACTTCAACGTGGCCACCCCGTTCTCGACGGCAGTCTGGGGCACCATGGCGGTGTCGATCGTGATCATTTGGGCTGCCACCATCCTTGTGGCCGTGTTACTCTTTCGCGCGGATCTCGGTGACCAGGCGCGCAGCTTCGCCATCCGCTCCGGCCTCATCATCGCGGTGATCGGCATGGGCCTCGCGTTTCTCATGACCAGCCCGACGGCGGCCCAGTTGTCGAACTTCCAGGGCATCGCCGGCGCCCACACCGTAGGGCTCAGCGACGGGGGGCCGGGCCTCCCGCTGCTCGGTTGGAGCACCGTTGCCGGCGACCTGCGCATCCCGCACTTCGTCGGGATGCATGCAATGCAGGTGATTCCCCTCGTGGCGCTGCTTGTCGAGCTGCTCGGCCGCCGTCTGCTCGCATTGCGCGATGCACGCGCCCGGCTCGGCATCCTCGTGGTGCTCGCGGGGCTCTACCTCGGGATAATAGTCGTGCTCACCGTGCAGGCGCTCTCCGGCGAATCGATCGTGCATCCGGATGCCGCGACCTCGACCGTCTCGTTCGCCCTCTTCCTCGCCGCCGCGGTGGGCATCGTCGTGATCGTGGGCCGTGCGCGCACCCGTCGGCGCCCCCTCGGCAGCGGTGTTGGGAGTGACCGGCACCGCAGCGAGGGAGGGAAATCCACCGTTTGACGGAAAATCTCCCTCCATTCGGTGCTGATCGAGCAAAAAACCCTCCCGCGTGGGGGAAGGAAGGAACGGCGCACGCGGGCGAAGGAACGGCGCACGCGGGGGAAGGAACGGCGCACGGGACGACCCGTGCAGCGGCAGCTTCGAGCAGCGAACGCACCAGGGGCGGCGAACCCCGGGATGATTCAGCTGAGCTGCGTGCGCTCCACCCAGGCGAGATACTCCGGGGTCACGGTGCCGGTGACGTAGTCGCCCGTGAAGCAGCTCATCTCGAGGGCAGTGACGTCCGAGCCCTCGAGAATGGCCGCCTGCATGTCAGCGACCTCTTGGTAGATCAGGTAATCGGATCCCATCTCCCGGGTGATGTCGCCGATCTTTCGATTGTGGGCGATGAGCTCCTCCCGTGATGGCATGTTGATGCCATACACGTGCGGGAATCGCACCGGCGGCGCGGCCGAAGTGAAGGTGACTTTGTTCGCGCCAGCCTCGCGGGCCATCTGCACGATCTCCTTTGAGGTGGTGCCGCGCACGATCGAATCATCAACGATGAGAATGTTCTTGCCGCGGAACTCTGAGCCCATGGCATTGAGCTTCTGCTTCACCGATTTCTTGCGTTCGGCCTGCCCGGGCATGATGAACGTGCGGCCGATGTAGCGATTCTTGTAGAAGCCCTCGCGGTATTCGATCCCGAGTTTTTGTGCCACCTGCATGGCGGCCGGACGTGAGGAATCGGGGATGGGCATGACAACGTCAATGTCTCCGAGGGGCGTGTACCGGGCGATCGTGTCGGCGAGCCGGTTGCCGAGGCGCAAGCGAGCGTCGTAGACCGAGATGCCGTTCATGATCGAGTCGGGGCGCGCGAGGTAGACATACTCGAATGAGCACGGCACGAGGGAGGGATTCTTCGCGCACTGCTGTGAGGTCATCTCCCCATCGAGAGCGATGAAGACCGCCTCACCGGGAGCGATGTCGCGCACGATCTCGTAACCACCGCTCTCGAGCACGAGGGACTCGGATGCCACGATCCAGTCGTCCCCGACGAATCCGCGCGCCCGCTTGCCGAGTACAAGAGGGCGGATGCCGAAGGGATCGCGGAACGCGAGCAGCCCGTAGCCGGCGATGAGTGCGATCGTGGCGTAGGAGCCTTCGACGCGCTCGTGCACCCGCTCGACTGCGGCGAAAATCTGGTCGGGATCCAGGTCGAGGCCCGTCACCTGTTCCTGCAGCTCATGCGCGAGCACATTGACGAGCAGTTCGGTGTCGGAGCTCGTGTTGAGGTGCCGACGGTCGATATGGAAGAGCTCTTCGGTGAGTTCCCGAGTGTTGGTGAGGTTGCCGTTGTGCACGAGCACGATGCCGTAGGGCGCGTTCACGTAAAACGGCTGGGCTTCTTCCTCGTTCGCCGCGTTGCCCTTGGTGGCGTAGCGCACATGACCGAGGCCGATGTTGCCGGGCAGAGAGCGCATGTCACGGGTGCGGAATGCTTCGCGCACCTGGCCCTTCGCCTTCACCATATGGAAGGTGCGTCCCTCGGCCGTGGCGATGCCGGTGGAATCCTGGCCCCGGTGTTGCAGGAGGAGGAGGCTGTCGTAGACCTGTTGGTTGGCGGGTTCCGAAGAAACGATGCCGACAATGCCGCACATTCGCGGTGAGTCTCCAGACCGTAGAGTTGGGGGTGATTTAGTCCAGTCTTTCACGCTTTAGGAACGGACAACGAATGGCCAACAAGTACGCCGAGGCTGGCGTCGACACGGCGGCCGGCGACCTGGCCGTCGAGCTCATGAAGTCGGCGGTCTCGGCCACCCACGGACCACGGGTCGTCGGTGGCGTCGGCGGGTTCGCCGGGCTGTTCGACGTGACATTCCTCAAGTCCTTCGAGCGGCCTCTGCTCGCGACATCCACGGATGGCGTCGGCACGAAGGTCGCGATCGCCCAGGCCATCGACAAGCACGACACGATCGGCATCGATCTCGTGGGAATGGTCGTCGACGACATCGTCGTGGTCGGAGCGACCCCGCTATTCATGACCGACTACATCGCCTGCGGCAGGGTGGTGCCGAGTCGCATCGCCGACATCGTCGCCGGCATCGCGCGCGGCTGCAGCGAGACCGGCACCGCGCTCATCGGCGGCGAGACGGCCGAGCATCCGGGGCTCCTCGGACCTGATGACTACGACGTCGCCGGAGCTGCGACGGGTGCCGTCGAAGCCGACGCGCAACTCGGCGCCCACCTCGTGGCAGATGGCGATGTGGTTATCGCGCTGGAGTCATCCGGATTGCACTCCAACGGATATTCCCTTGTGCGCAGCATTCTGCGCCAGGCCGCAGTCTCGTACTCTGATCGGTCGGACGACCTCGGCGGGCTCGTCGGTGAGGCACTTCTCGAGCCGACCCGCCTGTATACGACGCCCCTACTGGCATTGCTGGCGGATGCCCCTGGCTCGGTGCATGCGCTCAGTCACGTCACCGGGGGTGGCATCGCCGCCAACCTCGCGCGCGTGCTGCCCGTCGGCAGCTGGGTTGAGCTCGAGCGAAGCACGTGGTCGCCGACCGCAGTGTTCCGCGTTCTCGCGGGCTGGGGTTCGATGACGCTCGAGGAGACCGAGGGCACCTGGAACCTCGGCGTCGGCATGATCGCGGTTGTCGCCGCATCCACTGTCGACACGGTGATCGCCAGCCTGGCCGCCCGCAGCATCCCGGCCTGGACTCTCGGCGTCGTGTCAACCACACCGCGCGACATCGTCGGCTTCGAGCAGGGCGCCAAGGGAGTCAACGGTGGGGCCGTGCGGCTGGTGGGCCAGTACCGCGACTAGACGTCCCGTGATGACGGTCGATCGTCGGGTCTCGACAGGCTCTGCCACCGACCGTACCGAGCTAGGCGGTCTTGTTTTGGTCCGGCTCGTATTCGTCGTCGGAGTAATCGGAGACTTCCGGCGAGTAAGCGCTCGCGCTGAACTCTGGCCACTTCTCGAGGTCTTCCTCGAGCTTGGCGTCGATGGGGGCACCGGTCACGGGGTGCGTGAGTTCGCGTTCGAGCGCGTTGTAGTTGGTGTCCGGGCTGAAGTACTTCAGCTCACGAGCCACCTTGGTGTGCTTTGCTTTTTGACGGCCGCGCCCCATGGCTTGACCCCCTCACGATTCCTGCCCGGACGAACAGCGTTCCAACTGGCGAACAGCTGCCGGGATTGACCAAATAGGGAACTAAAAACTAAAGGCCAACTTTAGCATGCACGCGCGGCTCAGCTGCTTCCGCCGTCCGGGCTCTCAACGGCGGCTAACGTAGACGCGTGACAACCTCGCCTGGCTCTCCCTCTGTCGTGGTGATCGGCGCGGGACAAGCAGGACTCTCGGTCTCCTTCTACCTCAGACGACTCGGCCTCGAACCTGGCTCCGATTTCGTGGTTCTCGACCGCGGTCCGGGCACCGGCGGGGCCTGGCAGCACCGCTGGGAAGCGCTCCGCATCGGCTCTGCCCACCACATCAACGACCTGCCAGGCATGGATGAAGTCGGCGTGAGTTTCGACACCGCCGATCGCGCACAGCCGGCGAAGGATGTGGTGGCTGATTATTACGCGCGCTATGAGGCGCACTTTGAGCTGCAGGTGCGACGGCCGGTCGACGTGAAGCGTGTCTTCAACCGCGGAACCGACCTCGTGGTCGGCTTTGAGGACGGCGCTTCCCGCCCCGGAGAGCTCGAAACGGATGTCGTTGTCAATGCGACGGGCACCTGGGGCTCTCCGTTCATCCCCTGGTATCCCGGTCTGAACGACTTCGCCGGGCGCCACGTGCACACCACCGGCTACGACTCAGCCGGTGACTTCGAGGGCAAGAACGTGATCGTCGTGGGCGGGGGGACCTCGGCGATCGGATTCCTACTCGAGCTCGAGGGAAGCGCCGAGAGTCTCACCTGGGTCTCCCGCCGGCCGATCGAGTTTCTGGATGAGGGCGAGCTCAACATGGAAGCGGGCACGGCGGCGGTTGCCGCCCAGGATGAAGCGGCCCGAAACGGGCGAGCGCTCCCCAGCATCGTCAGCGGCACGGGGGTACCTCGCACCCGTCGCATCCAGGCCGGGATCGACCGCGGGACTCTCGTCGCGCAACCGATGTTCGCCTCGATCGAGCCGGATGGCGTGCGCTGGGCCGACGGAACGTTCCGGCCAGCGGATGCGATCGTCTGGTCTACCGGATTCCGGCCCGAACTTCGTCACCTCGCCCCCCTCAAGCTGCGGGAGAAGGAGGGCGGCATTACGGTCGGCGCTGGCTCCTCCTGGAAGGATGGTCGTATATTCTTCGCCGGGTATGGACCCCAGGCCAGCACGATCGGGGCGAATCGCGCCGGTCGCCAAATCGCTCGCCAAGTAGTGGCACTCCTCTCGAACCTCTAGCTCGGTGGGTCACGGCTGGCCGCCGCCGCGCACCTCCGCGATCGGGCGCGTCAGCCTCCGCACCGTCGAGCGGGCGCAGGCCCACCCGGTCCTGTTGCCCGAGGTTGTTCGAGGCGAACCGGTCCGCATCCTCCGGTACCCGAAGCACCTCGGCACGGATAATGCGCGCTGCAGCAAAACCGCGCAGAGAGACCTCAACCTCGCACGAATCGTCAAGCCCGCGATTGGCGAGAAAGAAGGTGGTGCGCCCGGTTTCTTCGTCCCAGGTGGCGCTGACATCCGCCAGGTCGGTGTCTCCATACTGGCGGCTCTCGTATTTGTCGGAGTGCACGACGGTACGCAGGATCTGTCCGCGGGCTAACTCTGCCATCCGGGCGAATGGCCAGAAGATTGACTGGCGCCAGGCTGGTCCGTTCTCCTCACTCCGGATCGGGCCGATCACGTTCACCAGTTGCGCCTGATTGGCGATCGTGACGCGATCCCCGTGCCGGAGCAGTGAGTTGAGCAGGGTTCCGACCACCACCGCATCGGTCACGTTGTATTCGTCTTCGATGACACGCGGATGCTCGCGCCACGCGCCCGACGCGGTGATCGCTCCCGGTTGGTCGTCGGAGTCGCGCCCGTCGTTGTACCAGACGTTCCATTCGTCGAAGGAGAGATTGACGTGCTTCTTGTGCTTGCCCCGTGCGCGCACGGCGTCGGTCATCGAGACAACCGATTCGATGAAATAATCCATGTCGACGGCGCTGGCAAGAAAGCTCCCCGGATCCCCCGTGGTCTCCTGGTAGTAGGCGTGCAGCGAGACATAGTCCACCTCGTCGTAGGCGTGAGAGAGCACCGTCTGCTCCCACGCGCCGAAGGTCGGCATGCCGGAGCCCGAGCTTCCACAGGCCACAAGCTCGATGGTGGGATCGACGAACCGCATGGCCTTCGCGGCCTCCTGGGCGAGTCGGCCATACTCGTCCGCCGTCTTGTGGCCGATCTGCCACGGGCCATCCATCTCGTTGCCGAGGCACCAGAGCTTAATATCGAACGGTTCGGCATCCCCGTTTGTTTTGCGCAGGTCGCTGAGGTAGGTACCGCCGGGATGGTTTGCATATTCGACGATGGCGCGGGCGGCGTCCACCCCACGCGTTCCGAGGTTGATGGCCTCCATCACCTCGACCCCGGCGAGCCTGGACCACCCGACGAATTCGTGCAGGCCGAAGGCGTTGGTCTCCAGGGTGTGCCAGGCGCCGTCGAGCCGACGAGGCCGTTGGTCGACCGGCCCGACTCCGTCTTCCCAGTTATAGCCGGACACAAAATTACCGCCGGGGTAGCGAACCACCGTTGCCCCGAGTTCCTTTGTCAACTCGAGAACATCCTGTCGGTAGCCCTCTGGCGTGGCCGTCGGATGCCCCGGTTCGTAAATGCCGGTATAGACGCACCTCCCCATGTGCTCGACGAACGAGCCGAACAGTCGCGTCGGCACCGTTCCGATGGTGAATTCCCGGTCGATGGTGATGTGTGCGCGTGACATAGCGGTGCTGTCCTTTTTTGTTGGGCGGGTCGGTGGGGAAGGGTGCTGATCTAGGAGTTGCCGAATCCGGTGGACGAGATGCCCTTGATGATCTGTCGTTGGAAGAACAGGAACACCAGGATCAGGGGAAGAGCAGCAAGGAGCGCCGAAGCCATGTTTTGTGCGTACTGCACCCCGAAGGCGCTCTTGATGGTTTGGAGGCCCACCGGCAGTGTCATCAGCGACGAGTCATTGATCACGATGAATGGCCAGAGAAAGTTGTTCCACGCGCCGATGAACACGAAAATCGACACCGCGGCGAGGATCGGCCGCGACAGGGGCACGACCACCTGAAGAAAGATGCGCATCCGCCCAGCGCCGTCCACCCGAGCCGCGTCTTCGAGTTCGTTCGGGATCTGGTCGAAGAACTTCTTGAGGATGAAGACCATCGCCGGAGCGATCAGTTGAGGAAGGATGATGCCCCAATAGGTATCAATCATGTTCAGCGAGAGCATTTCGTAAAAGAGTGGAACGATCAGCACCTGCGGCGGAATCACGATGGACCCGATGATCACGGCGAGCAGCCATTTGCGCCCGCTGAAGTCCAGTCGCGAGAACGCGTATCCGGCCAACGCCGAGATGACAACGGTGAGCACGGTGATCAGTACCGAAGTGAGCAGGCTGTTGAACGCCCAGGTGGGAATCTGCCCCGAGCTGAGCACTTTTGCATAGGCATCGAATGTGATGCCGCCGGCACCGATCCATCCGCCCGGTGCGCCAGCGTCGGTTTCCGATTTCAGCGAGGTGGCCAGTGCCCAGAGAACGGGCACGAGCCAGGCGGCCGCCAGCACGATGAGGATCAGCACAGCGACGGCGGACGACGGGCGGAACTTAGGTCTGCGACGCCGGGGCGTCGCAGACAGGCGAGACACGCGGGTATTGAGTGTGGGGGACCGGGTGGACATCAGGCGTGCCTCCGTGAAATGAAGCGGAACTGCAGAACCGAAATGATGATGATGATCGCGAAGAACACGTAGGAGATCGCGGAAGAGTAGCCGAGGCGATAGCCCGTGAACCCGGTTTCGAAGACGTACTCGAGAATCGACCGGGTGGAGCCAGCGGGGCCACCGGCGGTCATCTGATACACCTGATCGAAGACCTTGAGGGACGCGAGAACCTGCAGGATGATGATCAATCCGGTGGTCGGTCCGAGTTGGGGGATCGTGATCGAGAAGAGCTGGCGCCACTTTCCCGCCCCGTCGAGCGCCGCGGCCTCGAACTGTTGTTCGGGGATGTTTTGGAGTGCCGCGAGGTAGAGCAGGAAGTTGAAACCCACCGTCCACCACACCGTCGTGACGACGATAGAGAGCATGGCCGTGTTCTGGTCGTTCAGCCAGTCCGACGTCGGAAGACCGAGCCTACTCAGCACGTCATTGATGAACCCGAGCTGGGGGCTGTACATCCAAACCCAGAACAGTGACACGACCGTGGAAGCCAGCAGATAGGGGAGGAAGAACGAGAGCCGCCACAGCCACTGGCCCGGCAGGCCGAGATGCACGAGCAGGGCGAGGACCAGCGCGACGACGACCAGCGGCACGGTGCTCAGCACGGTAAACAGCACAGTGTTTCCGAGCGAGCGCCACATATCGGCATCCTGAAACGCCTCGGCGTAGTTCGCGAAACCGATTAAGCCGCCATTTGCTCCCGTGAGACTCTGACCGGTGAAGCTGAGATATAGACCGTAGATGACCGGCCACACCAGAAAGAGAGCGAACACCACGAGGAAGGGTGTGACGAAAAGCCATCCTGTGCGGTTTTCGGTGAATCTCTTGCGTTTGCGGACGAGCATTCCCGAGGCGGGGAGTGCTCCAGCCATCACTCGGCTGGTCAGCGTTGGACTTGTCATGAGGTGACTCCTTTGTCAGTCGTGGACATCATCGGAGTCAGCCGACCGGATTCGGCTTGGAGAGCAGCACGTTCAAGCGCGCGATGAATCCCTCCATGCCAACGCGCGGGCTGACCTTTCCGCGATAGACGTCTTGAAGGCTGGAGGCAAAAAAGGTCTGAAAGTCAGAACCGGAACCCGTGAACCAGGCCGTCGGATCGTAATTCAGATTCTTTGCGGCGCTCGAATAGTGCGCCTGAGGCTCAAGCGCCAGGTACTCATTGCTGGTCGCAACCGGCTGGAAAGCGGGAATGTGGCCTCCGCTCGCCCAGAGCAGCGAATCCTTCAACATTGCGGCAACGAATGCGTAGACGTCGTCTCGTTTCTGCGGGTCCACCGAATGCTGGTGGGGGAGAACGAAGGAGTGCGAGTCGGCATAGGCGGCCGGCGTGCCGAACAGGGTGGGAATCGGGGTGGCATCCACGGCGAGCTTGTTGGCTCGCATCGTCGGCAGTTCCCATACTCCGGTGAAGAGCAGGCCGCTGCCGCCGCCGAGGAACTCCGACATCGCGGTGTTGTAGTCGCCACTCGAGGTGGCGATTGTGTTGTTGAGCAGCGCACGAATGAAGTCGAGGGAGGCGACTGCGGCATCCATATCCACCTCCGCCTTTTTGCCGGGCGTTAGCACCATCTCTGCACCATGTTGCTTGTAGAACGTGTAGAACAGTCGCCACATTTGCGCGCCATCGCCGAGATAGCCGTAGGACAGGCCGTGCTTTCCGGTGACTTTCTGCACGGCGGCCGCGACCTCGAGAAAGCGTGCAGGAGACGAGATCTCTTCGATCTGGCCGTTCGCCCCGAGCATCCCGGCCTTCTTCAAGATCTTCGGGTTGTACATCAGGATGAACGGATGTGAGTCCAGCGCCACCGCATACTGCTTGCCGTCGCTCTGGCCGGTACTCCAGACACGCTCGGGGAAGTCGTATGCATGTACGCCGTGGCGTGCGAGCTGGTCAAGATCCCAGGCATCGAGAAGACCGCCGGGAGCGTACCCGGCAATGCGCGATTCGTGCATGATGGCGACGTCGGGAGCTCGCCCACCGGCCGATGCCATCGCGAGTTTCGTGTAGTACGGGGTGCCCCAGGTGAGGATCGTCTGGCTCGTTGTGAATGAACTGTTTCCTCGATTGGTGTGCTGCACCATCGTGTTCATGTTGATGCCATCGCCACCGGTGAGCAGGTGCCAGAATTTAAGTTGTTCAGCGTTAGAGCCGGCCGCACCCACGCTGTTCACTATCTGACCAGCTACGAGCGCTCCGCCTGCGAGAGCCGCCGCACCGACAATGAGCTGTCTGCGCGACACCCGTGGACCGGGTGCACTCTCTGGTTCATGCGTCTCGTTCACCTGTCACTCCCTCGTGATGTGTTCTCAGAAGCATTACATCGTTGTAATCAAGATGCAAGCCCGCGGACTGAGGGTCATTCAGCTTACGCGCGGCCCGCTGAGGAAGTGCTGGCTCTGACGATCACCGAATGAGGGATCGTCGTGCGGGTCGGAGGTCGGTGCGGGTCTGACATCCGGGCGACAAGTAGGTCGAACACTTTTTCTGCATACAACACCTTGTCGAAGCTCACTGTCGTCAGTGGAGGACCGGAATACCGCCCCTCGGCTAGATCGTCGAATCCGGCGACTGCAGTGTCCTCCGGCACGCGGATGCCCCGGTTCCAGAGCGCGCCGATCACACCGAGGGCCATCGAATCCGTGAAGCAGAAGTACGCCTCGGCGACACCGTCAGCGTCGATGAATCGCCCGACCGCCCGTGCCGCGGCCTCAGCGGTCCAGCTGTCGCAGGAAATTTCCAACGCCGTTTCGTGTGCCAACCCCGCCGCGGCGAGGGCGTTCCGGTAGCCCCGCACGCGCAGGCTGGAGGTCGAGGTGATGAAGGATGGTTCCGGCGTGCCGACGGCTGCGATGCGCCGATAGCCGCTGTCGATAAGGTGCGTGGTCATGTTTTCGGCCGCGACCACGCTGTCGACCCACACCTGATCGGCGACGGATTGCTCTACCTCGCCGATCAACACGACAGGCGGGAGGGAGACCGTATTCTCGACCGCGCTCTGTTCACGGGTAAGGGGATTGAGGATCAACCCGTCGATAAGGTGTGCCCGTGCGCGAGTCACGAGCTCGACCTCACGATTCGGGTAGGCCGCGGTCTCCTCAATCTGGATCGACCAGCCGCGATTGTGTGCAACCTCGACGAAAGCATGCACGATTTCTGCCGAATATGAGGTGCCGAGGTCGGGAAGCGACAGCGCGATCACGCCCGAACGACCGTTCCTCAAGCCTCGCGCGCTGAGGTTTGGCACATAGCCAAGTTCCTCGATAGCCCGCTGAACCCGTTCAAGGGTCTCCGCCCGAACGAAGACGATCCCGTTCATCACGTTCGACACCGTTTTGGGCGACACGCCCGCCATCGCCGCGACATCCTTGACCGTTGCGCGCACGATGTTCCCTTCTGCTCAGTCCCCATTATCGGGCGAAAGTGTCGGCGGCGATTGCCTGTCCGGGTGCGGGCTGCGGACTCATGACGATCCCGGTGGCCACGATCTTCTTTATCTTTCAACGGAAGATCATGAACACCACGGAGGGTGGGGAGAAGGGGTAGAGGCGCTGCGCTGTCTCTGCGCTGTCTCTGCGCTGTCTCTGCGCTGTCTGCCCTCTCCGCGCTGACTCTGCGCTGTCTCTGCGCGACCCTCTCCGCGCCCAGGAGTGACACGCGCACCCGAAGGTGCGGGCGCGTGTGTCACTCGT
>ENA-OFCD01000992-OFCD01000992.1-metagenomes-genome-assembly--contig:-NODE-992-length-15845-cov-3.455795_pt1 | contig 15845 bp, 11 predicted proteins | sample MGYA00153392_OFCD01 | MGnify analysis MGYA00153392 | reverse complement strand
GCGATGTTGACGACGTTCCTGCTGGCGACGTCGCGCTTCTTCGACGTGTGGCCCTACGTCGCGCATTTCGCCGCGCTCGTCGTGCTCGTCGGCGCCACGGTCGCGGTGCTTGCGCGCTCGAGCCGAGCGTTCGCGCGGTGTGTTTTGTGGACGTTGCTCGCGGGTGCCTTCGTTCGACCGGAGCTCGCGCTCGCCTTCGTTTTCGCGGCGGTCAGTGCTCTCGTTGTTGGGGCGATCGCGGCGCGGCGTCGAACCCGGTGGCGATCGCTCGTCGTAGACGTTGCCCTCGTCGCGCTGCCTGCCGCGATCCTTGGCGGAGTGTTCGGCAATCCGATGGGGGGAACGCGCGCGTTCTACGCGTGGGGACAGCACTACGCGGTGCAAGAGGTAATGCGCCACTAGCTCGCGCAGGACCCGTGGCTGGAGTGGTACTCGTTCGTTCAACGAGACTTCGGCTCCGTCAACGATCTCTCGAGCGCGCTGCGGGCGAACCCTGCGGCGTTTCTAGAGCATTTTTGGCTCGACGCTCTCGCGAGCCCCCACTCGATCTACGAGATCTTCGAACCGGGACTCCTGTTGCCTCCAAGCGTCGAGAGAGTCTTCCCGGTGCTGATGTTCGCGTTCGTAGCGCTCGGTGTGCTGGGGCTGTGGCGCCGGCCGAGCCTTGGGCTCAAACGCGCGCTTGCGCTTTGGGTCGCGCTCTCCGCGCCCACGCTCGTACGCGAGAGGTGCGGAAAACGCGCGCGCCGGACAGAAGGAGGAGTCCGCCGGCGGCTTGTCGGGAGAGACTGTCGCCGACTCGGTGACTCGGTGCTCGATCCCATCTACGACGTAGTGCCAGGGGTCCTAGGTCCGCTTGCAGCGGGGTCAACGACGGTTGCGTGCGGAGCGGATGAGGAGCCGTACTCCTGTGCGACGACGATTCCCGACGACGGGATCGCGAAGGTATCGGCGGAAAACTCCGCGCTCCTAGTTTGGAGTTGGTGTTGCGCAGTGACCGTTGATGCAGAGCGCTGTGCCCGAGCAGCAATCACCTGCGGTAGTGCACGCCTCGAACTCGTTCGAGCAGCCCGTTGGCGGCGGGACGCACACCTTCATGTTGCCACTCTGACGGCAGAACCCGCCGCAGCACTCGTCGGCTTCGTTGCATGCGGTGCCGTTCGGCTTGCAGGGGTCGAGCGACCAGAAGCCGCGCATGTTGCCGGGCTGGAGATCTTGTCCCGGTAGGTAGAGCGCGGGGTGGCTCGGGTCTTTGTTGGGCTGCGGTGTCACGTCGAGCGCGGCGAGCCAGAGCTTCTTGCGGCGCGCGGTGCCGTACGCGAACGCGTCGGGATCGAGCGACGGCGTGAGCGTATTGCCGTAGCAACGACGGCTGGTGAACACGACCCAGTAGTAGCCGCCTACCGCGATCGGCAGGATGGTGGGCTCGTAGTTCATGTCGATCTCGTTGCTGCCGTAGGGCATGTACGGCTTGCCGCCGGAGATGCCGTTGAGCGCGTCGAGAGCGACGACCTTCTTGGTCGCGATCTCCAGCATGCGCACGTTCGCGAGCTGGCCCGAGCGCGTGCCCATCTCTTGCGACGAGTCGTCGTGGAAGAGCACGTACTTGTTGTCAGGCGTGAGCTGCGGCCAACCGGGCCACTTCTGGCTGGTGAGGACGGTGACCTTGTTGCTGAACTTCTTCGTCTTCACGTCGAAGTCCATCACGCTCAACGTCTGAGAGTTCCCGTCGTTGAACACGATCTTCGTTCCGTCCGGCGAGAACGCCGGCATCGCAGGCTGAATGGCGGTTCCGTCCATGCCAGGCGCGCTGATCTTGTTTCCCGTCTTGGAGTCGCGGAGCTCTACGGGGCTGATGCCTGCGCTGCCGGGGCTCGTGGTGTACGTGGTCAGCAAGAACGTGCCGTCCGGGTACACCGCGGCGAACGAATAGGCGCGAGAGCCGGGCGCGTTGATCAGCGGAGCTGCGTTCTTGGTGAGGTCGTAGGTGCCGTCGGTGGATGCGAGCACGTTGCCGTTCGCGCTCGCCGAGTGACAGACCTTGCAATTGGTCAGTAGCGATTGAGCCGTGCCGCCGACCTTCAGTTTGAACATCTCGCCGCCGTTGCTGTACGTGTTGTAGAACACGTTGCCGCGCATCGTGCCCTGCGCGACAGACCACGTGCGCGTGATCGGGCCGGTCACCTTGCCGCCGCTCAGCTTCGTCATCTGCACGGTCAGCGGATCGCTCGCGGTGACACTGGCGAGCACTTGCTTCCACATCACGTCGGCGACCTGAAGCTGGCCGGGCGTCGAGGCTCCGTAGAACCCGGTGTAATCGATGTTCGTCGCCTTCATGTGGATCATGAGCCCGTCGGGCGCGATGCCGTCGAACTGCATCACGGGTGACTTGAGCCCACGCGGCATGACCGTCGCGTCGTACGGATAAAGCCATTTGAAACCAGGATCGGCAGCGCCGCCGCCCTTCAAGAGCGCTTGATTGCCGGCGTTCACGTTGCCCGGGTTGTCGGTCAACGTCACGTTGACGTTCACGATCGCGCTGCCCTTGGACGTACCAGCGACGGCGTCGATGTGCGCGATGCCGCCGACCGTGCCGAGCGCGGTGAAGAGGCCGGTCGCGTCGATCGAGCCGAGGCCGACGTTGTCCATCGACCAGTTGGCCACGAGCGGATTGTTCGTCTGCGGGTCGAGCGCTTGGAACTGCTGCGTGACTGGCGAGCCGCTCGCTTGGAGCGTGGCGGACGGCGGCGTGACGATGAGCGCGACGGAGGAGGCGTCGTTCCCTGGAGGCAAGATCACCTCGGAGTCCGGCTGATCGCCGTCCGGACCTCCATCACCGTTGGAGGTGTCGAAGATGGCGCTCGGCTGCGTGCTGCATCCGAGCACGATGACCCCAACACCCAAACATAGCCACGGCGAGAGCTTCATCGACATAAGGGACCTCTTCGTCTCAAGGAAGCATGAAGTCTATCTGCCCGCGTTCGGCAAACTAGGTAATTCGACTCACTCGCCTCGCAAGTCGGCGGTCCCGGACTTCATGATCGCGATGGCGGCCGTGCGCGGCAAGACGCCCAAGAACGCAGACGCCAAGCGATTGACGACGCCGATGATCTTCGTCGGTCCGCGGCGCTCGGCGAGCGCGACCAGCGTGTCCTCGGCCACGGCGCTCGCATCCATCGTGCCCGGCGCCTCCTTGTCCGTGGTCTTGAGATAGTTGGGGGTTCGTATCGCGCCAGGACACGACGCCAGTACGTCCACGCCAGACTCCGAGAGCTCGGACCACAGGCCCTCGGCCAAGATGCGATTGAACGCCTTGCTCGCGGCGTACGGCGCCAATCGCGGTCCGCCTTGATACCCGGCGATCGAAGACATCAGCACGAGCCCGCCGCGCTTCCGCTCGATCATCTTGGGAACGAGCGCGTGCGCGAGCCGCAGCGGCCCCATGCAGTTGACCTCCACGACGCGCAGCGCGCGCTCGAGCGGAAGAGAGAGCGTCTCTCCGATGAACGAGTATCCCGCGTTGAAGATCGCCAAGCCGACCTCCAAGTCGTCCGTCGCGCTCTTCAGAGCATCGACGAAGTTGGCATTCGAGAGATCGCACGGCACCGTGCGCACCTCGACGCGGTGCACTTGTCGAATGCTTGCGGCGGCCTTCTCGAGCGCGTCTTGGCGGCGAGCGAGCAGCACCACGTTCAGCTTTCGCGAGGCGAGCGCTGATGCGAACGCGAGGCCGAGACCCTCCGACGCGCCAGCGATCACGGCCCACTCGCCGTATCGATCGGCGAAGCTCGTCATGCCTTCTCGTCCACTGCTTGTTGAGGGCGCGTGAACGGGTGGTCCTTCGAGAAGCGCCACGCGACGAAGATCGGTAGCAGCCACCAAGGCAGGTTCGCCCCCGCGACGGTCCCCCACTTGGGAGTGTGGAACGGGCCGAAGGTCTCCTCGAACATGATGATGCTCACGTTCGCGAACATCACGCCGGCCCAGAAAATAGCCGGGACCTTGATCCACTCTCTGCCCTTCACGATCGCGAACATCGCGAACGCGTAGAAGGGCCAGAAGAGAAGCGCGTCGAGCCAGATGGTCGCTTGCCACCACTGCGGTCGCGCGTTCTGGAGCGGATCGAAGTTGTCTCCCCACCAGTGCACGAGATCGACGAACACCTTCGGCGGCCACATCGGGTAATCGAAGTGAGCGCGATCTTTGATGATGATCTGCTCGAGATCGACGATCGGCGTGATGAAGACGAGGTTGATGAAGAAGAACCCGAGGATGATCCAGTCGACCGGGCGCTCCTTGAGGGGAATGATGTGCCGCGCGCTCATTGCGGCAGGGACGCTAGTGCACCGCCGATTCTTTCGCTACGCGAACGGGCGGTGCACCCAAGCCCCGATTCAGACGCGCTCGTCGACCGACTGACGCGCGATGTCCCCCACTATCGGGTACGCGTAGTCGTCGCCGGTGAAGACTTTGTACGCGGCGTACAGGTGGTAGACCATGAAGACGGGAATCGCGAGCCCGCACGTGGCCAGCGAGACGACCGTGCCCAGCAGCGACCAGAGCAGCGCTTGGAGCGCGTGGTAGCTCGCCCAGCGAGAGTCGTTGCGCTTGATCAAATAGACGACGAGCGGCGCAAGGAACCAAGCGAACGCGGTCCCGCCATGCGCGATGGCTGCCGCGAGGCGATCGCCGGACGAGTGCTTGGGCACCGGGGCGAGCGCATCAGGCGCGGGTCGATAGTGATCTTCCAAAGCCGAGGCTGTCATCCCGAAACGATCACTGGTGTTCAACGAATCTCTGTCTCCTGAGGGTCGTATTGACCTTCGAGTGGAACTTCGTAGGACGGCCGGTCGAAATTTCAAAAAAGTGCGCCGCGGCCATTTTTAGCTTGTCCCACCTCCGTTGGGCTACGGTGCCCTCCACGATGCGCTGCTCGAAGCACGGGCTCGCCGCCTCACCGGATGGCACGTGCGTGGTCTGTCGGCGTGCGACAGCGCCGCAGCGAGCTACGGGCCTCCGCTGGCTCGGGTGGCTTGCTGGCGCCTCCGTCGTGCTGCTCCTCGGGTTCGCCCTGGTGCGCTGGGGCGTTCGCTCGCTCGAGCCGGCGCGCGCGGAGCCTCCCCCGCGGACCGATCCCGCGTTGGTCGCGAGACCCGCGTGGACGACGGTGCCAAGCGCGTCAATGACGACCGCGCCGCCTGCGCACACGACGGCGTTCGAGGCCACCACTGCGTTCGCGGTCGACGACCACGCGCGACTCGAAGAAGAGCGCAAGCGCGTCTCGATCACCGTCTACACGACGAGCTGGTGCCCTCATTGCCGTGAGGCCAAGTCTTGGCTCAAGTCGCACGACCAGCCGTACTTCGAGCGCGACATCGAGCAAGACCCGACCGCCAACGCGGCGATGCGTGCGCTCAACCCAAGCGGTGGCGTGCCCACCCTCCACGTCGACAGCGAGGTCATCGTCGGATTCAGTGACGCGGCTTTGGAGCGCGCGATCGACAACGCCGCGAAGCGACGCATCGCGAGCGCGCACAACTGACTAGTGTCCTGAATCAGACGTTCGCAGACCAACTTCTGACCGCTTCGCGGCCTATGGCAGGACACTAGACGCCCTAGTGAGGGCTCTCGCCCCTCTAGTTGGGGCCGGTCTTCAGTAAAGCGAGCAACGCGCGCACCTCGGCGGCATGACCTTTGTTGACGAGCTCCTCGAAGAACGGATCGCAAGCGGCCTTGAATTTGGCGTCTTGTAGCGCGCCGCGGTCTGCGCCGACGCCGAGCTTAGCCGCGCGCGCGAGAGCGGCAGCCGCGCCGATGCGATCACCGTCCGCGAGACGCTCTCGCGCCAGTCGATGATGCAGATCGAGTGACCACCGCGAGCCCTCCGCGCGCTGATCCAGCACCTTGAGAGCGTCTCCGCGGCGACCGAGCGTCCAGAGCGCCTGCTCTTCCGCGTACAGGAGCTCGCTCGTCGTCGAGTGCCACAGCTCGCCGCTCGCGAGGCCTCGCTCACACTCTCGCAGCACGGCCTCGTGATCGCCGTGGAAGCTAAACACTGCAGCGCGATCGACGGCCAGGCGTCCCTCGGGCTCTTCGGTGCCCACTTCGCACGCCCTCTCGAACGCGGCGAGCGCGTCGTCGTTGCGGTCGTCGAACATGCGTAGGTATCCGAGCGTGCGCAGCGCTTTTGGATCGTCTTTTGCGGCGATGCGCTCGATGGTCGCGCGAGCCGCTTCGACTCCGTCGTGTGGCCACGAGCCCTCGACACGTGTGCGCGCGAACGCGGGCAGCGCCTGTGTTGCCCATTCGTAGAACGCGCCGTCGAGCCATCCGCCGATCCACGCGAGGAACGACGGCGCCTCCGGCACGAGCGGCCCTTGACCCTCCGAGAAATCGGACCACACCTCGCCTGCAGATGATCCGCAAACGATCAGCAGCGACGCATACCCGCAGCCTTGTTGCGCGAGCAGGATGCATCCGTCGTAGCGCTGGGCTCCCTTGGGCAGCGGCCCGTCGAACGGCGCCTCGTGCGTGAACGGAAACGGCGAAGTCGCGCTCGGATAGGGCTGCCCCTCGCGAACGAAGAGCGGCTCCATCAATGGGCTCGGCTCGATCAAGCCATAATAGGGTCCTGCGCCCGCGCGTCCGACGTTCATCAGGAAGGCTCGATAGTCTGCTGGCAGGGTCGCGCCGACGTCGCGCTCGACCGACTCGAGCTCGCCCGCGCTGTACGGAGCATCGAGTTTGTAGCGGTGCGACGCGGCACCGAACACCTGTAGTTCCGTGTCCAACGACGCGAGTAAAGCGAGCTTGGAGCGAACGGTCGCGAGGTCCACAGCATCAACATACTCCAGAGTGCTAAGTTGATGAGTACGGTGAGCGACAACAAGCCGAACCGAACCCCCCTCTTCATCGCCGCCGGCGGGATCGCGGTCGCTATCGTGCTCGACGTGGCGTTGAGCGGAGGGAGTGGTGCCTCCGACGCGATGTCGTTCTTCGGGCGCTTTCATCCGCTCGCCGTGCACATGCCGATCGGGATGATCCTCTTGCTCGCGGCGCTCGAGGGCTTATGCGTTTGGCCGAAGCTGCGCGCGCGCATCGATCCCGCGGTGTCCACCGTGCTTCGCCTCGCTCTGTTGTCCGCGCTCGCGGCGTTCACGATGGGCCTGCTGCTCGCGCACGGCGGTGGCTATCCCGCGAAGCTCCTCCGGTTGCACAAGCTGCTCACGCTCGCGACCGTGATCGGCGCCGCCGGGTCCGTGTTCGCGTGGTCGGTCGTGGAGACAGGCGCCAACCGGCTGTTTTACAGGGGTGCGTTGATGGCGACCGTCACGCTGCTCTCCATCGGCGCGCACTTAGGCGGCTCGATGACTCACGGCGACAACTACCTCGTGCAGTACGCGCCCGCGTTCATGAAGGGACTCGTGGGCAGCACGGACACTGCGTCCCAAGACGTCGCGCCGCCACCAGCCGCACCCGTGTCGGATCCGCGCGTGTTCGCGGATGTCGTGATGCCGGTGCTGAAGGAGAAGTGCATCGAGTGCCACGGGCCCGAGAAATCGAAGGCGGGACTGCGCATGGATAGCCTCGAGGCGATGCTGAAGGGTGGCGACGACGGACCTGCGTTCGTCGCGGGGCACTCGGAGAAGAGCCTGCTCGTCACACGCGCGAAGAAGCCCACCAGCGAGGACGAGCACATGCCGCCGGCGGACAAACCGCAGCTCACCGCCGAGGAGCTCGATCTCCTCTCGTTCTGGATCGACAGCGGGGGCAGCGCCGATCAGAAGGTGCGCGACGTGCTGGTGCCCGACGGCGCTCGCGGACTGTTGATCAAAGCGTCTGCGGGCATCAAGACGGCGCCGACCCCGCCTCCGCCAGTCACCACTGGAACAACATCGCACGCGGACAAGCCGAAGCCGACCGCCGCGATGACGAGCACGACGACCGCCGCGATGACGAGCACGACCACCACCGCAGACGCCCCGGCCTATGCCGCTCTCGTCGCGCCGCTGCTCGCGAACAAATGTGGACGCTGTCATGGTGCAGACAAACAGAAGGGCAAGCTGCGCACGGACTCGCTCGCTGCACTGCTAGTGGGTGGCAAGTCCGGACCCGCGATCGTGGCGAACGACACCGCGCAGTGGACGTTGATGAAGCGCGCTCACTTGCCGATGGGCGATGACAAACACATGCCCCCGAGCGATGAGCCACAGCTGACGACGAGCGAGCTCGCGCTCCTCTCGTTCTGGATCGGTCATGGCGCAGACGCGACCCTCGCGACGACTGCGGTTCCGGCGAATTTGAGGCATATTTCGTTCATTGCTCGAACACACGAGCCCGCGACACTGGACATCCCGATGAGCCCCGAAGTCACGACCACCGCGGTCCCCACGAGCACCGCGAGCGGGCCGCCGTCGAGCGTTCACCCGGTGAAGCTCTTCACGGACGTGGTCGCGCCGATCTTCAAGAACCGCTGCGGCGATTGTCACTCGGGAGAGTTCGCGTCTGGAGATTTCATCATCGGCGACCACGCGCAGCTCTTCGCAAAGTCGCGCGTCGTGCCCGGCGATACGAAGTCGAGCACGCTGTTCGGACATATCATTTCACCGCTGACGGACGACGAGCACATGCCTCCGAAGAAGAGGCAACAACCGACGCCGGAAGAGATCGACGCGGTCCGCCTGTGGATCGCGCGCGGCGCGACAGAAGACGTCATCGTCGACGCGAGCGAGGTCGACCCCAGGCTCATCGGAGCGACCGTTGCGCCGTCAACTACCGCGAGCAAGCGCGAGGACGGCACGCCTCCGCAGGCCGCGAAGCTCGCCGTTGTCCCTCCACGCGCGGCCGGCTGCGGCTGCGAACTCTCGAGCGAATCGAGCAACGTCACCCTCGCAGCAACGACGCTTCCACTCTTCGCAATGCTCGCGCGAAGACGACGCAAGCGATCGAATCACTACTCGTAATAGCGAGAGTGGATCGCGACAGCGGTGAGGATCGCGACCTCGCGAGGAAGCGCCTCTTTCGTCTCCACCTTGAAGCGATCGCGCCAGCCGACTTCTTTGCGAAGCTCGAGCACGACCTTGCCTTCGTTGTCGGCGCACTGGAACACCTCGGTCGAGATGCCGCCGCTCGTCGCGTGATAGCCCTTGCCGTTGACCGTGAGCGTCATCGTTTTGCGGAGAGAGACTGCGGGGAAGTTGACCACCGCCTTTTCCTCACCGCCGGACGCGATGACGAACTTCGTCTTCATCATATTCCCGTTGAGCGTCGCGACCGTCTTGTCTCCGTCGTTGAGACTGAGGCTCGGCGTGGACGACAGGAACGTGCCCTTCACGATGAGGCTCGCTTCCTTCTCGCCATCGGTTCTTACTTCGTACTCGCTCGCGACGGTCATGATGCGCTGCGTGATTTCGAAGACTGACATGCGAGTCATCGTACGGAGGATCTTCGTTCAGATGGTAAAAAAGATGGGAGGCGGCAATTGACGACGAGAGGTTGGCTCCGCCAGCCCCAATTCGCGTGATCGGGCGAGAATTCGGCCTCGTGATATCTTGTCAAAAGATGGGTCTTGCACTACCGCGAGCCGAAGTCACCGTGCCCGTCGAACCACGATACCTGCGCGACCTCGCAGGCATGGTCGTTTTGCGCGACTCCAGACGACGCCTGCGCCTTTCGAGCCGTCGCTGGCGGTGGTGCGATCTGGGACTGTCGATCTCAACCTGTGGACTGCCCGTCGCCGCGCCCGCTGATCGGTGACTACTGCAAGGCTGGGCACTGCAAGCTGCTCTTTGCGAAGGGACTCGGCGGCGCAACGACGGCGCCCGATGACATCACGTACGCTTGCTCGTCCGGGCGTTGGGGCGACAGTGCCCAGCTCCGCCTGGATGCTTCGCAAAGAAAAGCGGCCCGAGCTCATCGAGCCCGGGCCGCTGCCCGTTACACGGCGATTCGGGTCACTCGGCCGGTTCCGGCTCTGCTTCCTTCTTGGGTGACTTTTTCTTGTCGTCGTCGCTGCCGCCGCTCTGGGGTTCGCCGGACTCGATGCGCATGTTGTAGAACGAGCGGTAGACGAAGAAGAGCATGACGGCGAAGAGCGCCGCGGCGATGCCGATGCGAAGCTGGTGATCGATCGTCTCCGCGAGGCGAACCGCGAGGAGGCCGAAGAGCGTGGTGAACTTGATGACCGGGTTCATCGCGACGCTGGACGTGTCCTTGAATGGATCGCCCACCGTATCGCCAACGACGCACGCGTCGTGCAGCGGCGACCCCTTCTCTTTCAGCTCGACCTCGACGACCTTCTTCGCGTTGTCCCAAGCGCCGCCGGCGTTCGCCATGAAGAGCGCTTGAAAGAGACCGAAGAGAGCGATGCCGATGAGGTAGCCGATGAAGAAGTAGCTCTCGAAGAACGCGAACGAGAGCGCGCCCAAGAACACCGTGAGGAAGATGTTCCACATGCCCATCTGCGCATATTTCGTGCAGATCTCGACGACCTTCTTGGAGTCTTCGAGGGAGGCCTTGGTGACACCTTCGAGCTTGATGTTCTTCTTGATGAACTCCACCGCGCGGTACGCGCCCGTCGAGACGGCCTGAGTGGACGCGCCAGTGAACCAGTAGATGACAGAGCCGCCGGCGATGAGGCCGAGCAAGAACGGCGGGTGCATCAAGGACAGGTGATCGACGTTGACCGTGAAGCGTTGGGTCAGCTCGACGATGATCGCGAAGATCATCGTGGTCGCGCCGACGACTGCGGTGCCGATGAGGACGGGCTTGGCGGTCGCCTTGAACGTGTTGCCGGCGCCGTCGTTCTCTTCGAGGGTGTGCTTCGCCTTCTCGAACATCACCTTGAAGCCGAAGCCCGGCTCCTTGCTCTTCAGGATCTCGTCCTCGATGCCCTCGATCTGCTCGATCGTGGAGAGCTCGTAGACGGACTGCGCGTTGTCGGTGACGGGACCGTACGAGTCCACCGCGATGGTGACCGGGCCCATGCCGAGGAAGCCGAAGGCCACGAGGCCGAAGGCGAAGACAGGTGACGCGTCAACCATCGCGCCCGCGGGGCCCATTTTCATGCCCAATGCGTCGCCGAGACCCATCAAGCTGATGTAGTACGCGGTGCCCATCAGCCCGATGAGGACCATGCCCATCCAGAACGCGCTGAAGTTGCCGGCCGTGAGGCCCGAGAGAATGTTGAGCGACGCCCCCCCCTCGCGTGACGAGGTGACGACCTCCCGCACGTGACGGCTCTCGGTGGAGGTGAACACCTTGATCAGCTCGGGGATGATCGCGCCGGCCAGCGTGCCGCACGTGATGATCGCGCTGAGCTTCCACCACGTGGAGTCTCCGCCCATGTCCGGGATGAGGAGCTTGCTGACGCCGAACGTGAAGAGCACGCTGACGATCGAGGTGATCCACACGAGCGTCGTGAGGGGCGCCTCGAAGTTCATCTTGTCCGCGTTGAGGTACTTGCCCTTCGCGAGGATGTCGTTGATGAAGTACGAGCCCGCGCTCGCGATGACCATCACGATGCGCATGACGAAGATCCACACGAGCAGCTGGACCTGGATGATCTCGGAAGGCACCGCGAGGAGGATGAAGGTGATGAGCGCGACGCCGGTGACGCCGTAGGTCTCGAAGCCGTCGGCCGACGGGCCGACCGAGTCGCCTGCGTTGTCGCCCACGCAGTCCGCGATGACGCCCGGGTTACGTGCGTCGTCCTCTTTGATCTTGAAGACGATCTTCATCAAGTCCGAGCCGATGTCGGCGATCTTGGTGAAGATGCCGCCCGCAATGCGGAGCGCGGAGGCGCCGAGCGACTCGCCGATGGCGAAGCCGATGAAGCACGCGCCGGCCCAGCTGCCCGGGATGAAGAGGAGGATGCAGAGCATCAGGATGAGCTCGATCGAGATGAGCATCATGCCGATGCTCATGCCCGCCTTGAGCGGGATCGCGTACGCCGGGAAGGGCTTACCGCGGAGCGCGGCGAAGGCAGTGCGCGAGTTGGCGAAGGTGTTGACGCGAATGCCGAACCACGCGACCACCGAGCTGCCAGCGATGCCAATCAGGCTGAAAATCAGGATGACGATGACCTGCAGCGTCTTGCCGTCTGCGAAGTAGTGCTTCGCGACGCCAAAGTAGAGGACCATGATCCCGCCGATGAAGAGCTCGAGGATCATGATGAACTTGAGCTGCGTATAGAGGTACGTCTTGCAGGTCGCGTAGATCAGCTCGCTGACCTCGAGCATCGACTTGTGGACGGGGGCGTTCTTGAGCTGCGTGTACATCGCCATGCCGAACGCCATGCCGAGCAGGGAGACAACGATGCCGCTCATCAACAGGCTGCGACCGCTGATGCCCATGAACATCGTCGTGGCGAACTTGTCGGTCGGGACAATGAGGCTCTCTTCGCCGCCGCCCGCCGGCTCACCGGCTAACGCAGTCGTCGCGAACAGGACTGTGAGGAGGATGGATGTGCAGAAGACGAGCAGACTGCTCAGTCTCTTTGATGCTGTTTTCATTTCGCTGGCCTCTTCGTGAGAAAGGGTCCCGCCGCTTGAACCGGTGGGACCCGGTCTAGGGGTTGGCCGCCTTCGCCCGTGGCCGAGCTCGGAAAACTCCGGGCTTGGTCGTCGACGCCTGCGCTTCAGCTCGCCTCGCTCCTCTGGCCGTGATGCGTCCAGAAGCGCGGGCTAGATAGCGTTAATGGTGGCGGTTGGCAACGCCCACGCGCCGTCTTCAAAACGCGCCTTTAAGAGTGGCCGGGGTCTGTCTCAAAAACATGCCCAAGACCCCTCGGATTGTAAGCATGCTTACAGAACGGCCGGATCGGGCAGGTAAACTCGGCAGGGCCCCACCTGAGCTCCGCACACGGCGCGTCATGCGACGCATTCGCCTTCTGTCGTGGCGGGCTTGAACGACTGTGTCTCGCCGAGATCCACGTAATCCTCCGCTGTGGCCGAGCTCGCGTCGAGCTTCTCCAAGTCCGATATTGCGCTGCGGAGCTCCGCAACCGGGGCGCGCGCGAGGAACTGCGTCATCGATTCGCCATCCGAGCGGCGGCTCTCGTAGTGGCCGATCAAACGCTCGACGACGTCGGGGATTCGGCGCGCGGTTACTTTGCCGATGATGCGGCCGAACTTCGCGTCGGAGCCGGAGAGATCTCCGCCAGCGTAGACGTGATACTGCGGCACGGGGCGGCCGTCGATCTTGCGGAGTCCGCCTTGGAAGCCGAGCGTCGAGACGTGGTGGAGGCCGCACCCGTTGGGGCAGCCGCTCACGCGAATGCTCACTCCGGGGGCGCGATCGACGAGCGAGCGATTCGCCTTGAAGCGAGCGCCCAGCAGATCCGCGAGGCCTCGAGACTGCGTGACGGCGAGCTTGCAGCTCTCGGCTCCGGGGCAGCTGCCAACGTCCGCGATGGACTCGGGATCGGGCTCGGCGAGACCGATGCGTTTCAAGAGCGAGTAGAGAGAGCGCAACTCGTGATTAGGCACCCAGCGCAGGAGCAGGTTCTGACCGATGGTCGTGCGCACCGTGCCGTCGGAGAACGCTCGCGATAGCGCGGCGAGCGCGCGCAGGCGTCCGCTCGAGAGGTCTCCGAGCGGGACGACCACCATGATGACCGAGTGCCCACTCTGCGATTGAGCCCGCACGTTCGTGCGCAAGAAACGCGCTCCGTCCGGATCGCCGACGACCGAGAGGAACTTCGGAGTGATGCCGGGGCCGCGCGGACGATCGAACATGACCAGCGCGTCGAGCTGACTCGTCGTCGGCGCGAGCGAACGCGACGCGGGGGCTGATTCTTGCCGTGGCGGAGACTCTGGATCGAAGCCGAGGGTTGGCGTCTCCTCCGCACGCACTTGCTCGTACGCTTCGAGGACGAGCGCGCGAAACGTGTCCCAGCCGATCTGCTTCATCAAGAACTTCATGCGGTTCTTCTTGCGGTTCACACGATCTCCGCGAGCCTGAAACACCCGCGCTACAGCCTCTGCGACACACAGAATCTCGACGGCGGGCAAGCTCGCGAAGAGCTCTTGCCCCCCCTGGCACATCAACGCCGTTCCGCCGCCGACCGTCACGCGAAACGCGCGCGCGCCGGCTTCGGTGATGCGCGCCTCGAAGCCGATGTCGTTCACCAGCGCGAACGAGTGATCGCGCCCCCCGCCCGAGAACGCGATCTTGAACTTGCGTGGCAGCGAGCTGGCGATCGGGCGCCGTAAGAAGAAGCGCGTGAGCGCGGACGCGTACGGTGTCACGTCGAAGAGTTCATCGTCCGCGACGCCCGCGGTGGGGCTCGTGGTGACGTTTCGAACGGCGTTCCCGCAGGCCTCTTTCGTCGTGATTCCGGCCCTCGCGAGCGCGTACATCGCCTCCCCGACTTGTTCGAGCGGCACGAAGTGGAACTGAAAGTTCTGCCGCGTGGTGATGTGGCAGAAGCCGCGCGAGAACCTGTCGGCGACGTCAGCAACGGCGACGAGCTGGTCGGCGGAGAGCGCGCCTTGCGGGATCTTCGCGCGAACCATCGAGAGCTCGCCCTCTTGTCTTTGACCGTAGGTGCCGTTCAGGAGTCGAAACGAGCGCCACTGATCTGCGCTGAGCTCGCCGCGCTCGAAGCGATCGAGCGTCTCGACGAACACGTCGACGTCGCGCGAGTCGGCAAACGAGAGACCCGGGTTGCTCAGTGTGCTTGTCGTTCCATCGGCCACGGCTGGTTCTCCTTGTTGGAGGGGTAAGATCGAGTCGCACGAGAGATCGTCGCCGCGAGCGAGACGACGGGGCCCAAGACGATGAGCCCCGCGCTCCCCGCATCCATCGGCAGCGGCGTATGACCGAGATCCGCAAGCATGCCCGTCCACGAGAACGAAGACGGCAGCGTCGCGTCGAGGACGATCGCGGCGGGCAGCTCGCCGGGCCAACCGACGGAGCGAAGATAGTTGGCAATCGTCGCGCGGCCGCCAATGGCCATGAGCAGCACCACAGTCACCGACCCCGGCGGCAACGCAGAGAGCACGCACTCGTAGTGCTTCGAAGGCACCGCAGAGAGCACGAGTACGCCGGGCGCGAGGTCGCGGTGCGTGACCGGGATGCCCGCTGCGCCGGGCGCGGCGATCGCGCTCGAGAGACCTGGCACCACTTCGACCTGGATTTTAGCCTGTTCCAGCGCGATCGCCTCTTCACCGCCACGACCGAGCACGAAGGGGTCGCCGCACTTGAGTCGAACGACGACCCGACCGGCTCTGGCCGCACGGATCATGATCGCGTGGATGCGCTCTTGAGCAATGTTCGGGCGGCCCGCGCGCTTTCCGACGTAGTGCCTAATCGCGTTAGGCGCGTAATCGAGTATCTGCGGATCGACCAGCGCGTCGTACAGCACGAGGTCCGCTTCGCCCAGCGCGCGGACCGCACGGAGAGTGAGCAAGTCCGCGGCACCCGGCCCGGCACCGACGAGGATCACGCGTCCTTGTTCGTGGCGTCGATGCGCCGGCTTTCGGGTACGGTCAATCGACGTCATCGCCCACCTCCTTCGTAGATCGCGTTCATCGCGGCGAGCAGCGCAGGCTTGCGCGCTTGCATCGGCACCCCGCGGGCGCGCCACTCCTCGCGCGCCGCTGACGCGATTGCGCTCCAAAGAGACGCGTCTTCACTCGGAATGAGTGACTCGAGCGCGCTCCGTAGCAGCGACACCAAAGCGGGAGCCCGACCGTCCGACGAGAGCGCGATGGTGACGACTCCGCGCTCGAACGTGGCGGCGCCGTACGCCGTGCAACTTGCCACGTCATCGATCGCGATCGTGAACAGTTGCCTCGCGTCTGCGGCCTCGCGCACGCGCCGATTCACGGCGGGGGGCGCGG
>ENA-OFCD01000991-OFCD01000991.1-metagenomes-genome-assembly--contig:-NODE-991-length-15866-cov-23.714439_pt1 | contig 15866 bp, 17 predicted proteins | sample MGYA00153392_OFCD01 | MGnify analysis MGYA00153392 | reverse complement strand
TTTTTTTTGAGCTATCGTCCTAGATCACGTTTAAGACGTTGGAGTTCTTCTTCCGCTTCCCAATTTGCAAACTCTTTTTCTAACGGATCTAAATTACGGGGAGCCGTCTGAGTACTCCAACTGTTGGCCCAAGGATTGGCGGTGGAGCCTGAGGGATTGGTGGCGGCTCGTTGCGATCGGGCTTGTTCGAGTTTAATTTTTAGTTCCTGACGACTGATTTTGATCTTCTGACAGAGGTCTTCGCTTTGAGTAATGCGATCGCGCAGCAATTCCATTTGGCCCCAGAGCTGATTCCCTTCACGAAGAAGTTTAGCCTCGTGATCCTGTGCAGGTTTCACCAGATCAAGCCGACGAGCCGTTTTTGCTTTTTCAATTCGCGTGTGCCAAAGTTTGATTTCCTGCGCGGTGGTCCGAATCTGAGATTCCACGCCCTGCAATCGCGATTTTAGATCCACAATGAGTCGATCGGATTCGCGTTCCTGTTCAAATAGTTTCTCATCTAGCGCTTGTAGTTCTAAATGAGGGTTGTTTTTTAGAAATTCATCAATACGCGTTTCCAGAAATTGACTCACGTCATCAAAAAGTCCCATCCGATTGCTCCCAAAATTAAACGCTATATTTTCTCTATCTTAGGATCTCTCGATCGTTTTGCGCTTAAGATCTCGTCGGCAGTAAGGCCAATAGACGGAAAAGTAGGAGAAATGACATTGCTTCCCCCTTGAGACACCTGATCATCATAGGCACCCTCAAAGAGCGTACAAACAGTGACACAGTCTTCGATCGGATCAATAATCCAGTATTCGGGAATATCTAAAACAGCGTACTCACTCCGTTTAGCACGGTAATCGTCTGAAGCGGTGGACGGACTCACAACTTCAATCACGAGTAATGGAAACGGTTCATTAAGCCGAATCACCGCTTCGCGATTATCCATGTCTTCCCATTGTTCGGTCGGAAGAACCACGATGTCTGGAATCCGACAGGTGTCCCATCGCGTTCCTCTTGGAGACTGAATGCCGATTTTCATATCGGTTGCTGTCCACAAAAGGTTCGATCGCTTAATTTCGCCGTTCAGTTCATCACGGATAAACTCAGTCACTCTGCCATGCTTCCCAGTACCAAGGCTCATTGAGATTAATTCTCCACTCACCAATTCATAACAGGTATCAGCCCCGTCGTTGTAAGTCAGATAGTCTTCTAACGTCAGTCGTTGTAGGTCTTGGACCAAAAGACGATCGGTTGCGAGAGTCATCGTTCGTTCACCACGTGTAAGGGACTCGGTTGATCAGCGTCACAAATCAATGGTATGTATCTCTAACATATCGGGTAAGAGGGCATCATGGGCAGCTTTGACAGCATGATTTCAGGGAGCTGGCAGGATTGGAGCTTTGTGGTAGGCTACGTGGGGCTTTTGGCGTTTGTGATTGGGGTGACATTGTGGAAAAGTGGTCGATCGGATTAGCCCTTCAGTTGATGAAACGGCGGTTTGCACAGGGGGTGGAAACTGATGTTTCACCCGACGCGATCGCTTGAACATACGCATTGGTTCCAATGTGAGTCAGGCGCTTCAATTTCATAAATTGGGATACACCGTTGTTCTTTTTGACTATCGGGGCTTTGGGCCAAGCGGCGGAGATTTTCCAATAGAAACGCAGGTTTACGAAGATGGGCAAACCGCCTGGACTTATCTGACTCAAACCCGAAAAGTCGCTCCTTCAAAGATTGTGATTTATGGCCATTCGATCGGTGGCGGCGGGCATGACAACCACATGGCTGAACCCAACCTTCAAAAAGTTCAACAGTTCATCAATTCGGTGATCCTGTTAAAGTAAGTATAATCATTTTAAAATTCTGTACCTATTTGGGAATTCCTTATGTCTTTTGACAGCTTCAAATCGATCGCAGAAGTCTTAACTGAATATCAGATTACCAGTACAAGCGATCGATTTCTAGCCTCTTTAGAGTTTCCCATCCCAGATAGTTTTAGGAACGACTTAGCCTTCTACCAAGCAGAGTTGGCGTTTGATGAATCCGAATCGGCATTATGTGAAATGATCCTTTTCCCAATTCTTTCCACAGTCTATCGGCAACATTATCAGAAGCTATCGCTGTGGAGCCACAAAGCCATTACCTACGACGATCGGCTAACTGGAATTCCAGATTACATCCTAGCCAAGCGATCGCCCTTGGGAAAAGTCGTGTTGGATCAACCTTATTTCGTTGCAGTAGAGGCGAAGAAGGATGACTTTATTAAAGGTTAGGGGCAATGTTTAGCCCAAATGGTGGCCATGCAAAAAATGAACGATCGTCCAGAACAACCCGTCTATGGAATGGTAACCAATGGTCAGTTATAGCAGTTTGGGAAATTGACAAAGCAGACCTTTGTGAAGGAAATTCAGGGTTACGCGCTGTACGATTTAGATGCATTGATGTCGGCCCTAAATTTCCTATTTCAACGGTGTGAAGATCTGATTTAGGAATGAGTCCAATTGTTTAGTTTCGATCGCCAAATCTCCTATACTGAAGAAGCGACCTGATCTCTATCACACAGCGCTGATTCAGAATTTCAAGATCTCCAATTTATCGTCAGCGGATATTGAGACGATCGTAACGCTGCAAGAAACGAGCGGCACCTTTTTTGTCTGGGAAGATATTAGCCTAATCGAGCTGACTAAAGCAGAATATTACGACGTCAATCTTCTCCAAAAACAATTGCAAAACACCCCAGTTCATCTATTTAATGAAGCAACGATTTGGGCCAGAGCGACCTATCCACTTTTACTACTAGCTGAGCAAGGTAACATTCAAGTTTGGGCAGAAGTCGCCTTGCGCGCCCAATATCCCCAATTTGATCTAGAAGGCATCGCCGATGGGGTCATTGGCCGAAGTGGCATCGGGCGCATCACAACACCTTATCTCATCATGACCCTAACAAAACGATGAATAGAAGCCCAAAACCCAATTTTTCAGCTTTATGGTGAACTTCTCGCCGCCGCTTGGATGAATTGGCAACAGAATAAACATGAGCCACAGGGAATTTTTGGGTACTACACGATCGCAGACAGTTGGACCTTCTTGCGTGCCGAAATCAGCCACATCAAGAGCGATCGTCCCCACCTCCAAGTTGAGTGTTCAAGAGAGTATAACGAACGCCTCGAAACAGCCATTATTCTCAAATTACTCAAGCAAATCGTAGCGAAACAGATCCTCAATACTCCGATCTAAGTCAAAGAATCAGCACACAATTGCCCATAGAATTAGTCCACCCAATTCTCAAATTTCTACGTCAACTTCGCAAAGATCATCCGACCTGCACTCGTTTGTAATGCGCTCGTTACAACCACCTGCACCGCCTTCCCCATCGCCGACTTTCCATCATCCACCACGACCATCGTCCCATCCTGCAAATACCCAACCCCCTGCGTCGGCTCCTTTCCACTCTTCAAAATCTTCAGATCAATCAAGTCCCCCGGAATGTAGGTCGGACGAATGGCTTGCGCCAAATCATTAATATTCAACACCAGCACATCTTGAACCGTTGCCACTTTATTGAGGTTGTAGTCTGTTGTCAGGAGCATTCCACTAATATCACTTACTAGCCGTACCAGCTTCTCATCCACCGTCCCCATATCCGCATAGTCCGCCGGATGAATCACCACCCGATCGGGAAAATCCGATCGCATCGAATTCAAAATATCTAGCCCCCGACGCCCCCGACTTCGCTTCATATCATTTCCAGCATCCGCCAACACCTGCAACTCCATCAACACAAACTGCGGCACCAACAACTGCCCCTCAATAAATCCCGTCCGCATCAGCGCATCAATCCGCCCATCAATAATCACACTCGTATCCAACACCTTCGCCATCGCCCGTTTGAGCGTGCCATCTGCTAGCATCAGCGACTCCGTACTCTCCGGATTAATCAACCGCAGCAGACTCGGACCCTGGGTATCCGCCAGCGTCACACCCAAATACGAAAACAGCACGCTCCCAAGCACTGCCGTCAACGGCTTAATAAAGGTAAATTCGCTTGGAATCGGCAACAGAAAAATAGGAGCCAGCAACAGATTCGCAATCAGCAGTCCTAACACCAACCCACCCGATCGGGTCAATAGGTTCACCGCAGGCATTGCCTTCACCTTGCGCTCCAGCCGCCGATAATTCGTCTGGGCCAACAATCCCATAGACGCTCCAATCAACGCCCCGAAGGGTGAAACCACCAATCGCAATGACTCTAGACTACTAACCCTCGCCAAAACTTCAGGTGGGAGCACCTCTATTCCGCGATACCCGATCCCCGCGCCAGCCACAATAAAAATGAGAACAATCAAAGCATCAAGCATAAAACCAGCAGCGCACAGGCAACTAAAAAGGACGGTGCAGGAACTTAACCATAACCCGCTCTCGCATATTATATCCCGCCACACAAAACGCTAATGTATTTTGATATTGCGTAATTCCCGCCACCCTATCCTCAACGCCCCTCCTCACTTCTCAACTCCCCATTCTCACGTCGCCCCATGCCCCAATCCGCTTATATCCACATCCCCTTTTGCCGTCGCCGCTGCTACTACTGCGACTTTCCGATCACCCCCATCGGCGATCGCGCCCTCCCCGAAAACTCCTCCATGATCGCCGAATACACCGATCATCTCCTCCAAGAAATCCGCCATTTCTCCCCCCTAAATCCCGCGCCCTTAAAAACCCTCTTCTTCGGCGGCGGCACCCCTTCCCTGCTCCCTACAAGCCAGATCGATCGCATCCTCCGCACCCTCGAAACCTACTACGGATTTGCGCCCGACATCGAAATCTCCATGGAAATCGACCCTGGCACCTTCGATCTCCCTCGCCTCCTCGCTTGGAAAGCCTTAGGGATCAACCGCTACAGCCTTGGTATCCAAAGCATCCACGATTCGCATTTAGAAACCCTGGGCCGATCGCACCGTCACACCGATAACCTCCACGCCATCGATCATCTCCACGCCGCCAATCTGGGCAACTTTAGCCTAGACCTAATTTCTGGCATTCCCGGCCTGACCTTTGAGCAATGGGATAGCAGTCTCACCTGGGCGATCGCCACCCAAGCCACGCACTTATCGACCTACGACCTAACAATAGAACCGGGCACCGTCTTCGGCAAACAGCACGACAAAGGTCAGCTCAAAAACCTCCCCCCCGAAGAAACCAGCGCCCAAATGTACCGCCATGCTAGCAACCGCCTCGCCGCCGCCGGCTATGCCCACTACGAAATTTCCAACCATGCCCAAGCGGGCTATGAATCCCAGCACAACCTAACCTACTGGCGTACCCAACCCTTCTACGGCTTCGGTATGGGAGCCACCAGCTTTCTACAGCAACAGCGCATCAACCGCCCCCGCACCCGCAACGCCTACTATCTCTGGCTCCGCGACCTCCCCCCCCGTACGGGCGCACATCCTGCGCCCAATCCCTCTCCTCTCCCCTCTTCCCCAAACGATCGTCTCCTCGAAACCCTAATGATGGGCCTCCGCCTCCAAGAAGGAATCTCCCTCCTCGCTCTAAATGCCGAATATGGCCCTACCCTAATCACCCAAGTCATCACCATCCTTCACCGCTACCAAAAACAAGGCTGGACTGAAATCAGCCACGATCGCATCCGCCTCACCTGCCCCGAAGGCTTTCTCTTCTCCAACATCATCCTCATCGCTCTCTTCCAAGCCCTCGACACCGAACCCTAATTCATTACAAACCTATCGATCAAGCTAGAAGACCATCCCTCGATCGAGAGTCGTCACCCCATTACAAACCCGTCACAATTTTGTAATACAGTCCTTCACACACCTTCACATCACCCAAGGGATTATCATGACTAATCTCCACTACGACATTATTATCATCGGGACTGGAGCAGGCGGAGGAACCCTTGCCCATCGACTCGCCCCCAGCGGCAAAAAGATTCTTCTCCTAGAGCGCGGAGGCTTTCTACCTCAAGAAAAAGAAAATTGGGATCCCGTTGAGGTCACTAAAAACGATCGTTATTTTAATGCTGAAGCTTGGGAAGACAAAGATGGAAAGAAACTTCAACCTGCTGCTGGATATTGGGTAGGTGGCAACACAAAATTTTATGGCGGCACATTATTTCGGGCACGGGAAGCAGAATTTAATACCGTGATGCATCGAGGAGGTCTCTCTCCCGCATGGGATCTTAAATATGCAGATTTTGAACCCTACTACACCCAAGCCGAAGCACTCTACACCGTCCATGGAAAGCGGGGCCTTGATCCCACCGAACCCTGGACCACCACAGACTATCCTTACCGCGCACTCAGTCACGAACCCCGAATTCAAACCCTTCACAATGACCTAAAAAATCAGGGTTTACATCCATTTTATTTACCGATGGCCATCAAACTTAACGAAGCACAACCGTTGCTAAGTGAATGTATTCGTTGCGGAACCTGTGATGGACATCCCTGCCTAATTCATGCCAAAGCCGATGCTGAAGTAATGGCCGTACGTCCAGCCATTCAACATTCAAACGTCACCCTGATAACAGGCGCAAAGGTTCTACGGCTACATACCAATGCAACGGGACGAACGATTACAAAAGTAGAAACCGAAATTGGAGATGATATTCAAATGTTTCAGGCAGACCTAGTAGTGGTGGCCTGTGGCGCAATTAATTCGGCAGCATTGCTACTCCGATCGAGCAATGATCACCATCCTAATGGATTAGCTAACCGTTCAGACCAAGTGGGACGCAATTTTATGAAGCACAATTGCGGGGTCGTCGTCGGCGTAATGCAATCCACAAACCCAACCGTATTTCAAAAAACCCTTGGGATCAATGATTTCTATTGGGGTGAACCAGAATTCCCCTATCCCATGGGGCAAATCCAACTCTCGGGCAAAGTCAATCAAGCCATGCTAGAAAATGAAGTTCCCGTCACAATCGATCCCGATCTTTCGCCGACCAAAGCAGCCCAGAATTCCGTTGATTGGTGGCTCATGGGTGAAGATTTACCCAATCCTAAGAATCGAGTCCGTCTAAAGAGAGAGAGACTTTCGCTTGAGTACACCGACAATAATAATGAATCATTTAATAGATTAGTTCATCGCTGGATCGAGGTTCTTAAATCCATTGATTCAATATTCCAACCCGAGTTTGTGAGCAGCACTAATATCCATCGATCGCGTTACTACAGCAGCAATTTTCCATTGCGTTGGGTAGCTCATCAATGTGGGACTTGTCGCTTCGGAATCGACCCCGAAAGCTCTGTTTTAGATCTTCATTGTCGGACTCATGATATCGATAATCTTTACGTCGTTGACGGCAGTTTCTTTCCATCCAATATCGGTTCAAATCCGACCCTAACTATTGTTGCAAATGCGTTGAGAGTCGGAGATCATTTGCTCGATCGGCTTGCTATTGTCAACACAAACCCGCACTAGTCCAATCATTTATCAACCCAATGGGAAATTTTAATATGGCAGATTTAATCGGAAAAGTAGCGATCGTTACAGGTGGATCGCGGGGAATAGGGCGGGGGATTGCTGAGCGATTAGGACGAGATGGTGCCTACGTGGTAGTCAATTATTCGGATAGCGAACAGGATGCAAATGAAGTCGTAGATGCAATCTCTGACGCAGGCGGTAAAAGTGTCTCTATTCAAGGAGATTTAAGCAAGGTATCCGATATTCAAACCTTATTTTCTAAGACAGTTGACTATTTCGGCAAGCTCGATATTCTAGTTAACAATGCCGGAGTTTCTGGGGCGCACGAATCGATCGAGAACATAACATTGGAAAACTACGAAAAGGTCTTTAATTTAAATGTTCGTGGCGTTTTGTTTTCTTTAAAAGAAGCTGCAAAATACATGGGAAAGGGTGGGAGAATCGTGAATATATCATCCACCACCACGTTGTATCCGAGTACTGAAATGGCCGTTTATGCTTCCAGTAAGGCAGCCGTCAAACTCCTAACTCAAGTGATGTCCCAGGAAATGGGCGATCGAGACATCACAGTCAATACCGTTACCCCCGGTCCAACGGTGCCGGGAATGTTTAGCTGTTTATCGCCTGAATACCAGCAGCAAGCCGCCGCGAGTTCCCCATTCAATCGTTTGGGCACTCCCCAAGATATTGCTGACGTGGTGTCGTTTTTGGTGAGCGAAGAGGCACGGTGGATATCTGGTCAAGAAATTTGTGCCAATGGCGGCGCAAAGATGTAATTAAATTCAAACCCTTTTAAGAGAACTAACATGACTACAGAATTTCGCCCAACAGCCGATCAAATTACCACCCAAACGCTACCTTATCCAGCTAGTCAAGCGGATATGATTACGCAGCCAGACAGTGATTTATCAAACTATAAGCCAGCCAATAAACTGAAGGGAAAAGTCGCTATTATTACTGGCGGAGATTCAGGTATTGGTCGCGCGGTTGCCATTGCTTATGCAATGGAAGGTGCTGATGTTGCAATTATGTATAATGTCAACGATGAAGATGCCAACATCACTCGATCGATGGTCGAAGAAAAAGGACAACAGTGTCTCACGATTAAAGCTGATGTGCGAGATTTTAAACAATGCGAGAAAGCCATTTCTCAAACCGTTGATAAATTTGGCAAGTTAAACATCTTAGTCAACAATGCTGCCTATCAAAAAGTAGAGTTTAAAATCGAAGACATCTCAGAAGATCAGTTTCGACGAACGATGGAAACCAACGTATTTGGCTATTTTTATATGCTGAAAGCGGCCTTGCCTCATTTACATGAAAATGATGTTGTGATCAATACCAGCAGTATCTTAGGTCTGATTGGCAAAGAGTTTCTAATCGACTATTCTGCTAGTAAAGGCGCTATTAATGCCATGACAAAAGCCCTTGCTCAAAACCTCGGCGATCGAAAAATTCGGGTCAATGCCGTGGCCCCTGGGCCAGTATGGACACCTGGAATTGTGGGCAGTATGACCACTGAACAAGTAGATAAATTTGATAGTGGCAATGCCATGAAACGAGCGGGTCAACCTGAAGAAATTGCACCAACTTATGTCTACTTTGCATGCGAAGACAGCAGTTTTGTCACAGGTGCTATTTTGGAAATAACTGGTGGGCAGGTTTCAAGTACGTAGTTCATTAAATTACTATATCAAAGCTGAAAAGCACCCCTTGAATCAAACCGTGGGATAAGTATTATGCCAACAATATCCGTTGCATCGGTGAGCCTAACAGTCAGTGATATAGAGCGATCGAGCGATTTCTATACGACCATCCTAGAATTCGTAAAAGTTGGCGATCGAGAGGTTGTTGGCCAAGACATCGATCGGTTTTATGGGTTGAATGGTATTCATTTGCGGTTAGTTACGCTGCAATTGGGGGAGCAAACTATTGAGCTAACTGAGTTTGTAACGCCTAAAGGTAGGCCGATTCCTCCCAACTTGCGGAGTATCGATCGAGCGTTCCAGCACATTGCTATTGTGGTGAGCGATATGGCGCAAGCGTATCAGCAGTTAGAGCGCTACGATGGTCCCTATGGAATATTATCCAAGATCTCTAGTAGTCCCCAAACTTTACCCAACTGGAATCGAGTTGCGGGCGGTATTCAAGCCTTCTATTTTAAGGATCCAGACGGTCATAACTTGGAACTCATTCACTTTCCGGATGGTAAGGGGAAAGCTGCGTGGCATCAATCTACGTCATCGCTATTTTTAGGGATTGATCACACTGCGATCGTGATCGCAAACACAGCGGTTAGTCGGGCTTTTTACTGTGATTTATTAGGTCTTAGGTTACAGCAGGAAAGTCGCAATTTAGGCTTAGAACAAGAGCGGTTGAGTGACGTTGCAAAAGTATGCGTTCACGTTAGCAGTTTGAGCGCATCTTCAGGGTTAGGCATTGAGTTATTAGATTACATGGAACCCCACGAGGGGCATCCCATCCCGATTGATACTTGCGCAAATGATCTATGGTTTTGGCAAACAACAATAGTTGTCGAAGATCTCGCGGCTCAGATTCAGCGTTTACACGCCTACGAGTCCCCCTTAACAAACATAAAAGGAATTGAGGTTCCATCATTGGGACTTAAGCAGAGTTTGCTAGTTCGAGATCCCGATGGCCATACGGTGCGGCTTACTGAGCGATAGGTTAGCGTCTAAATTCGCACATACAATGCTTATCAAAAATTTAATTCAGAATTTGATTGAGAATATTTGAAAACTTTTAATGAGTCTACTGTCTCTATTGATTAAACCTAAATACGTAATTTAGTAGAGGATTGAGCCAGAAGAACATTTTATGCTTATGCAAATGATCTTTACTTAAATTAAAAGTATTGATATTTCGTTTAGCTTGTGTTCAATACGTTTCAAAACATCACTTATGAAACTTAAATCGATCGATCAACAAGTTGTAGCTGTGATAGGAGCCTCTAGCGGGATTGGACGAGAGACTGCACTTCAATTTGCTAAGCGGCGGGCAAAGTTAGTGGTATCTGCTCGTAGTGAATCAGGACTTAATTCATTAGTCTCCGAAATACAAAAGCTTGGGGGAGAAGCGATCGCGGTTTTAGCGGATGTTTCTATCTATGAACAAGTCCAGAATATCGCCCACAAAACTGCCGAACAATATGGACGATTAGACACCTGGGTTCGTGCCGCAGGAACTGCCGTTATTGCGCCCTTTGAACAGGTTACTTCTGATGAGTTTAAGCGAGTTATAGACGTTAATCTCATGGGACAGGTGTATGGAGCAATGGTGGCATTGCCCCATCTAAGGCGTGAAGGACGCGGAGCGCTGATTCATTTGTCGTCCGTTGAAGCACGTCAATCACTGCCACTTCAAAGTGCTTATTCTGCATCTAAACATGCGGTTGAGGGCTTTTTGGATTCACTACGAATAGAGTTACAGCAGGAAGGTTTACCAATTAGTGTGACGAATGTAATGCCTGCGGTTATTAACACACCTTTTTATAACAAAGCGCGGACAAAAATAGGCGTCAAACCAACGGGTGTCCCGCCTTATTATCAACCTAGTCTAGTGGCTGAGGCAATCTTGCATGTAGCCGAGAACCCCACTCGCGATGTTTTTGTTGGAGACATTGGACGAGTTTTGGACGCATTGCATCGACTTTCTCCAGACTTAAGTGATGCACTTGTCGGAAAAATTTCCATTCAAGGGCAGCGTACTAGCGTCATCAAATCTGAAAGTGATCCTAACAATTTATTTGAACCGATCGAAGGATACGACACAACGACTGGAGATTTCAGCGATAAGACCATTCCTAGTTTCTTAGAGTGGTTTGATTTTCATCCAGATGCTAAATGGGGAGTAGCCGCAGGCGTAGGAGCACTACTTTTGTTAGCTACTAATCTTCTAAAGGATGCAGAATATTAGTAATCTTGTTTGCCTTGAATATAAGGGTATCAAGCGTCCAAAACAAGTTTTCAACTCAGAATAAATCATTATCAAAAGGTTAACTAAAATGGAAATGAAACTAGTCGGAAATGCTCAAAATACGCAGCCGAGAACGTCTAGTGAAGTCGAGAATTGGCGATCGTTGATCATGAATGGGACCCTAATTTTACACGGGTTAGGTGAAGGGCATTTGCGAAGGATTTTACTAACTATGGAGGAAGGTAGTTTCACCCAAACGGGTTCTATTGGTGAGAAAAGCTTGCAAGATACTATGATTGAGGCTACTGGAGTAAATCAGCGGTTGCGAGTCGAGAAAACTGTAACAATTCAGAATAAGTCGCCTGAACAACTCTATAACTTCTGGCACAATTTTGAAAATCTTCCTACCTTTATGCATCATTTGAAATCGGTTAATACGATTACCCCAATCCGATCGCACTGGGTCGCTAAAATCCCACTAGGAAATACTATAGAGTGGGACGCGCAGATTGTTACCGACCTGAAAGACACGCTTATTACCTGGATTTCTGTGGAAGGGGCTGAGATTGATAATTCTGGATTGGTTCGCTTCAAGGCTGCACCTGAAGGGCGAGGCACTGAAGTTAAAGTTGTCTTAGAATACAATCCGCCCGGTGGTGCATTGAGTGCCACGATCGCTAAGTTGTTTGGTGAGGAGCCAGAGCAGCAACTTAGCAGTGATTTACGTCGGTTTAAAATGCTGATGGAAACAGGCGAAATTGCCACAATTGAAGGGCAATCCTGCGGACGTCAGAGCTAGTTTTCCCAATGCTAATAGTCAATGATTAACCCTACATAAAAGGAAGAATTTACAATGAGAGCAGTATGTTGGCAAGGGACTCATGATGTCCAAGTAGAAACAGTGCCCGATCCCAAAATTTTAAATCCCCGCGATGCAATTATCAAAGTCACCATGACTGCCATTTGTGGGTCTGATTTACATTTGTACAATGGCCTTAATCCAACCATGAAGAAAGGTGACATCCTAGGTCATGAATTCATGGGTGAAGTTGTTGAACTAGGGAGTAGTGTCAAAAATATTCAACTCGGCGATCGGGTTGTTGTTCCTTTTCCAATTTCTTGTGGCTCATGTTTTTTCTGTAGCCGAAGCTTTTCTTCATTGTGTGATAACTCCATTCCCAGTGCGACGCTAGTCGAAAAAGTTCTGGGTTATGCTCCTTCGGGTTTGTTTGGTTATTCTCACATCACGGGAGGATATGCGGGCGGTCAAGCTGAATATGTCCGTGTCCCGTTTGCGGATGTGGGCTTATTCAAAATTCCAGAAGGATTGACTGATGAGCAAGTTGTATTCCTGAGTGACATTTTCCCGACGGGTTATATGGGAGCCGAAAACTGCCAAATTCAGCTTGGTGATACGGTTGCAATTTGGGGTTGTGGACCCATTGGACAATTTGCGATTCGCAGCGCCTATTTGCTCGGAGCCGATCGAGTGATTGCGATCGATCGAGTCCCTGAACGGTTACACATGGCGAAACAAGGCGGAGCAGAAATTTTGAATTATGAAGATTTCGACATTGGTGAAGCCTTAAAAGAAATGACGGGTGGACGGGGACCTGATTCAGTCATGGATGCCGTAGGAACAGAAGCACATGGTAGTGGTTTAGAGGGGTTTTACGATCAAGTGATGCAAGCCGTCAAGCTCGAAACCGATAGTCCTAGTGTGCTAAGACAGGCGATCGTGGCCTGCCGCAAAGGAGGAACAGTTTCGGTTCCTGGTGTGTATGCGGGGTTAGTGGATAAGATTCCGATGGGTGCTTTTATGAACAAGGGTTTGACGATGAAAACAGGTCAAACTAATGTTCATCGATACTTACACAAGTTACTCGATCGAATCCAAAAGGGCGATATCGATCCGTCTTTTGTGATTACTCATAGTCTCCCGTTAGAACAAGCCCCTAAAGGCTATGAAATTTTTGAACAAAAAAAGGCTGGCTGTATAAAAGTTGTACTTAAACCCGGTCAACTAGCTTAAGTGATTTCTAGGAATAAGTTTACCGGAGGCCCCAACCCCAATTCTGGGGACTTCGGAAATTCATGTTCCCCCAGAATTGGGGGCTAGGGAGTCGATCGATTCTAGATTCTTACTGCGGATCGATTTTTCTCAGCTCAGTCCCCGTGAAATAATGCTTCACGATCGTCGCATATCCCTGATTTTGTTCCGCCAACGCCTTCGCGCCGTACTGACTCAAGCCGAGACCATGGCCGAACCCATTCCCGCGAATCTCGAATGAACTAAACGCCTGATTTTTAGCGCCACTCTTCGTCTGACCCAACTGCGGCACGATCAAAATCTTCGCGCTGCGTAAGTTCAACTCATCACGCAAAAAACTCGTCTTCACCCGCTTCCGCGAGGAGCCACTGAAAAACTCCAATTCTTTGTAGCTCTTGCCCAGCGTCATCGCTCCAACAGGTTCGACCTTATCAATTGGACCCATTCCAACCAAATTTCCTAACGCCGATCGGCCAATGGTCTTTGTCCATGATGCCACCGGAGAACTCGTATCATAATCCTTAACCGCTTTCAAGTACGGCACTTGACTGCCCCACACGTCTTCCACATTCTCTGTCGCCCCCCCGTCCGGACCACCTGACGATGAGTGAAACAACGCCTCAATAATTTGCCCGCGATAGGTCAACACTTGCCCTGCCGTCGCTGCAACTGCCGCCTGGGTTCCTGCCGACTCGTCCTGAACCCCGCGATACACTTGGCACCGCGCCGTATCGCACAGGTCAAAATTTTTATTTCCATCACGGTTCCGACGATACAGTGCATAGGACCGAGCCGCAACCGCCTGTGCCTTCAATGCCTCCTGATGCCAACCGCCGTTCATCTCGCCTCCTAGGACGCTCGCGAGATACACCTCCAAATCTACATAATTCACTGCCGTCAGTCCGCCTCCCGTGGGAACCAGCATCGTTTTGCCGCGATACCACCGATCGCCAATCCACACGACCCCATTCGCATCCTTCGGCTCAATCACAATCCGGCTGGCGCTCCACTTATCAAGATTTACACCCGACCCACCACTGACTGCCGTAAAGCCATTCATTCCCTGGATTTCCCCTAACACCTGTCCCGCCCCATTCTTCACCAGCGCATTCACAGAGCTTCCCACCCGCACACTTCCCACATTTTCTTCAATCGCAACTCGCAAATCCAAAGATCCCGCGATCGCACTCGTCAACGTCGAAACTTGGACCGAAACAATCGCCGCAGTGATCGTGAAGAGCGATCGAGAAAAAGACTTAAAATGAGAAAGCATAGTGATAAAAATTAGAAATAGGACTAAGAACTCTTTGCTTTACATCGGGCAATCGTACGAATCTGGAGACCTCCGCGTAATAGATACGAAAGGAACAGATACGAAAGAAACGACTAACCCGTTGCTAGGATAGACGAAATACATCCAAAATATTCACCCTCCACGGTGATTCCCCAAAATCCTTACTCACACCTCATCGATCGACTTCACTTATCAGCCGCATAACATTTCGGAGAACGAAGCAGTGGAAATCACATTTTTAGGCACCAGCTCAGGCGTCCCCACCCGATCGCGCAATGTTTCCAGCGTTGCCCTTCGTCTCCCCCAGCGCTCCGAAATTTGGCTCTTCGATTGCGGCGAAGGCACCCAACAGCAATTTCTCCGTAGCGATTTGAGCGCCAGCCAAATCCGCCGTATTTTCATCACCCACATGCACGGCGACCACACCTTTGGACTCATGGGCTTGCTCGCCAGTTGCGGACTCGCCGGCACCGTCAGCGAAATGGACATCTACGGTCCCCCCGAACTCAAAGAATATCTAACCAGTGCCCTGCGTCACTCCCAAACTCATCTTGCCTATCCCCTTCGTATTCATACCGTCAAACCCGGATTTGTCATGGACGACGGCGAATTTCGCGTAGACTGCGCCCTGCTCAAACACCGCGTCACCGCCCACGCCTACCGCATCACCGAACGCGATCGCCCCGGCACCTTCGACGTCGAAAAAGCCAAGGCAGAGGGCATTCCCTTCGGCCCCCTTTACGGCAAACTCAAAAACGGCCAAACTGTCACTCTTCCCGACGGACGCACCGTAGACGGCACTGATTTTGTCGGACCCACCGAAAACGGACGCAGCATGGTCTACTGCACCGACACGGTATTTTGCGATCGAGCGGTCGAACTCTCCCGCGACGCCGACGTCCTCATCCACGAAGCCACCTTTGCCCACGCCGAATCCGAAATGGCCTTTTCCCGCCAGCACTCCACCACCACCATGGCCGCCCAAACCGCTCATCTTGCAGGCGTCCGGCAACTCATCATGACCCACTTCAGCCCTCGCTACGCACCCGGCAACGGCGGTACCGAATGGAAAGACCTCCTCCTCGAAGCCAAAGCTATCTTTCCAAACACCCTAATGGCCAAAGACTTCCTCACCTACGAAATCCCCCG
>ENA-OFCD01000989-OFCD01000989.1-metagenomes-genome-assembly--contig:-NODE-989-length-15890-cov-37.598926_pt1 | contig 15890 bp, 8 predicted proteins | sample MGYA00153392_OFCD01 | MGnify analysis MGYA00153392 | reverse complement strand
CCATCTCCGAATACCCTCTTCGTCCGCGGAGGCGGACATCGTTTGTGTAGACGCGATTTCCAATCGCCGGGGCCTCTAGATTTCGTTTGATTCAGAGAAACCCGGCGGTTGAAACCGCGTCTACACCAACAAAACCCGCCTGCGCGGGTTGAAGATATAACCCGATAATTTCCAATCACTGGGGCTTCTTTAATTGCGGCTAGAAGGTTTAGTTTTCGGACGCCAGAAAAATTCCGATAGCTTCATTTTTGGTTGACCTAACTGTTTGCGCCACCCTTCCATATATGTGTAAAATACTGGAGTAAGATACAGTGTTAAAATTTGCGAAAACAGCAATCCACCGACGATCGCAATTCCCAACGGGCGACGCGATTCGGAACCGCTACCAACTCCCAGGGCGATCGGCAAAGTCCCAATTAAGGCCGCCATCGTGGTCATCATAATCGGACGGAAACGCACGATACAAGCTTCGTAGATGGCATCATACGCGCTTCTGCTTTCTTTACGCTGTTTCTCGATCGCAAAATCTACCAACATGATACCGTTTTTCTTGACAATTCCCACCAGCAGAATAATCCCGATAAATGAATAGAGATTTAGTTCAACCTGAAAGATTACCAGGGTTAACAGTGCACCAAATCCGGCTGATGGTAAACCTGACAAAATTGTCAGCGGGTGAATGAAATCCTCGTACAAAATGCCGAGAATTAAATAAATCACGACAATTGAGACTAGCAATAACCAACCGAGATCGTTGAAAGATTGGTTGAATACTTGTGCTGAACCTTGGAAGCTTGTTGTCACTGAGGCTGGTAAAACATCCTTTGCAGCTTTCTCGATAGCTGCGGTTGCTTGACTCAGTGATGTGCCTGGGAGAGTATCAAAGGAGATGGTGGCAGAAGGTAATCCAGTTAGGTGATTGACTGTTAGCGGGCCGACTGTTTGCGTGACATTGGCGATCGCACTTAGGGAAATCATTTGTCCGTTGTTCGATCGCACGTACAGCATCGACAAAGCACTCGGATCGCGCTGATATTCAGGCTTGAGCTCTAACACAACCGTAAATTGATTGTTTGGGGTATAAATCGTCGAAACCTGTCCAGAACCGTAAGCAGCGCTGAGAGTTTTCTGCACTTGTTGAGCACTAACGCCGACGATTGCTGCTTTTTCGCGATCGACTTTAACTTGAAGTTGAGGCGTGCTCAATTGCAAATCGCTATCCACACCGCGCAAACCCGGTAGCGTTTTGATTTTAGCTAACAATTCAGGCATTGATTGACGCAGCGCTTGCAAGTCTAAACTTTGCACCGTAAACTGATATTGTGAATTGGTTTGTTGACCGCCGATCGGAATGGCAGCAGGAGAACGGATAAAAGCTTGAATCCCTGGAATTCCGCGCAATTTAGGGGTAAGTTCTTGGATAATTTCATCCGCACTGAGGCGGCGTTGCGATCGGGGTTTGAGCCGAATTGTAATGCGTCCGTTATTCGCAGATGCGTTCGGCCCACTAGCACCTACGGTTGAATTCAACGCTGCGATATTCGGATTTTTCCGAATAATATCAACGATTTTTTGTTGATGAATCAGCATATCCTCAAAGGAAATATCTTGGGCTCCTTTAGTATTAGCCATCAGTTGTCCGGTGTCTTCCGTCGGAATAAAGCCTTTCGGAACGAGGACGAACAAATAAGCCGTCAATACCAGCAGAATTACAGAAACAATCAGGGTTACAAAACGGTATTTCAAAACAGGTTTGAGCGTCCATTCATAGCCTTGCAGCAACAGCTCAAATCCCCGCTCTAAAACCCGGTAGAAACGGTTTGTGTTGTGTGGGTGGGAAGATTTGAGGAATCGACTGCACAACATCGGCGTGAGGCTCAGAGACACAAATCCTGATACCAAAATTGCCACAGAAATTGTGATAGCAAATTCGTGAAATAATCGACCGATCAACCCACCCATAAACATAATGGGAATAAATACAGCGACTAATGAAAGTGTCATTGAGACAATGGTAAAACCAATTTCTTTCGATCCTTTTAATGCTGCTTCTAGCGGTGGTTCTCCCATTTCTTGGTGGCGGACAATATTTTCGAGGACTACGATCGCATCATCCACCACAAACCCCACTGAAAGTGTCAGCGCCATCAGAGACAGGTTATCTAAAGAGTATCCCAACTGATACATCACCGCAAATGTACCGATAATCGCCACAGGTAAAGCTAAACTCGGAATCATCGTCGCTGTGAGGTTTCGCAAAAAGATAAAAATTACTAAGACAACCAGACATATTGACAAGACTAAGGAGAACTTCACATCGTCTACAGAAGCCCGAATTGATTGAGATCGATCGTACATAATCCCCATTTCGATGGATTGGGGAATTTGTTGTTTGAGTGCGGGTAACATTTGGACGATCGCATCGACAATTTTAACAGTATTTGCATCGGGTTGAGGCTGGACAGCCAGCAAGATTGCAGGTTGATTTGTGACTTTTTTATCTGTGTACAAATTCAAGACTTTGTTATTCTGTACATCATCAATCACTTGTCCTAAATCTTGCAACCGCACCGCTGCGCCATTTTTGTAAGCAACAATCAGCGATCGATATTCTGCTGCATTATTTAATTGACCATTTACCTGAATCAAATAGCTTTTGTTGTTGCCAGAAATGCTTCCGGTTGGCAAGTTGACGTTTCCTTGGGTAACAGCGGTTCTAACTTGATCTAATCCGATTCCCCTTGAGGTCAATTCTCGCGGATCGAGTTGAATCCGCACCGCATATTGTTTCTGCCCATAAACCTGGACTTGCGCCACACCTTCGATCGCAGAAATCGGTTGGGCGATCGTGATTTCTGCGGCTTCATCTACTGTGGCAATTGGTAGGGTTTTTGAGTACAAATATAGGTAAAGAATCGATGAAACGGAAGGGTTAACTTTGCGGTAGCTGGGCGGTTTGGGCATTCCAGATGGCAATGAACCTGCGGCTGCGGCGATCGCAGCTTGTACGTCTTTAGCAGCAGAATTTACACTGCGGCTGAAGTCGAATTGTAGGGAAATGTTAGCGCTACCAGTTGAACTGGTGGAGTTAAATGAATTGAGTCCTGCTATTTCTGTAAACTGTCTTTCTAGGGGCGCGGCAACTGAGGAGGACATTGTTTCAGGGGTTGCACCTGGTAAGCTAGCAGAGACACTTACAAAGGGATATTCAACGTGCGGTAGCGCGCTAATTGGTAGCAAGAAATAACTCATTAAACCGAAGATTAAAATGCCGATTGTGACGAGTGTGGTCATCACGGGGCGGCGAATAAAGATTTCTGATAGGTTCATAAAATTTGGTTGGTAGTGAGGACTTTAGTCCTCAGATGTTTATGAGGACTAAAGTCCTCAATATAAAATTGAAACGGTTATTTTACCGTCTCATTTCAATGAGAAGACTTGCCGAAAGTTTACCTCGCCGAGCTTTTTTCGCCACGATTCCATGTAGATGTAAAAAACGGGCGTGAGATACAATGTCAAAACTTGTGAAAACAATAATCCGCCGACAACGGCAATTCCTAACGGGCGGCGAGATTCCGAGCCCGCACCAACTCCTAGGGCGATCGGCAATGTTCCCATTAAAGCTGCCATCGTAGTCATCATAATCGGTCGGAAGCGCACCAAGCAGGCTTCATAGATTGCTTCCGCTGGTTTTTTGCCGTCGTTGCGCTGGGTTTCGATCGCAAAATCGACCATCATAATCCCGTTTTTCTTGACAATTCCTACCAGCAAGATGATGCCGATGAATGAATAAACGTTGAGCTCAACCCCAAACAATATCAGTGTTAATAATGCGCCAAATCCCGCCGAAGGTAATCCCGACAGAATCGTAATCGGGTGGATGAAATCTTCGTACAGAATGCCGAGAATTAGATAGATGACGAGAATTGCGATCGCCAACAGGATACCCAAACTCGGTAGCGAACTTTGGAATACTTGACTCGCACCCTTGTAATTCGTGGCAATGCTGTCAGGAATTACTGTTTTGACGATTTGGTCGATCGCACTATTTGCAGTTCCCAGCGACACCCCAGGAACCAAATTGTAGGAAATTGTCGCAGCATTCATCCTACCAACATGGTTCACAATTAATGGTGCGGTTCCCTGAGTGATTTTGGCAAACGTTGCTAGCGGTACTTGTGTTTGTCCCCCAGCAGGATCGGTAGAATTACTGGTTGTGGCGATGTAAAGCTGGTTCAAAGCATTCGGATCTTTTTGATACTTTGGTTCTAATTCTAAAATGACTTGATACTCGTTACTCGCACCGTAAATCGTTGAAACTTGGTAAGCGCCGTAGGCATTTCTCAGAGTGTTTTCGATTTGAATAGCAGTAATTCCTAATGCTGAGGCTTTATCGCGATCGATATCAATTTTAAGTTGAGAAGTCATCTGCAAATCGTTATTAACATCCTGAATTTCTGGTATTGCTTTCATTTTGTCAACCAGTTGCGGGACGTATTGCCGCAGTGGTAGAACATCCGAACTTTGCAGCGCCAGTTGATACAATCCAGTGCTTTGTTGAGTACCCAGCGGGATGGCGGGCGGATTTTGCAAGAATACTTGAATGCCGGGAATATCTGCTAGTTGCGATCGCAAACTCTGCACAATTTCATCGGCGCCCATCTGCCGCTGCGATCGGGGTTTCAGTCGAATAAACAAACTGCCAGAATTTCCGGAAACTGCCGCCCCGCCGCCATTTGCACTCGCTCCAGCCCCGATATTTGAGTTGACTGCTTCCACATTTGGATCTTGGCGAATCGCGTTCACAACGGCTTGCTGATGGCGCACTAATTCATCAAAAGAGGCATCTTGTGCAGCTTGAGTAATCCCCGTGATTTGTCCGGTATCTTGACTGGGAATAAAGCCTTTCGGAACCGCGATAAATAGTCCAACTGTCACAAATACCATTGCCAATGATAAAATCATTGTGGTGCGGTGATATTTTAAGACTTTCTTCAGACTCCAATCGTACAAACTCAGAAAGCGATCGAACACGTACTCTGAAGCTCGATAAAGTCGGCTTTGATTGGCATGATTTACTGGGCGTAGAAAACGGCTGCACAACATCGGTGTTAGGCTCAAAGATACAAAGCCGGAAACCAAAATTGAAACTGCGATCGTTACTGCAAATTCATGAAACAAGCGCCCCAACAACTCGCTCATAAATAACATCGGAATAAACACCGCCACCAAGGAAAGTGTCATCGATAAAATCGTAAAGCCGATTTCCCTAGACCCGTTTAGCGCGGCTTCTCGTGGGGTTTCTCCGGCTTCTATGTGGCGGACGATGTTTTCGAGCATGACGATCGCATCATCGACCACAAAGCCCACGGAGAGTGTCAGGGCCATCATTGACAAGTTATCTAGGGAGTAGTTGAACAAGTGCATCACGCCAAAGGTGGCAATCAGCGACACCGGCAGCGCTAAACTGGGAATGACTGTTGCAGACAGATTGCGTAAAAATAAGAAGATGACTAAGATAACTAGGACGATCGTCAAAACGAGGGTAAATCGCACATCATCTACTGACTCGCGAATCGATTGAGACGCATCGTACATGACACCAAGTGCGATCGAACTCGGAATTTGAGTTTTTAAGTTGGGTAGTAATTTTTGAATCGTATCTACCACTTCTACAGTATTCGTTCCCGGCTGTCTTTGAATCGTAAGGATAATCGCGCGATCGTTATTATACCAACTAGCAAGTTGAGTATTTTCTACACTGTCAACCACTCGCCCTAATTGTTCGAGATAAACAGGCTGTCCATTTTTGTACGTCACAATCAAACGACGGAATGCTGCTGCATCCTGAAGTTGTCCGTTGGTTTGGACTGTAAAGTTTTTGTGGCTACCAGAAAGGCTTCCTGTGGGTAAATTGACATTTCCTTGTTGGATCGCAGTTTGCACGCGATCGATCCCAATTTGCCGACTAGCTAACTGTTGTGGATCGAGTTGAATTCGAGCCGCATATTTTTGAGAACCATAAATCTGTACTTGCGCCACACCACCGATTGTTGAGAGCTTTTGTGCTAGATAAGTTTGTGCATATTTATCAACCTCAGAAAGTGGCAATGTTGGTGAGGTGAGATAAAGGTAAAGAATCGGCCCGTTGGCGGGATTGACTTTGCTATAGGTAGGCGGATTTGGCAAATCGTTGGGCATTTGACCGGATGATGACGAAATTGCTGATTCCACATCTTGCGCCGCATCATCAATATTATGACTGAGGTCAAATTGAAGTGTAATTTGAGTTTTGCCGCTGGTACTGGTTGATGTCAGCGTATCGAGTCCCGCAATGCTCGAAAATTGTTTTTCTAGCGGGCGCGCCACCGATGCCGCCATCGTTTCTGGACTAGCGCCGGGGCGGGAAGCGCTGACTTGAATTGTGGGATAATCGACGTTTGGCAAATCGCTAATCGGTAGTAAGCGATAACTCATCAAACCAAAAATTAGAATTGCCGCCATCACCAAGGTGGTCATAATTGGGCGGCGAATAAACGGTTCTGAAAGATTCATTATATCAAGTCCGGTTGTACCGGAATGAATGTTGACTGTTAACTGTTAGCTGTTAACAGTTAGTCGAAAAAGTGAATTATGGTTGACTATTTGTGTCAATTCTGGTTGCACCGGAATGATATAGAGGAGACGGCGATGTCATGTCCCTACCGAAAATATTGTAGGGAGACGGCACTGCCGTGTCCTAATTTCGGCTTTCAATTCCGGTTGCACTGGAATGATATAGAGGAGACGGCAGTGCCGTGTCCCTACCGAAAATATTGTAGGGAAACGGCACTGCCGTGTCCTAATTTCGGCTTTCAATTCCGGTTGCACTGGAATGACATAGAGGAGACAGCAGTGCCGTGTCCCTACCGAAAATATTGTAGGGAGACGGCATTGCCGTCTCCTAATTTCGGCTTTCGATAATCTAAAATATAAAATCGATCGCCCTAGGGATTCTTGCGCGATTTCCCTGACTTATTCCCCGATAAATTAGAGTCGCCGCCAGATTTTACTCCAGTTTTATCAGCTCCAGATGCGTCCGAATTATTACCTTTAGTAGTATCTGAATTATCTTTAGTATCTGCTGCATCTTTAATCCGAATCTGGCTGCCAGAAACCAGATTTGCTTGTCCGTCCGTGACAACTTCATCACCCACTTCCACACCTTTCTGGATGACAGTTAATCCATTGATTGTATTGCTGACAACTACAGGCATATTTTCTACTGTATCGTCTTCTTGGGCGACAAATACAAATTGTCCGTTCGGCCCGGTTTGTACTGCTTGCGATGGAACAACAAGCGCATTTGGCTGTTGACTTAATGTGAGAGTTGTGTTGACGAATTGACCTGGAAATAGTTTTCCATCTGCATTATTAAAGTCGCCAATTAGTTGAATCGAGCCTGTAGAATTGTCAACCGTATTGTTGACAAATGACAAGGTTCCTGATATTGGACGATTGTTACCAGCAAAGGTGACATCAACTTTCAGCTTGCCGTTATCCGCATATTTTTGGATTTGTGGCAAGTTCGATTCTGGCACCGAAAATGCAACTTGAATCGGATTAATTGTAGAGATTGTTACCAAGGCTTTGTCGCTGTTTGCTTGCACCACATTGCCGATCGTCGCCAGCACATTTCCGGCACGTCCGTCGATCGGCGCATAGACTTTGGTATAGGATGATTGCACCTGAGCATTTTTCAAAACACCACCGTCTGCACTCACTCCAGCTTGAGCACTTTCGATCGCAGCCCGATCGCCCTCCACGACAGCCCCAGCATTCTCAATCCCCACTAAATCGCTTTTTACCGTCGTCTCAGCATTCTCAATCCCTACTAAATCGCTCTTTACCGCCGTCTCAGCATTCGCGATCGCCACTCGATCGCCTTTGACAGCCGCCTCAGCATTCGTAATCCCGATGCGATCGCTCTTTACCGCCGTCTCAGCATTTGCGATCGATTGTTTGTCAAGATCGACCGTTGCTGCGGTGGCTCGGCTGCTGGTAGCGTATTGTTGCGCTTGATCTTGACTGATTACTCCTTGTTTGTAGAGATCCGCGTAACGTTGACTTTGTGCTGCGGCATATTGGGCTTGGGCTCGATCCTTAGTCAAAGTTGCGATCGCTTGCTTGACTGCGCCTTGGTCTTTTTCCAGAGTCATTCTAGCTTGCTCAACAACTCCTTGATCTTTAGCCAAAGTCATTCTGGCTTGCTCGACAACACCTTGGTCTTTTTCCAGAGTCGCTCTAGCTTGCTCGACAACACCTCGATCTTTGTCCAGGGTGGCTCTGGCTTGCTCAACAACACCTCGATCTTTAGCAAGGTTAGATCCGGCTTGTTGTACCTGCGATCGGCTTTTTGCTACAGTGCCTTGAGCTTGCTGGATCGAAGCAGTTTGAGAGCGATCGTCGATCGAAAACAGCAATTGTCCCTTCTTAACTTCTTGCCCTTTCTTGAAATAAACTCCTGTAATCCGCCCGCCAGCTTGTGCTGTCACCGATACAGTAGAACTCGACTGCACATTGCCGATCGCCTGTAGCTCGATCGGAACCGTTTTTTTTGTTACTGTTGCCATCATCACCGGAGTAACTTGTAGTTTACCTCTGGGGCTCGCTTTTTCCGTTTTAGGAGCCTGCGATCGCATCCAAACCAAAAATCCCAACCCACCAACCAGCAGTAACCCCAGCAGCAACAGCGCAATCCGCCCTTTCGCCAGCACCTTTTGGGTGGGTTGTTTAGCTACAACCTTGTCTGTAGGCTCACTCTCCGGCAATGTTGGAGCTTCCTGAGAAACTTCAGGGAGATCCTGTTTAGAAATTTGATTTAAAATTTCCACGTTTTGCGTCGGTTGCCCGTTGGGCTTCAGATTTTCCTCAGAAACTTCAGGGCGAGTATCATTCCGACTTTCACTAATAATTTCTTCGATCATCACAAACCTCCGTTGTAACTAACATCTTCTATTATTCAACAGTTAACAGTTAACAGTTAACCGTCAACAATCACCGAATAGCAGGGGTTTGAAGCCCCTGCCTTTATGCAGATTGTGATAAGAACGGAGTTTAAATCTCCGTTCCTATCACTTCGCTGTCAACTGTCAACTGTCAACTGTCAACTGTTTAACTGACGGTGCAATCCGACTTGATATCAGAACATTATTGCGATTTTGTTTCAGATTGCTTTTGCTGGCGAGGATAAGCAGCCTTGAGAATAGCTTTAATTTTTGTCTTTTGTTCGGCGGTGAGATTTATCTCCGACAAAGCTTTCCGCATTTTTTCACCTCCCTTGATTTTAGCGTTCAACTGTTGTACCTGCTCAGGTTTCAACACCGCATCGATTTGTTGGCGAACTTCTGCACGTTTCTTAGCCAGTTCTGCACTATTCGCCTTCGGTTGCGGTGAACTTGCTGGATTTGCCGCAGTCGTCTCAGGTTGAGCAGCTTGGGAAGAAGCCAAATCCGCCTTCGGTTGGCCGGAACTTACTGGATTTGCCGCAGTTGTGTCAGGTTGGGTAGCTTCGGAGGCTTTGGATTGCGTACAAGCAGACAAACTGCCTATCAACAGTGCGCCCACGAGGAGAAATGCTGGTGCGATCGTTGTTCTTTTCATGATTCACTGCGTCTAATTAACCTTCACTAACCAATGTTACAAGCTAAAAGCAGCCAGCGCATGATCCAATACTCCTAACCAGATTAGTCAAAAAGCACTTTGCGGTTGTGACTTTTTTCCTAGTCCCAAACCCCAAAATTAGTCTAAATGACTCTATCGAGAGCGTTGGCGGATTCGCTAAGCTGCTACACATATAAATTGTTTGTTATAGCAGCAAAAGGCGATTAGGGGAGAGTGGGGGAGTGTCCGAGCCGTCTTGCCTTCTGCCTTCTGAACATAAGGGGGTAACGTGTTTTTTGACTCCAAGATACCATCTACAATTAAGTCGGCTCAATTGCTTGAATCGCTCCAGCTTTTGATGGGGAACAGTTCTATGCTTCGCTTGACATATCCGTCCTTTCGTTTGCTGCTTTATTTGGAATGGCTGCTGCTGGCGACAGCAGCCCTGATGGAAGTGCTGCATCCGTTTCAGTCGCTCTGGTCACTGCTACTACGGCTTGGCGCGATCGCCCTTTTTGCCGCGATCGGGTTGCGTTTACCAACAGTTCGGTTAAGTACAAAACTTTTATTTACCGCCCTAGAATTTAGTTTAATCTTGCTGCCGATTCTTCAGGAAGCGTTAACGAGCCGATCGACCTTTTTGCTATTTCTCGTGCTGCTGATGCGTAGTTGTCTGATTTTCCGTCAGCCGGGACAGGTGATAGTCCTGGGTTTAGCTCTGCTGTCCTATAGTTCGCTAATTTTATCAAAACCAATTTTACATGATAAAGTCATTCCCACTGTTTGGGAATGGCGACTGAGTAATGTGTTATTATTTGGGTTGACATTAGTATTTGCTTTGCTGTTAATTAATGCGTTGATTGCCGAACGCCAAAGCCGAGAGGAATTAGAAATTGCCCACGATAAATTAGCTGTGACTAACGAGCAACTTCGCTACTACGCACTGCGAATTGAAGACCAGGCAACTTTGCAGGAACGCAACCGGATTGCTCGCGAAATCCATGACGGACTCGGACACACCCTCGCGGCTCAAACGATTCAACTTAATAATGCTCTATTATTCTGGAAATCGGAGGATGAAAAAGCCTTGGCGTTTCTGAAACAGGCGAAACAACTCGGATCGGAAGCTTTCTTAGAAATTCGTAAATCTGTGTCGGTTTTGCGATCGAACCCTTTGCAGGGATTATCCCTCGAAAGTGCGATCGACAAACTTCTCCAAGATTTTCAGCACATGAATGCGATCGAAGTTTCCAGCTCCATACGTTTGCCAGGAACGTTATCTCAAGAAATAAACACCACACTGTACAGAATTGTGCAAGAATCCCTCACAAATATTCATAAACACGCTGATGCAACGATGGTAACAGTTGGGTTACAACAACACGCCGGACAGATTTATCTATCGATTTCTGACAACGGCAAAGGCTTCGATCCCGCCCAAAATACCACAGGATTTGGACTCCAGGGAATGCGAGAACGAGTGGCGGCGCTAAGCGGTCAATTTGCAATTTATAGCGAGTCTAAAAACGGTTGTAGAATATCGGTTTCTTTGCCCTCTCAAAACATATAGCAGAAGGAGGATTGCTAAATGATTCGGATCTTGCTAGTTGACGATCGGCATATTATTCGCCGGGGAATCAGGAGTATGTTGGAATGCTATTCTGATATGCAGGTAATAGGTGAAGCGGAAAATGGACAGGAGGCGATCGCCCAAATCCCCATTTTGCAGCCCGACATTGTGCTGATGGATATTCGGATGCCCGTGATGGATGGCGTAGCAGCAACCAGCGCCATCGCCAAATCCTATCCCGACACAAAAGTGCTAGTATTAACCACCTTTGATGACGATGAATATGTCAGCCAAGCAATGCGACTGGGTGCAAAAGGCTACCTGCTAAAAGATACCGAACCAGACGAACTTGCCTTAGCAATTCGGGCAGTTTACAAAGGACACACGCAACTCGGCCCCGGATTGTTTGAGAAAGCTTTGATGACTCCTGCTGTAACTAATCCGACAGTTGTTTTTCCCCCAGAATTAGAGCAACTCACGCCCAGAGAATTAGAAGTTTTGCGTTTAATAGCTTCGGGCGCGAACAACCGAGAGATTGCTCAAACCTTATTTTTGTCAGAAAATACAGTCAAGAACTATGTCACAAATATATTGAGTCGGTTGAATTTGCGCGATCGAACTCAAGCCGCACTATTGGCTCATTCACTATTTAATTAGATTTCCAATCGTCGGGGCCTCCGCAACCAATCTGTAAATAAATCCGCAACCCAATCCGCAACCCACCCCAAATCCATCCGCTAAATCCGCTACAAAATCCGCTGCCAATCTTGCATTCCCCCCACAAACAATGTAAAATATCCCAAACATGGGTATTCCAATGAACCAACAACCAACCTATCTCACCCTAATCCAATCCCTCCTCAACTCCCCAAAAGACGAACAAATCACCATCCTGCAAAACAATCTCGAACTAATCGACGATAACTTCGCCCGAATATTGCGCGAATGGGCCACTCAAACGATCGCAGAAATGGAGTCAGAGGAAGCTACAAACATTACTATTAATATTCTTAACTTCTGTGTTTTGATTCACGAGTTTCTACTAGGCAGTAAAAGCAGCAATATGGAAATTGCAATTGCAGGCTATGAGATGGTATTGCAAGTTTTTAACAGAGATACTTATGCTGAATCTTGGGCACTTATTCAAAATATTTTAGCAGCAGCTTACAGCGACAGAATCAAGTTCGATAGAGGAGAGAATATAGAAAAGGCGATCGAATGTTATCTAGCTGCTTTAGAAGTTCGTACCCGCGATGCTTTGCCCCAAGATTGGGCTGATACTCAAAATAATTTAGCAATTGCTTACAAAAACAGAATCAAGTTCGATCCAGGTGAGAATATAGAAAAGGCGATCGAATGTTATCTAGCTGCTTTAGAAGTTCGTACCCGCGATGCTTTACCCCAACAATGGGCTGATACTCAAATTTGTTTAGGAAATGCTTACAAAAACAGAATCAAGTTCGATCGAGGTGAAAATATAGAAAAGGCGATCAAATTTCATGACGCTGCATTAGAAGTTTATACCCGCCAAGCTTTCCCGGAACAATGGGCGATGACTCAAAATAATTTAGGAAGTGCTTACAGCGACAGAATCAAGTTCGATCCAGGTGAGAATATAGAAAAGGCGATCGCCTGTTATAAATTGGCATTAGAAGTTTACACCCGCGCCGCTTTTCCCCAATATTGGGCGATGACTCAAAATAATTTAGCAGCAGCTTACAGTGACAGAATCAGGGAAGACAAAGCCCAGAATCTCGAAAAGGCGATCGCCTGTTATAAATTGGCTTTATTAGTTCGTACCCGCGCCGATTTTCCCCAAGATTGGGCTCAGACTCAAAATAATTTAGCAGCAGCTTACAGTGACAGAATCAGGGAAGACAAAGCCCAGAATCTCGAAAAGGCGATCGCCTGTTATAAATTGGCTTTATTAGTTCGTACCCGCGCCGATTTTCCCCAAGATTGGGCGGCGACTCAAAATAATTTAGCAACTGCTTACTATTTCAGAATCAGGGAAGACAAAGCCGAGAATATCGAAAAGGCGATCGCCTGTTATGATTTGGCTTTAGAAGTTTACACCCGCGCCGCTTTTCCCCAAGAATGGGCGATGACTCAAAATAATTTAGCAAATGCTTACAGAAACAGAATCAGGGAAGACAAAGCCCAGAATCTCGAAAAGGCGATCGCCTGTTATAAATTGGCTTTATTAGTTCGTACCCGCGCCGATTTTCCCCAAGATTGGGCGGCGACTCAAAATAATTTAGCAAATGCTTACAGAAACAGAATCAGGGAAGACAAAGCCGAGAATATCGAAAGGGCGATCGCCTGTTTTGAATTGGCATTAGAAGTTCATACCCGCGCCGCATTTCCCCAAGAATGGGCGATGACTCAAGAAAACATTGCTTATGCTTATCAGGAAAAAGGACTAATTTCAGAGGCTATAAAATGTTTTAAATCATCTTTAGAAATCTTCAAACCAGATGCTTTACCCCTTAGCTGTCTCGAAGCGGCGAGAAGCCTAGGAAATTTAGGATTTGCAGAAAGTTTGTGGGAAACAGCCATATTCGGCTACGAAAAAGCCATCGAAGCAGTCGAACAAAGCCGCGAGTGGATCGCATCCGACAACCGCAAACGAGAAATCATCGAAGAAAACCTCAACGTCTACGAAAAAATGATGCAATCCTGCATCAACCACCAACAATATCACAAAGCTATTCAAACGATCGAACGCAGCAAATCCCGCTACCTCATCGAACTATTCACCAACAGCGAAATCTATCCCAAAACCGCCACCGAAACCGAAAAACAGCAACTCAAAAACCTGCGCCGCCAAATCGCCGCCTCCCAACAATCCCTAGAAACACAAACCCCATCTCCCACTCTTCCTCCCCCCGTTGTAGGGGCGGTGCCCCCGTGCCCGCCCTCCTCTCCCTCACAACGAACAACCCAAACCAGCAGCCTCAGCCCCGAATCTTTCCAACAACAAAAAGACAACTTAGAAACAAAATTACAACAACTAGCCCAACTGCTGGAACAGATAAAACAACGAGAACCAGAATTTACCCTAACTCAAAAAGTCGAACCCATAGACATCGCCGAATTCCAGAAAACATTAGACACCAAAACAGCCATCATAGAATGGTACATCGGCAATTCCCCAGAGGGCGGGCACGGGGGCACCGCCCCTACGGGATTTGCCTTCATCATCACCCGCGACAACATAGAATTAGTCACCTACACCACAACCCAAATAACCGAATTAGAAACCTGGAAAAACAACTATCTCGAACAATACCGAGGCGACGAAAAACAAAACCGAATCTGGCAACACACCCTATCCACAAAACTCCAAAAACTCTCCGAAATCTTGCAGCTAAACGAGATAGTCGCCCACATCCCCCCCGATTGCCAACAACTAATCTTAGTTCCCCACCGCTACCTGCACCTATTCCCCCTCCACGCCTTAGAATTCACATCAGAGGGCGGGCACGGCACCGCCCCTAGGAGGTACTTGTTAGACTGCTTCCCCAACGGTGTGAAATACGCACCCAGTTTGCAACTCCTGAAACTCGTACAAACCCGCATCAAAACCCGCACATCTCCCCCACCCGAACACCAGCCATTATTTGCCATCCAGAATCCCACCGAAGATTTATCCAACGCGGATATGGAAGTAGCAACCATCAAAACCAGATTCACATCCCACGACATTCTGATCAACAAACAAGCCACAAAAATCGCCTTCACCGAAAACCGAGAAACCATCTCAAATGCCAGCTACATCCATTTTGCCTGCCACGGACTATTTAACTTTGACAATCCGCTGCTATCCCTTCTCGCCCTAGCCGATTCCATCGAACAAACCAACAATCAAAATGCAGATGACCGCGCTGTCATCATGCGCGACGGCCGAAAAGCCATCCCCGAAAAATGCCTAACTTTGCAAGAAATCTTCGCAGAATTAAACCTATCGCAGTGCAGGCTGGTGACACTCTCCGCCTGCGAAACCGGGTTAACCAACTCCATCGCCATCACCGATGAGTACATTGGTTTACCCAGCGGCTTCTTGTACGCTGGGAGTTTGAATGTTGTCAGCACCCTATGGAGCGTCGATGACTTGGCAACGGCAATTTTTATGATAAAATTTTATCAGGAGTTGCACCATGAAAGGTCAGTTGCAGTTGCTGTCAATGCTGCCCAAAACTGGATGCGCGCCGTCAGCAAACAGGATTTGAAAATTTGGGTTGAATCCTTAAAATTAGATGAAACATGGATGACAGCATTCAACAAACGGTTAAGCTACTGGCCAGAAGATAAACCACCTTTTCGCAATCCCAAATTTTGGGCTGCATTCTGCGCTACGGGATACTAAGAGGGCGGGCACGGGGGCACCGCCCCTACAAAATACTGTTTCATTCTGTGTAGGGGCAATCCCCCCGTGGTTGCTAAGACTGTTTCATTCTGTGTAGGGGCAATCCCCCCGTGGTTGCTAAGACTGTTTCATTCTGTGTAGGGGCAATCCCCCCGTGGTTGCTAAGACTGTTTCATTCTGTGTAGGGGCAATCCCCCCGTGGTTGCTAAGACTGTTTCATTCTGTGTAGGGGCAATCCCCCCGTGGTTGCTAAGACTGTTTCATTCTGTGTAGGGGCAATCCCCCCGTGGTTGCTAAGACTGTTTCATT
>ENA-OFCD01000988-OFCD01000988.1-metagenomes-genome-assembly--contig:-NODE-988-length-15899-cov-4.720462_pt1 | contig 15899 bp, 16 predicted proteins | sample MGYA00153392_OFCD01 | MGnify analysis MGYA00153392 | reverse complement strand
CTTCACCTTCAGCTGTAGCACCACCGCCGTTCCGCGGCAGGATCCGCCACCGGACATAGAGCGTCCGTTGACCATTCCCCTTATGACACCGTTCGAACTCCGGGATGCGAAGGCCAGTTTCGCCCTCGAACTGTGTCGCCCGTCGTTGCTGCATAGAGTTGAACTAACGGAGAAGGGACCAACGATGTTCAAACGGTTTCTCAGGTTGATGGGTCGGGTTGCTAAGGGCCTGGCATTTGTTCTTACCCAAGTGGGCGGAGCGGCCAACGGTGGCCGAAGCGCGGATCCCAGCGCTCGCTCGCTCTATGAGGACCGCAAAAACTACCGCCCGTAATAGGTTCCCGTTTCGACGCCTGCTAATCATGACCGGTGGCGATTACACTCGGCATTGAAAGCTACAGGAGGTCCTCATGTCTGTTGTTCGCTCCCGGTATTTCGTCCCGGCCGTGCTTTTCTTGGGACTCGCGGTGTCGTTCAGATTTGATGATGCCGGCGCGGTCTGGTTGTGGGTAGGCCAGCCGTGGGTTGCGGTGATAGCGCTGGTGTGCTCTGCGGCCTTCTGGATCCTGCTGTTACGAGACGTGCGGAGGCATCGCACTACCTGACGATGGTGCGGAGTGGTTCCGCTTGCCGGTGTCGTGTGAGGGGTTTCCATGCGGGTTCTGATTTTCGGTTCCGGAGTGATCGGGCGTATCTACGCTGCCCGATTCCTGGCGGCCGGGCTTGAGGTGGTGGTCCTGTCGCGCGGGGCGGCAGCGGATCAGTTACGACAAACGGGGATCGTACTGCGCAAAGGGCAGCGGACCGCTGAAACGGTGTTCCCGAGGATCGTCGAGAACACGGTGGAGGCAGGGCCGATCGATATTGCTTTGGTGACGGTGCGAGGCGACCAGGTTGATGCTGCTCTGCTTCACATCGCTTCGATCCAGGCTCGAGTGGTTGCGAGTTTGGTGAACCTGCCTCGCGGGCTAGACACGCTTGCCGAGGTCGTCGGTCCTGATCGGTTCGTTGCGGCGTTTCCCGGAGTTGCGGGACGCCTCGACAATGACGGCATCGTCACCTACATCGAGGTGCCACAACAACCCACGATGGTCGGCCTGAGCAGCAGCGGGGCCACCGATACGTCCAGCCCGCAGGGTGAGGTGCTTGCGCTGCTGAAGTCGGCCGGATTCCCGACCGCAACGACGCTGAGGATGCCGGCATGGCTGCAAACCCATGCGATCTTCATTGCGGCCTTTGAGTCGGCCATCGCCGCCACCGGTGATGTCATGGTGCTTGCTGCGGATCGCTCCGCGGTACGTAATCTTGTCCAGGCAGTGCGCGAAGGCTTCGCCGCTCTTGAAGCACGGGGCACAACAACAACGCCACCTGTTTTGCGTGTTCTCTTCCTGCGGATGCCGGTTTGGTTCGCGACGACCTACTGGTGCCGTCAGCTCCGGGGGGAGTTAGGCCGTCTCGGACTTGCACCGCACGCGATCTCTTCTCGCCACACCGAGCTTCCCGCACTGCAGCACGTGGTGCGCGCATTGCTTGCCGGCGCGAACACTCCAAAACTGGAGAGCATCTTCGCCGGCACGAGATGAACGCCCAAGGGCTTACGCCTGACGAAGGAAGTCGACCCGTAACGCGTTCCGCCTACGGGCGGCCGATCGGGTCGAAAAGTGGTCTCCGGCGGGATGCAGCGATACCGGAAAAAGTAGCCCGCTGATCGTCCGGCTTACGGGCAGGTGGTTGGCATCGGATTAGGTCGCCGTTGCCTCTGATCCTGTCTCGATGACCGCGAGCTTCACAGGACTGCCTGCGCGCCTGAATTCCAATGCCGGACACGCGCCACGCCGCCCCCGGTGGCGGTGTCGTTTCAGGCTCTAAGGGACGCGGCAGGCCCTGTCTTCAGAATCCGGTGTCTGTGCTTCGGGATGCTCGAGGAAGGGGCGTTATTGCAGGATGGTTGACTGTCCCGGTGATCGATTGTGCCCTCATCCTCGAGCTTCCGACTCCAAGCGCCATTGGTGGCGGCGGATGGGTCGACTTCGCAAGAGGGTTGCAGTTGCATGCCGAGAATCAGGCTCTGATCTATGGCAGACAAGATGTGGGCCTGACCCCGGAGGAGTCGTGGCCCCGTTATACCGAACCGCACGCGAGCATTCGCATATTCGCTGTACGCAACCAGGACAAGATCGTCGCTCGCGGCTACTACGACCTCGAGCGGGGTGCAGAGCCGACGGCGTGGCTGTACGTGGATGTTGATCCTGCCTGGCGGCACCGGGGATTGGGGTCTGCGATGGCAGGTCGGCTGCACGATATCGCCGACGCTGACGGGGTTCGTAAGGTGATCGTCTATGCGCCTTCAACGACGGGGCCGGGCGCCCAGGTCACGCCGACAAGCGGCTCGGGTTCTCTACCCGCCGGCAACAGTGAGGTGCGGTTTCTTCTCGGCGCCGGATATCAGCTGGAGCAGGTGAGACGTGCAAGCGCGCTCGCGTTGCCGAAGGACGCGTCTTCTTTGCTGGCCGAAGCGTCGCTTGCGGGTGGGGATAACTATCGGGTCCATTTCTGGATGAATCGGACGCCGGATCCCTGGCGCAGCGACATGGCGATACTGCGACAACAGATGGGTCGATCCGCGCCGACGGCGGGACTTGACGAGCCCGAGGAGGTGTGGACGGTGCAGCGTCTTATCGAATCGGAGGTGCGCCTCTCCGACGGTACCCGAGACTTTCTCACGGCGGCAGTCGAAGACCGGGCAACGCGTCAGCTGGTGGGCTTCACGACGCTTGCTGTCCCTACTGACAAGGACCGTCCGGTGAACCAGGAGGACACACTGGTGCTCTCCGGGCATCGTGGGCATCGGTTGGGGAAGCTGCTCAAGGTCGCCAACCTCGACCACCTCCAACGCGAGCGTCCTGGCCATCCCGTCGTGATCACCTTCAATGCCGAAGAGAATCACCACATGCTGGCCGTCAATGATTCTCTCGGGTTTACGTCGTTCGGGCACGAGGGAGCGTGGCGGTTGGGTCTGACGTAGATCCGGTATCGCAGGGTCCACGGTGATGCTGATTAGGTCTTGACCACCGCGAAGAACCTGACCAAGCCTCCGGGGAATAAACCACTCTTCGCGGTAGCCGATCCATACGTGGGTCGACTAAGTTCACGATTTCGCCGGCCCGTCATGGCCGTCGACAGTGGGAACGCTGTCGCCTGACGCTGGCGGGGCCGCCCCGCGCCGATTCGTACGGTGAAGGTTCGGCATGCGGGCGCCACTTTCAATCATTTGCCTCCGAAGGGCCGGCGGTCTGTTCGATCGTCCGCGTCAGGTGGCTTTCTCAAGCGCAAATGCAACGCGTACGAGGTCCGCGTTCCTGTCGGCGGTACGGCCGTCGGGCAGAAGGATGGAGTCCTCGAATCCGACTCTGGTGTCGTGGCCGCGGCGGAAGGCGTCCTCGACCAGCGGCCAGGTCCAGGCATTCATCCCGTGCGTCAACCGCCGGCAGTCGGACCCGGCATCGTCCAGAGCGTCGTTGATGCGCTTCGCCACGCCGGGCGGCGTGCCCTGGAGGAAGTACGGCTCACCCGGATCGAGCTCGATGCTGACCCGCTGCGCGACGGGGAGATAGCCGGAGGCAATGAGGAGATCTAGTTCCCGAGGTGCCCACAAACCGACGTCGACTCCGACCCCGATATCGAGAACGGTCTGCATCACTCGTTCGAAGCCGTCTTCGGAGAGGTTCACTGTCGCGCAGTCCACGCCATCCCACTCGCGGATCATCGCCAGCCGCTCGGACATTTGGGGCAGGATCCAGGCGCCGGTGGTGAGCCCAATCTCCACAGTTGTGCCGAGTTCTGCGGCGAGACCGCGTATCCGGGCTACCACGAAGTTCACTCGTGCCGGGTCCAGGGTTTCTGCGCCAGCCTCGTCACGCACGTGCAGGTGCACTCCCCCAGCACCCGCTTGGAAGCACTCGCGCAACTCTGCGAGCAACTCATCTAACATGACCGGCAAATTCGGGTGCCTCTCCTTGCCGAAGGGCCCGCTCGGTGTGACTTGAAGCATGGCCAGAGTCTAGGCAGCAAGAGTGACAACGGGAGCGCAGGCCTGTCCGATCGACGATACCGAACTCTGCGCCCAGCGCCATTCCCACATGGCGTTCCACTAGCGGGCGCTCGGTGAGTTACTAATTTCGAGAGTCGACGGTCGCAGAGATCGCCCTCTACGACGCCGCGGACTCGAGGAACTCCAGCCGATTGCCGAACGGGTCGTGTGCGTAAACACGCCGGAAGCCGGTGAAGTCAGCGTCCCAGCTGACGGTTTGGCCTGCTTCGACCAGTCGGCGCACCACGTCGTCGAGATCGGTAACCAGTATGCCGGGATGACCCTTCCGGGCCGGTCGGAAAATCTCTTCTACTCCGAGATGCAGTTCGACGGCGCCGGCACGAAACCACGCCCCGCCGCGCGCCGCGAGGGCAGGCGGTTTATCGATCTCGATCATGCCGAGCACGCCGACAAAGAAGTCGCGGGCGTCCTGCTCCGCATTCTGCGGCATTGCTAACTGCATGTGATGAAGCCGGTCGAAGGTCATATACCTACCTTGCCCTAGTGCATCCATTTGGGGTCGCCGTGTCAGTTGAGGTTCCCCAGCGACACAGCGTTATTGAGCTCCGTCGTTCGGAGGTTGGGCACCAGATCTGTCGCGCTTGCCGTCCCGCTTGCGGGCGCCTTGGGCACAGATATCGTCGCCGGTTCGATGTGCCATCTAATACGGTGATGGCATGTCGCAAACCGTTTCCCTGATCCGCTCGGCTGACCTTTCAGACGTGGCGCAGTACGCCTACGCGGCCACTGCTCCCGCTGAGGCGCGCCTGATCTTCTTCGCCGGCGCCTGTCCCTTTGACCTCGATGGCCGCACTGTTGGGGTCGGAGACTATGCAGTGCAAGCCAGCAAAGCGATGGAGAACCTCGTGTTAGCTCTGAAGGCGGCGGGAGCCCAACTCGAGAACGTCTTGAGCACGCGGGTTCTCGTCGCGTCTTCTAAACAGAGCGACCTGGTCGATTCGTGGACAGTCATCCGTGAGGCTTTCGGTGAGCATGACGTGCCGAGCACACTCATGGGCGTCACCGCCCTGGGCTACACGGATCAACTGGTCGAGATCGAAGCCGTCACGGCGGTAATCGACTGACAAGACCAGCTCGGACGAGGTCCGGCTCGCAGGCCGATCAAAGCAGAGTGAGGTGCTTTCGGAGTGGCGCTCATTCTGCTGTGTAGATGTCGCGCCCCAGGACTTGACGCCAGTACCGCCGCCAACTCGCGCGATACAGGAGAGTCAGGATGAGGGTAGGCGCTCCCAAGGCAAGCGCGAATACTGCTCCGTAACCATGTTCGCGCTGCGAAGCGGCACCGAGTTCTGTCGCGGTGAGCGAGATCCAGAACAGCAGAACGGCCATGGCAACGAAGGACCACCCGCAGAGCAGAATAATGGTGGTGGGGCCGGCCACAGCTTCTTGAGACAGCGCGATCCGTTCATAGGGGATGGAAGCCGATCGAATCTGGTGTGTCCGCCAGACAACGATCCCGTTGAGAGTCCCAATCGAGTGGTACCCCACGAGTTCGGCTACAGGCTCCTCGCACAGATACTCCTCCGGCGGGCTCTCCTGGTCAAAGTCATCGGCGTCACTGCTCTCCCAAAACGAGACTGCCCTCGGCTCGAGATAGTAGCGAATGTCGTCACCCGAGGCTGAATGAAGGGCGACGGCAGGCTGTAAGTAGTGTCTGGTGAGGCCAGGTTCGAATCGGGCCTGGGACAGCCGACGAAGGCTCATCGCAAACTGATGCGGAAGAAACCAACGCAGGTTCGGAACCCACAAGAGCTTTCGGTCCGAACGTTCACGCTCGCGCTTGATTTTTCCCCCATTAATATCTCTTGCCTCAATGTCGCTTGCCGTAACTGTGAGACCAGCGTAGGCGGTTTTCTGGCAGGTTCAGGGCATCACCTGAATGGCTCTATCACTCCGTTTCCGGCGCAAGACGGTGGGAGGCCCTCCATCGGGCCACACGGTCATCCGCGATGGGTTCAATGTCTGAGCGTCCCAAATGAGGTTCGTCTAGTGGCTTTCAATAGACTCACACCGTGCCGTCTCCTCGCCCCGTTGCCGTCGAAGATGTTGACGCTGTTGCCGCATTTCTTCGCGAGATGGATTTGACGGTCAGTGGAGTGGATTCACCCTCAATACGTCTGTGGGTAGAGCGGGATGAAACTGGAATCATTGTGGGAAGTACCGGCTTTGAGCTGAGCACGGATTTCGGCCACGCATTGATCCGAAGCGTTGCGGTAGATCCGGAGCGCCGCGCCAGTGGTGCGGGTACGCGTCTGGCATTCTTCGCGCTCGATGAAGCGGCGAAAGCTGGAGCGCATACTGCGTGGCTATTTAGTCGACGGTCAGGGCCGTTCTGGCAAACATTGGGATTTGAGCTGGCCGACCGCGACAAGCTGGCGCAAGTTCTCGAGAACGCACACCAGGTGAAGTTGTTTTCTGAATCGGGCCAACTCGGTCGCGAAGTGGCGTGGTCACGGCAATTGAACCGCTAAGCGTTCGGCATTAGGGCAGCCGATGCGGTCGAAATCCGGCCTCGATCGCGCGTCGGTGAGTCCCCGAAGAGCCGTCGGGTGATCGTCCGGCATACGGAACTGAAGGCTAAGGAGGCCGGACGAAGTCTCGGTGGGCTGGATCGGTTCGATGGGGCAGGCGCGTCGATCCGTACTGTGCTGGCCCGCGCGGGGATTGACTGCATGGCCGATCTCTGGTCTCGTTGGATGACAACAGAGGAGTTCACCATGACAGGGTTCGAGGCAGTTGCTCGTGTCGAGGTGTCGGCCTCACCTGGGCGGGTGTGGATCGCGATGACCGACCCAGATCAGGTCGCCCAGTACATGATGGGCTCGCGCGTTGACACTGACTGGAAACCGGGCAGTCCGATTACCTGGTCCGGTGAGTGGGAAGGCAAGCCCTACCAAGACAGGGGCAAGATTCTGGTGGCCGAGCCGGGTCGTGTCCTGGAGGTCACCCACTACAGCCCGCTGGCCGGCGATGAGGACGTTCCAGGGAACTATCACACTGTGCGCTACGAGCTGTCTCCGGCAGAGGATGGTACCGCCGTCTCCCTGACCCAGGGAGGCTGCGAAAGCGAGAAACAGGCAGAGCAATTTGCACAAAACTGGTCGGGCATTCTGGACGGGCTGAAGAAGGTCGCGGAAGCGGGCTGAGCTGACTGCAGCGACGCCCCAAACCCAGAAACAGAATCAAACCGAAATCAAGATTTCATCAGCGGCCGACCGGTGGATTCAGGTTGAACGGGCATCTCCACGCCGGTGCACCTCATTCGCTGTTGTCACGGGTCCGGCACCGCAAGAGCCATCACGCATCTCCGACCGTGTCGACGACGGTTTCTCTCTCAGGCGGGATTCGCTTTCTACTGATGCTGCCGAAAGAATCAAGGCATGAACGAGTACGACGATCTGCCCCGTTCTGAATTCGCCTTTCCCGGCCCGTTGCGCGACCGGCTGGTTAGCGCGATCCTCGACGGGAGTAAAACCTCGACGAGTTCCATAGCAGCGGAGTACGAGAGAGAAGATGAACCGTTTCCTCAGGTCGGCGCACGGCAAGTTGTTGTCGACTCGGACAAGGAGGCGGTCGCAGTTATCGAGACCACGGCAGTCCAGCATGTTCGCCTGGCCCTCGTTCCGTTGGCCCATGCGCGCGACGAGGGGGAGGGATATTCGACGGTTGCTGAATGGCGTGATGGCCACGAACGTTTCTGGCACAGCGAGGAAATCAGGAACTTCCTTGGAGATCCGTTCTTTACCGTGAACGACGACACAATGATGGTCCTTGAACGATTCCGCGTTATCGAAATACTTTGAGCTGAACCGCACGCTCATCTGATCCCAGCGGCGCCGAAGAGAGTTTCTAACTGACGCTTCCTCGGCACGTTTGGCGGTTGGGTGATGAGGGCCCAGGTCTGTCGCGCTGGAGGTCCGGCGAATTCAACCGGGCGTCGACACCCTCGATCTTGTGCGGTTCTGTGCGTGTGGTCGAAGTATGAGCTGGTTGAGAAGCAGGCACGGTTCTGGGAGCAGATGACTCAAGGCTCGACGCTGACAGCAGCGTGCGATGCTGGGAGGATGAGTCATCGACCGGAGGTCATTCTCGTCCACGGATTATGGCATCAGCCCGCGCATTTCGATCGTCTGACGGCCGTTCTTCGAGCGCACGGGATCGGCGTACACGTTCCGCGCCTGCATCGGGGCTCGCTCGCGAACGACACAGCGGCCGTGCAGAGTATCGTGGCCGCGCTTCCGGTGGCGCCGGTTGTCCTGGGGCATTCGTATGGAGGTTCGGTTATCACCGGCCTCGATCGGGTGCGTCACCTCATCTACGTCGCGGCATTCGTTCCGGCCGCAGGTGAAAGCGGTGCGCTTCTCGGCGGCACGGGCGCTCTCGTCAACGACGCGGTACGGCGCAACGCGGATGGAACGACCAGCATCGCTACCGAGCGTGCTCGCGAGTTTCTGTACGCCGACTGTACGGATTCTCTCGGTGCATGGGCGTCGGGACTGCTCGTGCCACAGCAGCCAGGTCATGGCCGCGGCGTGCCACAACGCGTCGCCTGGACAAACGTCGAAAGCACCTATGTCAAATGTGAGCAGGATCGAGCGCTCAGCCCGGCCCTACAGGAACAGATGGCCCTCCGCTGCACCCACGTCGTTCGCCTGCCTTCCAGCCATTCACCGTTTATCAGTCAGCCACTGCGGCTCGGGGCAGTCATCATGAAAACATGCCCGGACCTCGCTGCCCTCACGACCGGCTAGCGCTGCGCCGCGCCGAGCGTCGCAACCAGTCAACGACCAGCGAAATCGGCGAACAAGACGAGCGGTGAAGCGGTGAACCCGGTGCGTTCGTAGAGGTGGATTGCCTCGGGGCTTGAGTGCACAGTGACGTGTTCGAGGCCCAGCTGTCGAGCTTTGTCAAGAACGGCCGCCATCATCGTGCCTCCGATGTTGGCGTTTCGCTCCTCGGGAACGACGTACACGCATTGCACGTCTCCAGAAGCACGATCGGGAGCGCGCGGGCTGGGTACGCGGGGCAGCACCGCCAGCCAGGCCATACCGACGACCACTGCGCTGCGCACCGCCACGAACCGGTGATGTGTCTGCTCATGCGCGGACGCGAAAGCCACTACGGATGACACGAAGTCATCCCGGCTCACGACCGGAACTCCGCCCCGCTCCACCACCCACCGCCAGCGCAATTCAGCGATTGCCTTCGTCTCGAATGTTTCGGCTTCACGCACCACGATCTCAGTCATCGCGCCAGTCTGCCTGACCGGGGCGGTGTAACCAGCTATTCATCAATCGTTTGGTTGACCCTCTTGTGGGGGCCGCGCCAGTATTTTTCTTGGGCTCCAGTGAGCCTGAGTGACAGGTCTGAGCACCCGAATAATGTCATCGTGGTGCTGTATTTAAGGTGTGCGAACTCCTGAAAGGGACATCAAATGGATGGCAATTTAACCCCGCGCAGACAGTCAGTGCTGCGCCGTTTCTCCTCGCTGACCAAGCGAAACCGCATCCTCGCGGTCACTGCTGCGGGCTGTGCCCTTGCGCTGTTGGGCGGCGGTATGGCCACCGCGTCGACGTTCGCGTTGGGTGACCAGCAGGTCGGAACCCAGTACAAGGGCGGGGAGCAGGTCGCATCCGGTCAGCTGATCCAGCCCATCGGTGACCGTCTGATGACGCCGTTCGGCAAGTTCATGGGGTCGGCAGTCAGCCCCAACGGCCGATACCTCGTCGGTACCAGCGCCGACCGTTCGGTCGACCTGCAGGTTTTCGATCTCAACGCATACAAGCCGGTTGCGGCGGCAGGTACCCTCGCGGCTGCGTCGTTCGCGACCGCGGCGACCAATGCCGGCTACGGGAATATGGCCTACCTTAAAATTTCCGACGGCAGCGTCGGTCAGGAGGGCCCGACTTTCTCCCTCGACGGGAAGTTCCTCTACACGCCGGTGGCGACCGGCGTCGTTCGGTACCCGTTCAATGCGGACGGCTCGCTCGGTGCCGGCACCAAGATCAGCATCCCGACCACGGGTGGGCTCCAGGCACTGACTGCTGGCATGGCGTTCTCGGCCGACGGTTCGACTCTCTACGCCGCCGCTAACGGACAAAACACGGTCGTCGCGATCGACGCGGCTGCGGGCACGATCAAGCAGACCTTCGCCGTGGGCATCGCTCCGCGACAGCTGAAGTTCGTCGGTAGCATCCTCTACATCTCGAACGAGGGCGGCCGACAAGCGGTCGCGGGAGATACGACGATGGATTCCTACGGCAGCCAGGTTCCCGCCGACACAACGCTTGGCACCTCAACGACGGGCACGCTCAGCGTCATCGATACGGCCAACACCTCGGTGCCGGTCGCGACGATCCCGGTTCAGCTGCACCCGACAGCGATGTACCTCGACGGCACCACGCTGTATGTCGCTAACACGAACAGCGACACCGTCTCGGTCATCGACACGAAGTCCGGCAAGGTTGTCCAGACCATCGCGACACAGCCGTGGGCCTCCTCGACGATCGGCTATGAGCCGACGGCGATCACCATGCAGGACGACCACCTGCTGGTCTCCCTCGGTCGAGCCAACGCCATCGCGGTGTACAAGGTTGATCGGAAGGACCCGCGCGACCCTGCAAGCTCCATCGGGTTACTTCCGACTGACTATTTTCCTGAAAACGTCACCGCGGTGAACGGCCGGATCGTGGTCACCAATACGCGCGGGATCGACGCTCGTGGTCCAGCGCTTACTTTTAACAAGGGTCAGGGCACTTCCCCGGCGACCGGACACGGCACTCACTCGACCACCGCCTCATTGACCAGCTTCGCTCTACCGAGCGATCGGCAGATCCAGAAGTACACCGCCACGGTGTTCACCCAGAACGGCTGGGACTCCAAGTCGGGCAAGCAGTCCCAGGCCGAACAGGGCGGTGACGGGCCGGTTGTTGCCATCCCGAAGCGCATCGGTGACCCGTCGGCGATCAAGCACGTATTCCTATTGGTCAAGGAGAACCGCAGTTACGACCAGCTCTACGGCGATATGAAGCAGGGCAATGGGGACCCCTCGCTCACGCAGTTCGGACAGCGGATCACGCCGAATCAGCATGCACTTGCGACCCAGTTCGGCCTGTATGACAACACCTATGACATCGGAACCAACTCCGCCGAGGGCCACAACTGGCTTATGCAGGGCGACAACCCGGCGTACACCGAGACCAGCGCGGGCGAGTACACCCGCTCGTACGACACGGAAGAGGATGTGCTGGGTCACCAGCGTTCCGGCTTCCTCTGGACCTCAGTCCAGGCGGCCGGCAAGACCGCAAAGAACTTTGGCGAGTTCGAATACGGTGAGGGTAAGCCGGCCGGTGCGACCTGGCAGAAGTACTACTGCACGGCCAAAGATGTAATGGCCGGTGGCGATCCGGCCACGCTATTCGACCCGTCGATCCAGTTGCACGCCAGCTCGATCATCCCGTCTCTCAACGCAATAACGGACCCAAACGCTGCACCGTTCGATCTGGCCGTGCCGGACATCTATCGCTACGCGACCTGGAAGCAAAACTTCGAGAAGAACGGTCCGGCCAACTTCAATATGGTCTGGCTGTCGAGCGACCACACCGGCGGTACCGCCGATCCGGAGGCTCAGGTCGCCGACAACGACCTCGCCGTAGGCAAAATCGTCGACGAGATCTCGCACTCGCAATACTGGAAGGACTCGGCGATCTTTGTCGCCGAGGACGACACCCAAGACGGTGCCGACCATGTCGACGGCCACCGGGCGCCCGTTCAGATCATCAGCCCGTATGCGGTGCACGGCAAAACGGTCAGCACCTTCTATTCGCAGATCAGCATGGTCCGCACCATCGAGCAGATCCTCGGCGCCCAACCGCTGAACCAGAAGCTTGCCGCGGCAACACCGATGATCGACGCGTTCACGAATAAGCCGGACCTGACGCCGTACAGCGCGGTGCTCAACCAGGTGCCCCTGACCGAGGGGGTGGTTACCGCGCCGACGTGCGGCTACGACACCCTCGGCCTGACCGGGGCTGCGGCCGACGCGGTGAACGCCGACGCTGTCAAAGCCGCCGTGATTCCCGAACCAGCGAAGGACACTGCCGCTCAATGGCAGAAGTGGTCGGAGAAGCAGCACTTCGTTGGAACCGCCCATCACGACGCGGTGCCCGACTTCGACAATCCTGAACTGATGAACCGCTGGACTTGGTACCAAACCCACCACTGGACGTCCCCGTACCCGGGAGACGCGAAGATTTTCGGGCCTGATGATGTTCCCGGCATTCCGGCGGGATCGAGCGATCACAACGACTCGCGCTGATCACCGCCGGTCGACTGACGCCGACCGCTAATCGCTGGCACGCACCGAGCTCGGCGGGTTTCCCGCCGGGCCCGGTGCGTGCGTCGGCGCACTCGACAGTTCTCGTGTGCGTTCTCAACGCGGTATCCGAGTTCTCCGAGAACAATGCTCAAGCGCCCTGGCTTTGTTCCGGCACGCGGCTCAGGGCAACGATTGAGCAGAGTGACGCTCCACCGCTACCTGAGCCGTGTACTGAGAGCCTGAAAGGGATATTTGCTTGCTCAAACCGAACTTTTCACAGAAAGAAAACGGCACGAAACCGGCGGAGGTTCAATCTTTCAGCTATTCATCTGAGTCTGTGGTGCCTCGTGTCAGGCGACGGCGAGGGTTGTGGCGTCGATGACGAACCGGTAACGCACGTCGGAGCGCACGACGCGCTCCCAGGCCTCGTTGATGTAGTCGGCCGAGATGAGCTCGATTTCGGGTGCGATGCCATTCTCGGCACAGAAGTCAAGCATCTCTTGGGTTTCCCGGATGCTGCCGATACCGGAGCCGGCGAACGATCGCCTGTTCCCGAATAGCGTGAATACCTCAACGGGCAACGGCTGTGCCGGGGCGCCGACACTGACCAGGGTGCCATCGAGGGCCAGCAGGCCGAGGTACGCGTTGATATCGATCGCCGCGGAGACGGTGTTGATGATCAGGTCGAACGTGTTGGCCAGGTTGTCGAAGGTGTTGGCGTCGCTGGTGGCGTAATAGTGCTCCGCGCCGAACCGCAAGCCATCATCCTGCTTCGACAAGGACTGGGACAGTACGGTGACCTCGGCTCCCATGGCGTGTGCCATTTTTACGGCCATGTGACCGAGGCCGCCCATCCCGACGACGGCGACCTTCTTTCCGGGACCGGCGTTCCAGTGGCGCAGCGGTGAGTAGGTGGTGATGCCAGCGCACAGCAGCGGTGCGGCTGCGGCATAGTCGATGGCCTCGGGAACTCGCAATACAAAGTCCTCGACGACGACGATATGGGACGAATAGCCGCCCTGCGTGATCGTGCCGTCGCGGTCCACCGAGGTGTACGTTCCGGTGTTGCCCTTGAGGCAGTAGTTCTCCATCCCGGCAAGGCAGTTGACGCATTCGCGGCACGAGTTGACCATGCAGCCGACACCGACACGATCTCCGACCTTGTGCTGGGTGACCTCCGCTCCGATCTCGGTGACCACGCCGACGATCTCGTGGCCGAAGACCTGGGGATAGGCGATCGGGCCCCATTCCCCGCGTGCGGCATGAATGTCGGAGTGGCAAACGCCAGCGTAGGCAATCTCAATCAAAACGTCTTTTGCGCCGACGTCACGGCGTTCGATGGTGGTGGGGACAAGGGGTTCGGTCGCCGAGGGCGCCGAGTAAGCAAGTGCGATCATATTGACGACTGTAGGCGCGCGAGCAGCGGTAAGGCAGGGGCCATCAGAACCCCTCTAGTGCGGAATATCGACGGATGAGAACGCAAAACCACGGTGCCGACTCACATGCCGTTTTCAGGAACGGGGCTGAGCGGCGGAAACTGACGACCATTTCACCGGTACGCCTGATCGTGTCGAGATCGTCCTCGCCTCAGTCGGTGCACTGGTAATCAGAGTGTGTTGTGGTGGCGATCCCCGCTCACAGGGATGCCTGTCACGTCAACTTCGGGTGCTGTCCACGCGGCCAGCAGCTGAAGCCGTTCGGCGCTCTCGGATCCCGGTTCCGCACCGTAGGCGATGAGAGTGAGGCCGTTGTCACCAACCAGTTCCAGTGCCTCCCAAAAGAGGTCCATAGTCCCAACGACCGGGTGTGAGATCCTGGCAACTCCAGCCTGATAGGTAAGAACGTCATGGTCGGCCCAGAGGGAACGGAATTCGTCACTGCGGGTGGAGAGTTCACCGATCAGGTCACTGAGGTGTTTGTCGTATGGGTTTCGTCCTGCCGCAGACCTGAGGACGGCCACATTGCCCCGTGCGACTTCAAACCAGTCCGGGTAGAAGTCACGGGCGTTCGGGTCGAGGAAGATGAAGCGCGCCTTGTTCGGGGCGGAGATCGCGCCCTCGAAGATAGGTGCGTAGAGCGCCGTTCCGAGCTGGTTAGTGGCCAGGAGGTCCATGCGGTCGTTGCGTATCCACGCGGGGCCCGCAAAGGAGTTGAGAATTTGCTGGACCGGTGGTCGAACTTTATGGCTGGGCTGCGTCCAGTGTCCACCACGGGGGCTGTTCGCCAAGCGGGCGAGGTTGAACAGGTGATGCCTCTCGTCCGGGGTGAGTCGAAGCGCTCGGCCGACCGCTTCAAGAACACTCTCTGAGACACCGGTGAGGTTACCGCGCTCTAGTCGCACGTAATAGTCGATGCTGACACCCGCAAGGCTCGCGACTTCCTCTCTCCGGAGTCCACTGACCCGCCGACGGGGGTCATACCCGCCCATTCCGACGTCGCTCGGTTTCACGCGCGCGCGCCGGGACATCAGGAATTCGCGGACTTCGACAGTGTGCGGCATACATACGACTGTAGGGCGGCTCGAACGCTCAGGGGAGGTGTTGCCAGTACCTCTTTCGGCCGGTGCTGGGCGCACTGGTTGGGTGGACACGAGAGTGAGGCCAGTGCGTCCAGGGGACCAGCGGTGTTTTGACGGGAAAGCCACTTATTCTCTCCAGCGTGGCAAATACCGACAACGGCAACGAATCGATGAACGCGGACCACCGACATCGGCTGGATCAATCCCGCCTGGTGACGCGGATTGAGTCGATGGCAGGGCGCGACAAACAGTGGAGTAGCCGTGTCTTGCACGGTATCGGCACAGTCAGTGAACACGCCGCGGCGGGGTTGAGTGCCGCTGGTGCTCTCGTACTCTGGGTCGCGGTCGGCATCGCGACGGGATTTCCTCCGTGGTGGGACAATGTGCTCTTCGTTACGAGCTCATCCGTCACGGTGGTGATGGTGTTCGCACTCCAGCACACTCAGGCTCGACAGCAGGCGGTAACCCAGAGAAAGCTCGACGAACTTCTCCGTGCCCAGCCCGCCGCCGACGACCGACTCATCGCGTTGGAAGGTGCGTCGGACGACGAATTGGGGGCGCTGACAGATCTCAGTCAGGCAAACAGAGAACGAGCCCTCGGGGCGGATGCACCACCACCGATTGCGGATCGCCCGGCTTAGCCGACTAATTTGCATCGGCTGCGGACCCGGTCGGGATCGCCGGTTTCGTCCCTGTGAATGATGTGGTTTCGGCTTCTTGAGGGTTGCTTCGTCAGCGAAAAGAGTCGTCGTGGGATGGTCAATGAAAAACGATCACGGATCTCACAAAGGACTTCACACGATCGCGCTAGACCGGCGTGTTCCCCTCGACCTGCCTTGAGGACTCGAACTTTCCCGGCGAAGCCGTTGTCGCAGTACAGTGGCGCGATGAGCGGTGGCGCTGTCCGGGACAATTGGGGGCACGGTGACGCGTACGAGCGGTTCATCGGACGA
>ENA-OFCD01000986-OFCD01000986.1-metagenomes-genome-assembly--contig:-NODE-986-length-15930-cov-4.430047_pt1 | contig 15930 bp, 13 predicted proteins | sample MGYA00153392_OFCD01 | MGnify analysis MGYA00153392 | reverse complement strand
CAGCCGCGAGCGAAAGAAGTCCGGTGTGCTCATCGTCAAATCCCCCAGAAATCAGGCCAATGGAATATCGTTCTCATGGGATCTCGGATGCAAGATTCACGCCGGAAAGTGAGTGTTCATGCGGGCTGCGGCGAATTTGCAGGGCCGACTCTGTACCCCGTGAACACGTACGATTCCTGCCGTTGCCGGCGAAGTCATGTTTTCTCGACACTGCATCGACCAGCGCTACGCGATCATGCAATCGGCGTGGCGCCCTTTTGAGTACTTTCGTCATCACCAGTGGGCGTCAATGCGGGACGAAGCCACAGGGCTGGCATGGCACTTGTCTAGCGCTGCCAAACAGCTGGTCGGTCCATAGCAATTCCGCCTGCTCACCTGACCTGACCTGTCTTAGTCGGAAGTTGATTTCGCTTGCCGGCGTAACCGACACACCTCGGACTTTAGCCGGCTCTATTGCTTGAGACTGTTTGTACCCAAGACTTCATTCCGAACAACGTCCAAGAGTTCGCTCCCGCTATTCGCATCCGGCTCTAGATAGTTTCCCTCCGCCCACTCATTCCAGGCCTTGATGAAAACAATCCGCTCCTGTGGAGAATTTGATCGGACGTAAGAAATTGCTTTCTTCAGATACGCTCGAAAAAGCTCCGCCGAAAAATTCTCAAACACCACCCCTCGCCTGCCCGATCGAGGCGTATTGTCCCAACCAGATAATACACAAGGAATATTTACTTCGCTATTACGATAATCCGAAAATGCACTCGATACAACGTCTGCGAAATCGTATCGCGCCGGGAGCTGCAATCGACGTAGAGTTCGCTCGGGGAGAAAATTCACGAATAGTTTGTTTGAAATAATTCGAAGCGCTCGAGCGGTAGCAGACAGATAAGGTTGCCGTGCCAAAAAATCGCTTGGACCGAATTGCATTGTCGCATCAAAAGGCTTCAACGACGGATGTGAAAGACGATTCGACATGCCGATAATATACAACCCCGGCAGCCCGGCCTCTTCGGCCAGTTTGCGCCAATGTGCGACGAAACTTTCCGAATCCGGTAAACCCTGAGCGTCGTAGACGACAAATATTGGCTTGCCCTCGACAGTCATATATCTCGAATCCTCGAACGCCGGTAAAAGAGACAAGAAGTGCTGCCGCTCGTCATCGCGCCCAGGGTATGTTTGCTCTATCAATACCCTATTGGGCGCTCCGTGCCATATCCCCGTCCATGTCTGATTCGCCCACGCCACACAAAAGGAGACGGAAGGTTTGCCACTGCTAACGACTTCATTGAATGGAAGCTCAAGAATTTTACGGCCACCGCCGAACCAATAGTGCCAGTAACAGAAAGCCTCTATTCCACTATTCTCGGCTAGTTCTGCTTGTTGCTGTCTAACTGTCGGGTTCCGCAGGTCATAGTAACCGAGTTGACCGGGGATTCGTGGTTGATGATGGCCCGGAAACAGCGATTTCGCCCGTTTCACATTGGTCCACTCGGTGAAGCCCGGTTCCCACCATTCGTCGTTCTCTGGTATTTGATGAAACTGCGGTAAATAGAATGTAACTACACGGGCGAAACGTTTACCTCGTATGTCAAAACTGTCTTCGTCCGGCACGATGAATATCACTCCTAGTCAAATTATTGGTACTTAGCCGATGAAAGTCGCCACCGGGCTTGCAGGTCCGAAGCGAACCAAATCAAAAAGGTTTTCGCGGCCTGTGTTGTACTCTAACGCTTTAATTTTTTTATCACAACGAAGCGGCTACGCGGGCAGGTATTTTATTATCAATGCTTTCTTTTATTATACTAATAATTCTAGCTACGTTAATTTCCGCATTGAACTTTTCTTCCACCATTTCCCGGCCCCGCCTGCCCATTTCTATGCTTCGTCTTGGATTGCTCAACAACTCCGAAATGGCCTTAGACAACTCGGAGGCACTTCCCATTTTCACAACAATTCCATTTTCATTATTTTTGACAATATCAGCTATACCGGAAATATCGGTGCTAATTATTGGCCGACACGATGCCATAGCTTCCAAACATACCCAAGATGATAAATCTGAGAGCGTTGGAAGTACGAATATGTCACAATCTCGATAGAGTCGCCTAAGGCGGGGATCACTAGAATCGATGTCACTATATACGAAAACATTCCTGTAAAATAGCGGCTTGAAGTTTTTTGATACTATATGAAGCTCAACTTCATCGGCGAATTGCGCTTGGTGAACGTCCAACAGAAGTTTCCCGCCTTTTCGCGCAAAGTCGCCACCCACGAAAAGCAACCTGCGTGTAACATTTTCCAGCGGTCTCGGAGACTGAATTGGCCATTCTTCGAGATCGACACCCACGTGCAAGGGATGCACCGATTCTTTCGTAACTCCACAATCTTCGACTAGGATTCTTGCCGCCCAAGTGGACATAGGAATTGTCAAATCGGCACGCCGCGCGCGCCAAACGTCCAACCTGAAACGCAGCGCCTGAAGCCAAGCTGTCCGGCCCAGTTCGTTCGCATACATAGGATGTTCGCGCCCTGGTACGAGCGGTGTGTCGTCGCTGCTATTTACCAAAAGCGGCTGCCTCTTGATAGCGCGCAGCAGACTGAGAACAACGCTGGGCTCGAACTGGTGAACCATGACCGCGTCTAGTTTTTGAATGCTGCTCATCACGGGCATAGCCTGCCACAGGACGATTGCTCGCCATCGCACAAACGACGGCAGCTTCATCAGAAAGCGCGCCGTTCCGCTTTCGTCGGGGAAATAGTCGATCGGCGCCCAAATGCAGCTGACTTCGTTGTCCCGTTCGACATATTTTTTTAGAATTCGAAAACGCGTCGCGTTCCCGAGTTTCACAGTCAATATAAATCCGATGTGGTACTTTTTTCTATCCAAACGTCATTCCTTTTGAACTTGCCGGAACCCGTCACGACAAGTTTCCTTAGATGCTGACATAGCCTACCGGAAAACTAACATTCGTTGAATTTCAATGATTACAGGGTACGATCACAGAAACAACTGAATTTATCGCGGGGTAGCCTCTGTTCAGGGCGGAGCGCGTTTTCGTCGCTGGTCCACAAGATTCTTCAATACTCGGAGGATTCGCTTCACATTAACTTCGGCATCGTAACTCTCTTCGATATTCTTTCTTGCGCGCGCTCCCATGCCTAGGCGCAATGCTGGATCAGTCACCAGTGTCTTAATGGCGATGGCGAGTGCTGTAGGATCGCCAACCGGAACAAAAAGTCCAGTATCGCCCTCGTCGATAAAATCGACTATCCCGCCGACTCGCGTGGTTATGACAGCACAGCCGCTCGCCATAGCCTCCAGAATGACCCATGGCGAAAGATCCGACGTTGTCGGGTGGACCAATATTTCCGCTTCGCGATAGAGGCGCGCTAACCTCTCGTCGTTTGCATTGAGGTCGTTGTATACGTACACATTAGAGGGAAGATTCTTAAGAGAAGTTTTAGTGACTATGTGCAGTTCGACCAAGCTAGCCAGTGGTCCCTCGACGGCAGTCAGCAAATCGCCCCCGCCCTTCCGAAAAAACTCGCCACCAACAAATAAAAGTTTCGTCGGCTTACCAGTCTCCTGCTGACATTTGGATTCGTATTTCCAGAGGCTTAGGTCCAATCCGACGTGAATTGGAATAACCCGATCTTTATCGACGCCCGCTCCTTCTACCAACAACTCTCCCGCCCACCGTGAAAAAGGAATGAGGAGATCGGCGCGCCGCGCACGCCAAATATCTACTTTCAAGCGAACCGCGCGCCGCCATGCTGGCTTTTCTAGTTCGACGGGATGAAACGGATAGCGAGACGGATCACTTGCGGGCGCGTCATCGGAACTGATCACTCTTAACGGAGACGAAGAGAAGTAGCCACGCAGAGCGGTCAGCACATCAGCCTCATACAGGTGTATCATGACGAGGTCGAGGCTGAGCAATTTGCGCAGTACGGGAAAAGCCTGATATAGCACTATCGCCCGCTTCTGGATGAATCCAGGAAAACGTTTGAAAGGATTTGCTTCCTTTGGGGAGAAATAGTGTTTGACCGGAGCCCAAGAAAAATCAATGTCAGGATCACGCTCGGCGAATCTTTTGAAAATGTCGTATCTAGTTATATTTCCTAACGACGTACTTAATATGAAACCGAATCTGTATTTTTGACGGTCCGATGTATTTGAGCCCCCTTTTTTTTCGTAAGTCATTTGCAAACTCGGTTTTCTTACACTTTACTGAGTTACACCATATATAGTGCGGACGTCGTAGACTCGATGAATCATGGCGCCTTGAACAGTCGATAGTAGCCAACGCATCGTGCCAAGTCCTTGACCCGTCGCATCGATGTATAAGCTTCGTTCGTCAACTCTTCGTAAGGCTTAGGCGAATGCGCGAGATCAAGGTTGACCGGCGCGGGGAGATCACCCGCCTTTACCGCCTCCGGCACCCACCACTTCGCAATCCCCCCGCCGTGGAAGCATTTCATCGTACCGAACTTCTCGGAGCGCAGGAGGGTCCGGCCGGATGCACCGAGGCGCAGCGCCAGCCGCTTCCACTGCGCATTGCGCCAACAGTGCCAATGTTCCGGGTCGAGGTAGCCGCCTCCCTCCCGCATCGCCATCGCCGCCCAGACGATCGACTCGACGTGCATCGAGCGCGGCAGTGTCTTTCCACCAAGCCGCCGAATCAGGTCATCGAGCCATTCGAGGTCGAAGCCGTTGCGCGCCTGGGCGACGCCGATGTCGGTGTGATGGGCAAGCTTCACGCCTTCGTCGAACGCGCGCACGACCACCTCGTGCGGCAGCAGACAGCTCGGCGGCTGATACATCAGCAGCAGGCCGGTGGCCGGCGTCGGCTCGAAGCGGAAGCGGTTCGGGAAGTACAGGTCCGGGTCGAGGATGATCATCTCTTCACCCGGTGCCGCAAACAGCAACGGATCTGTGATCTTGCGCCAGCAAGGGTGGCCGAACCTGAACGCCGCGATGTTCGGGTAGCGCGCCACCACCGTGAGAGCGCGCTCGTCGGCCTCCGCTTGCGCGCGGACCCGCCACGCGTGGCGGGCCGGCACGCCGAGCAGGTTCATGGCATCCATCAAAGCCACCTTGTCGGCTTCGCCGTCGGTGATCAACGTGATGTCGAGGTCATCGAGGCTGTGCGCGGTGAGGCTCTCCAGCGCCTTCACGGCATAGGGCAACGAACGCGCGCTCAGGACGCAATAGGCCTTGCGACGCGTCGGGCTGGCAATCGAGGCATTCATGCTTCAGTCTTCCTTCTGTGATCCATGCGTTGCGCGTCCGGCACCCGTTGCTGCATTGCAGCACGATACATGTCCAACATGCCATCGACCTTCAGTTCCCAGTCGAAATCGCTCTCGACCTTGCGCAGCCCTTGCTCGCCGAGTACCCGTCGGCGCTCCGACGATGCGGCGAGTCCGACCATCGCCGCCGCGAACCCTTCGACGATCGCGTCGCGCGACGCAGGTGCCACCAGGACGCCGCAGCTGGCGTCCAGGTAGTCCAGCGGCCCGCCCCACGCGGTCGCAATGACCGGCTTGCCCAGTGACATCGCCTCCAGCACGACAGCGCCGCCGCACTCGAGCAGACTCGGCAGCACGAGCACGTCGGCGTCGGCGAGGCGAGCGGCGCACACGGACTGTGGCAACCACCCGGCGAACTCGATCGCACCGGCCGCGGCGTCGGGCCCGGTCGGCAGGCCCAGTCTCTTGGCCAGCGCTTCGAGGCTGGCACGCTCGCTGCCATCGCCGAGAACCCACAGCCGCATCGGCGCGCGTTGCCTGGCCCGTGCAAAGGCGTGCAGCAGCAGGTCCACCGCCTTCCAGTCGACCAGGCGGCCCATGAAGACGAAGGTGGTGACGCCGTCGTGCGACGCGCCACCGTGCGGCAGCGCCGGCGGAGGCCGCCACACGCCCAGGTCGACCCCGTTCTCCACCAGTTCGACGACGTGCTCGCACACCCCCGCCGGCAGCGCATCGCGCGTGCGCTGGTTCGCCACCAGCAGCGTGGCCGCGCGGCGCTTGCCGGGCATCAGGCGATTCAGCCACGCGGCACTCGCGCGACCGGCGCTGAGCAGCCAGCGTTCGGCGGCGCCACGATGGCGGCGAAACGCCGGCGGGTAGTCCATGCCCCCGTTCATCGGCCCGATCACTACCGGCACACCGAAGCCGTACAGCATCGACGGCTCGCGCGGCGACACCGGCATCGGCTGGTGCACCACGTCGATTCGATGCTCCCGCACCATCGCCTTGACGATGCGCCGCTGCGCCCACTGGGTCGACAGGCGCGACAGGAATCCGGTCGTGACGTACGAGATCGCATCGGGCAGCCGCTGCCCGATGCGCCACATCGCGCGGTGCCAACCGGTGTCCTCGATGTAGACGATGTTCGGATCGTTCGGGTACAGCGCCGAGAGCTCGTCGCGGGTGCGCGCATGCGTCACCAGCCACACCGGAATGCCGCGCTTGCGCATCACCCGGAAGTAATGCAGCGGCAACGCGGCTTCGCCGCCGAAGCGGGCCGACGCATGCTCGGCGGCGATCAAGACGCGCAGTTCTTCGGTCAAACGTCGGCCTCCAAATTTTCTTTCGAACTCGTCGCAGGCGGTGCCTGCACGATTCGCGCCGGAACCCCCACCGCCGTCGCGCCGGCAGGCACGTCCTGCAGCACGACCGCATTGGCGCCGACGATGGAATGCGCGCCGAGGGTCGCGCCGCCGAGTACCTTGGCGCCGGCGCCGATGTCGACCCGGCCCACCAGCACCGGCGCGCCCGCCAACGCACCGCCGGTGCCGAGCGTCACCTGCTGCATCAGCAGGCAGTTCGGACCGATGCGGGCGTCGGGATGGATGACGATCCCGTTCGGGTGCGGCAACATCAGGCCGCCTTCGATCCGGCAGTTGAGCGGAATCTCCGCGCCCGTGACGATGCTCCAAAAACGATGACGCAGCATGGCGACCGCGCGCCCGAGCGCGTGGTGCGGGCCCGAGCCGAGGCGCACGCGCTCATAGGCGCGCAGGCTCGCCAGCAGCGACCGCGAAGGGTGCCAGCTCCACGCTGACTTGGCTTCGCGCGACCAGTCAGGCGCGTCGGCCGAAATGTTCTCCCGGGGCTCGCGCGCGGTTCCTTTCTGACGGCTCATCGATCGGCTCCGAGCAACGCCTGTGCTGCCATCTTGCGGCGCAGAGCGGCCGCAAGGCTCGGCGTCGCGCCGACGACAACGAAACCACCGTGTCGCTCGAACCATGCGCTTGCCACGAGCAGCAGGCCGGTGAACGCACTGCCGACCGCTGTGACGCCGCCAAGATCGACGCTGAGCGGCGCCTGGTCGGCAGCGCACTGCGCCAGCGCGCGACGCAAGGCCGGAAGCCGCGTGTCACTGCGCCAGTCGCCGGCAAGACGCAGTGTCGAGCCGCGAACGGTACGCGTGACGTCGATTTGCGCAGGCGGCGCTTCGGGCTTGCCGGCCACGCGCCAACGCCAGGTGCTGATCACATCCGGCAGCACCCGCACCAGCAGGAGGCCGATCATCGCGGCGCCGTCGCGCGCATAGCGGCGCCACAGTGCCGGTTCTTGCCAGACGCGCCAGAGCCACTCGAGCCCGCCGACCTGCGCCCAGCGCGGCGCACGCCGCACGGTGCCGGCGGCGAAATTCATCACCGCGCCAAGATGCGACAGTACCGGCACGGTCAGCCGGTTTGCGTTGTGCTCGATCCACGCCTGACCTTTGCCCGCGCCGAGCGACACCAGAACAAAGTGCGCGCCGCTTCGATTGATGCGCGCAATCTGCTCGTCGCCACTCATCGACTCGACCGAGCCGAATCCCGCCACGTCGAAGCCGACGCAATGCACGCCGTCGCCACGCCGGTCGATCGCTTCGGCGGCAAGTGCCGCGCCACCGGGCGGGCCGCCGAACAGGTACACGCCGATGGGCGGGCCGGCGTGTGCCCGCAGCGCCTCGAACACGTCGGCGCCCGATACCCGCTCGCGCACCGGCAGCCCCAGCAGCCGCGCGATCCAGACCAGGTACATGCCGTCGACCAGGCTCAAGTCGCTGCGCAAAACCGAGCCCCGAAAAGCACGGTCGGTGCGCGCGGCCATGGCGAAATTGAGGTTCGGCGTCGAGACGAAGCAGCGTCGCCCGCCAAACGCGGCGGCACGAATGCGCTGCACCGCCTGCCCGACGTCGATCGCATCGAAGGGCAGTCCGAGGATGCTGACCAGCGGGCGATCGAAGTCGACCCGCTCGGGCAGCGCAGCGGTTTCGGCGAGGGGGATTTCAGTCGCGGGTTTCATCGCGTTTGGTTCGCACCCACTCGACTTGGCGTTTGGTGAAAAGACGGACATAAAGCGGGATTTTGGCAGCGACATAGATCGGCAACGCGATCAGTTCGCGCCAGCTCACGAGTTGCCTGCCGCCACGCCACCAGCCCGCCATCACGCCAGCACCGAACAGCGCGAAGCCGACGACGGCCAGCGCAAACGGTCGCGCGTCGGCCGTGAAGCCCCACCACGCCGCGCCGATCGGGATCAGATATCCAACTACGACGAGGACGAGAGTGATCCCGAGCGCGCGAGGATAGGTGCGTTGGGGCTCGCTGACCTCGCCGGCGATCGTGCTCGCGTTGTCCCATCCCATCGTGTTCCACATCGCGACGACGATCCCGCCGAGCCAATCGTGAGTCGGCGGGTGAGGGACCACCGCGTGGGGTCGCGCTACGGCGATGACCGTGAACACGCCGAAGGGCGCGAGCAGCAACAACCCGACGGCCTCCGCGCTTCGACCGACCGCGCGCGCCCCGCGTAGATTCACAAGGACGGCGGAGGCGAGCACCACCGCACGGGCGCCGAACGAAACTACGGGATCGTCGAATACGGGATAGAGCTTTGCCAAGTACGCGACGAGCAACGAGGGATAGATTCCCATGTCGAACACGGCCGCCGCGAGCGAGAGCCATGCCTCTTGAAACCCCCAAAATGGGCCGAGGGCGCGGCGAGTCCATGCGTAGTAGCCGCCGTCCTCGGGCAGCGCGGCCGAGAGCTCACCCACCATCAACGCGGTAGGCAGACTCCAAAGTATCGGCACCAGAACGATGATGAGCGCCGCCGGCCCATAACCGGTTTTGGCGATGAGGTTCTCGAGCCCATACGGACCGCCGGACACCATGAAGTACGTCGCCGCGGCGAGCGTGAGCAAACCTAGAGGTTTTTTGACCGCCCGCACCATGGCGAACGAATATCAGCAATGGACTACTCTGTAGAGATTCGAACGAACGCCTTGCTGAAGTCGTGCGCGGCGAGCGACGCGTCGTCGATACAGAAGTAGGCCCAGCTGAACGAGCCGTCGTACATCGGATCACGCAGGCGCGTGGACAGGAGTACTCGGCCGCCCTTCGGCGGTACGTCGCCGTCGTGGGTACCCGTCGGAAAGCAGACCATCTGGTCCTGGGGGAGCTCGAGCTCCGCCTGACGCCACTCGATGTACGCGACGCTCGCGCGGCCGAGGTCGTTCGGAAGTCGCCCGATCTCGGGCACGAGCCACGCGTGATCGAACGCGACGTTCACGGGCTCGGTTCGCCAGTCCACGACGGCCTCGGGTGACTTCGTGAGGGTTCGCTTCGTGCCCTTCGGCGAGTACAGCACGGCGCACGGGAGGCTGTAGCGCCAGTCGGACTTGGAGTTGCCGACCTTCTCCTCGAACATCAGGTCGGGTCGAAAGAAGAAGGACAAGAGGCCGTCATCGGGCAAGAGGTTGGCGGCGTCGTGGTCGCCTACCTCCTCGAGATCGATCTGCGCCATGAAGGCGAATGGCATATCGACGGACTTGGCGTCGTCGAGGATGCCGTTCACGCTCGAGGCGGTGTATCGCTCGCAGAGCGCCTTCTTCGTCGCGCGAAGGGTCGGCCACTCGGCCTTCGCAGGGAGGTCCGGATCGCCACCGATTCGGCTGGAAACAGCCGCTTTCGTAGGCTCCAATAGGATAGCGGCCGTCGCCTTCTCGGCGATCTCCACGGCGTGGGATTGGAGCCTGGCCTGCGAGAGCATCTCCACCAGCTCGGCCTTCGATTGCGCGCGCGGAACACTTCCTCGAGTACGGGTCACGTGCCGACTATAGCATTGCTCCGGTCAGTCCCCTCGCACGGCGCGCGTCTGCCCTGCTAAAAGGGGACGCGCCATGTCCGAACAGAAGACCGCACGTGAAATCCTAGGCAAAGTCGACAAGGACGTAATCGCCGTTCGCATGGGCGACCGCACCGTCGATCTCCACACCCCCATCGACGCGTCGGCCCAGTTGACGCCCATTCGCGCGACCGATCCGCTCGGGCTGGCGGTCATTCGACACTCCACCGCGCACGTCATGGCAGACGCGGTTCAGCGCCTCTTTCCTGGCACGAAGGTCACCATCGGCCCCGCGATCGACGACGGGTTCTATTACGACTTTGCCAAGGCCGAGGGCACGTTCACCGAAGAGGACCTCGCCAAGATCGAACGAGCGATGTTCGACGTCATCAACAAGAACACTCCGTTTCGTCGAGTCGTCGTCACTCGCGATCAAGCGATCGAGAAGTTCGAGCAGATGGGCGAGACCTTCAAGGTCGAGATCATCCGTTCGATCCCCGAGGGCGAAGAGATAAGCCTCTACGAGCACGGGAGCGCCGAGCAACCTTGGGTCGACGTCTGCGAGGGGCCTCACGTGCCGAGCACTGGCTTCCTCAAAGCCATCAAGCTCACCAGCGTGGCCGGCGCGTACTGGCGAGGCGACGAGCGCAACCCGATGCTCCAACGCATCTACGGCACCGCGTTCCCGACCAAAGAGGCACTGGTGGAGCATTTGAAGCTCTTGGAGGAGGCGCGCGCACGCGACCACCGCAAGCTCGGCAAGGAGCTCGAGCTCTTCATGTTCGACGAGCTGGCGCCCGCGATGCCCTTTTTCTTGCCGAAGGGCGCGTACGTCTACAATCGATTGGTCGACTTCATGCGAGGCCTCTACGAGCGAGAGGGGTATCAAGAGGTGATCACCCCAATGGGATTTTCACCCAAGCTGTTCGCCACCTCGGGTCACCTCGAGAACTACCACGACAACATGTTTCGCTTGTGGACCGACGACGTGATCGTCGAAGCCCTCGCCGACGCGAGCATGGACGCCAAGAAGCTGCACGCAGTGCTGGACGCCGAGTCGTTCGCGCTCAAACCGATGAACTGCCCCTCTCACTGCAAGATCTTCAGCAACAAGAAGCGCAGCTACCGAGACCTGCCGTGGCGCATGGCAGACTTCGGCCGACTGCACCGCTACGAGCGCGGCGGCGTCGTGCACGGCATGGCGCGCGTGCGCTCGTTCGCCCAAGACGACGGGCACATCTTCTGCGCCGAAGAGGACGTAGCCGCGGAGATCGAGCGCTTCATCAAGCTGCTCTACCGCGTGTATCAGACCTTCAAGTTCGAGAAGATCGATATCAAACTAGCGATGCGTCCGGAGAAGCGCATCGGCACCGACGCCGAGTGGGACATTGCGGAGGGCGCGCTAGAGAGCGGCCTGAAAGCCGCCGGGTTACCGTTCGAGGTCCTCCCCAACGAGGGAGCGTTCTACGGGCCCAAGGTGGAGTTTCACATCCAAGACGCGCTGAAGCGTAGTTGGCAGTTGGGCACCATCCAATACGACAAGAACCTGCCCAATCGATTCGACCTCGAATACACCGGCAGCGACGGCAAGGGGCATCGGCCCATCATGCTCCACCGCGCCATCCTCGGCTCGCTCGAGCGCTTCTTCGCCGTGTACCTCGAGCACGTCGGCGGCAATTTCCCTACTTGGATATCGCCTCGGCAGGTCATGATCATCACGGTCCACGAAGACCTGGTCGCTTATGGGAAGAAGGTCCGTGACACTCTCGTCACGGCGGGCATTCGCGCAGACCTGGACGACGGCCGCGACAAGCTCGGCGCCAAGATCCGCAACGCGCGCAACGAGCGCTATCCGTTCTTGTGCGTCGTCGGTCAGAAGGAGCAAGAGAGCAACTCGGTCGGCGTGCGCTCTCGCGACAAGGGAGAGCTCGGCGCGATCGACCTCGCGAAGTTCGTCGAGATGGTGAAGGCGGAGACCCTCGCCTAAATGACTGTCATCCTGAGAGCAGCGAAGGACCTCCCGATGGTTCGCGCGTCTCATCGTGTGCGACCGCCGCTTCGCGAGAGGGGAGCCTTCGCTGCGCTCAGGATGACAGACGCGGCGGACGGGCCGTCGTGATTCGCGACAGAAGCGTTCGGCTCGTTTATCTGACGATTTTCTTGCTCGGCTGCGGATACGGCGCGTCGTTGTCGATTACGGCTTTGCATCTCAAGTCGCTCTTCGACGAATGGCAAATAGGCACACTCGGGACTTGGTTCGCGGGAGGCATCATCGCGATGAGCCTGCCTGCGGGCGCGCTGATTAGGCGGTTTTCAGCCAAGGCCACACTCATCCTCTGTCTCACGCTCTATGCGGTGTCGGTCGTCCTTTTTCCACTCGTCACTAGCTATTGGGCAGTAGGTGCCGTGCGCTCCGTAGACGGCGCGGCGAGCGTGGGCGTTTGGGTTGCTTGCGAGACGGTGCTGCTCGCTCGTAGCGACAAAGAGAACAAGGCGCTCGTCATGAGCGTCTACGCGATGGCCATCGCCATCGGCTACGTGGTCGGCTCGGGGATGGCGCGCGCGCTGGTGCTTTGGCTTTCCTACCGGGAGGTCTTCTTCGTTGCCGGTGCCATCGCCGTCGTCTCCGCGATTGTCGTCTTCACTCTCTTGGATAGTGACGCTCAGGTATCTCAAACGGAGTCCGCGGAGTCGCTCAAAGAGCCCGGAGAACCCACCGCTAGTCTGTTATGGCGAATCAAGACCAGTTGCCTGGCGACCTTCAGCTACGGCTACTTCCAGGCCGCGGTCGTGCTGTTCTTGCCGATCTATCTGGTGAAGTCCGGCAAGGTCGAAGAGAAGGATACCGTGCTGATTACCGCCTTCTTCGCGGGCGGGATGCTCATCTTCTCCAGCCTGTGGGCGCGCCTCGGTGACCGCATCGGGCATTTGCGGGTCATTACCGTATTGTCCATCATCGGCCTCTCGATGATTCTCGGGTTCGTGTTTCTCTCTAGTTGGCCATTGATGTGTGTTGCGATCTTCATCGCCGGCGCGACTCTCGCGTCGATCTCGCCGGTGAGCCTCGCGCTGCAAGGCCATATCGCGCACCCGCGCGACTACAGCCGCGCCAACGCGCTCTACAACGTCTGCTACGGCGCCGGGATGCTCCTCGGACCTCCCATCTCGGGACGAATCGTTCACGACAAGGGCGGTGAGACAATGCTCTATCACTTCGCCGCGCTGTGGCTCGGCTTCGCGGTGCTGACGGTAGTGTTCAGAAGAGACGATCCGCACGTGTCCAAGCGCGCTGCGGTCTCTCGATCGACGGCGTGACCTTTCCTCGAGAGGTCGCGACTCAGGGCTACAAAGAGAACTTCATGTCGTACGACGTGGACGTGAGACACGCCTTCTTCACCGACGGCTTGGACTCCGACTATCGAAGCATTTTCGCGTGCTGGGTACACACCAGCCGGCTCTGAAGTCGCGCAAGTCGCGCAAGTCGCGCTGAATGGATACGCACGGAGAGCTGCACAAACGTCACTAGAGCGCCACGAGCAGAGTGGTGTCGGCGCGTGCCGCCGAGCTCTGGGCCTAACGGTCGCGACCGCCGAAGTCGGATCATCACAACGCGGACCCGATGAGGTCTCCGAGCTCGAAGCGTCCGGCGCTAGTCTGCACCAGGGCAGTCTAGCGCAGAGCCTTCTCCACCAACTGAATGCGGTCGTTGCCCCAATAGAGCTCGCCATCCACCACCCAAGTCGGCGCTCCGAAGACGCCCTTGTCCGCGGCGGCCTGCGTCGCGTCGATCAAGGCCTTCTTGATCGCCGGGTCTTGCGTCTTGGCGAGGGTGGCGTCCGCGTCGGCGCCGATGAGCTCCTTCAAGACGGCGTCGTCGTTGATGTCGCGATCCTCGCCCCAGAATGCGTGGAACGTTTTCTCTCTAAAGGCGTCTTTGCGCTCTTCGGGCAATGCCAAGTACGCGCGCAGCGCTTTGATGGTGAGCATCGGGAAGCGCGTGGGGAACTTGAACGGGACTCCATAATAGTCTGCCCAGCGATAGAGGTCCTTCAAGTAGTAGGCGCGCTTCTGCTCGCTCCAAGTGAGGAGCGGCACGTCCACCTGGCCGATGATCTTGAACAGACCGCCGAGCAGCATCGGCTTCCACGAGAGCGTCGCGCCGGTTCGCTCCGCGAGCGCCTTGGCCTGCGTCGCGCCGAGGTACGCGAACGGTGAGGAGAAGTCCCAATAGACGTCGACGGTCTTTGCCATGTTCAAATCCTTCCTCGTAATGCGTCTGCGCGGAGCTTCCACACGACGCCCACAGCCTCGATGAATATCTTGCGGCTCATCTTCGAGTGACCCGCGCGGCGGTCCACGAAGATGATGGGGACCTCCTTCACCTTCATGCCTCGACGCACGATCCGGTACGTCATCTCGATTTGAAACGAGTAGCCGTTGGAGAGAACGGTTGATAGGTCAATCGAGAGGAGGGCGCGCCTCGAGAACGCCTTGTAGCCGCTCGTGAGATCTCGCACGGGCATGCCAAGGATCGCGCGCGAGTAGAGGGAGCCACCTTTGCTCAACAGGTGGCGACCGAGGCCCCAACCCTCGACGCCGCCGCCCGGCACGTTTCGCGAGCCGATGACCACGTCGGCGCCGTCGTCGAGCGCGCGCACGAACGCGGGCAGGTACACGACGTCGTGAGAGAGATCCGCGTCCATCTCGAAGAAGCGGTCGAAGCCTTCCTTCAAGCCCCACGCGAACGCTTGCGTGTACGCAGTGCCGAGGCCCTGCTTGCCCGGCCTGTGCATGACGTGCACCCGAGCGTCCTTCGCGGCGAGCTCGTCGGCGACGTCGCCGGTGCCATCCGGTGATGAGTCATCCACCACCATCACGTCGGCGTCTGGCAGCGCCGCGCGAACCCCCTCGAGGAAGCGCGGGAGGTTCTCTCTCTCGTTGTAAGTCGGCGTGACGATGAGCGTCCGGGGCATCGCTTTGGGAGTGTAGTGTCGTTCGTCGAACCTTCGCGACGAAAACCGCGGCAGAACCTCTGGCGATCGGCTGCGCCGAACTCGGCGCACTCGCCCGTGGTTTGACGATAGACTCGCGACGTGACCTCCGCGCGGGCCAAACAGACCTCTCTCGTCGCCGCGCGCGCTCGCGCGAGGAGCGGCGCCGACGGCAGCAAGCTCGCGGCGATCGAGGCCGCGCTTGCGAAGGAACGAAGGGTGGCCACGGCGCTTCGCGAGGTGGGGCTCGCACTCGGCGCGACGCTCGATCTCGATGAGGTGCTGGAGCTCATCCTCGTGAAGATCACCGAGGCCCTCGAGGCCGATCGCGCGACGCTCTACCTCCTCGACGAAGCGCGCGACGAGCTCGTCAGTCGCATCGTGCAGGGGCAAGACGTTCGCTCGATTCGCATGAAGGTCGGCCAAGGGATCGCGGGCACCGTCGCCAAGACGGGCAAGCCTCTGCACGTCAAGGACGCGTACCGCGACGTTCGCTTCTCTCCCGAGTGGGACATGCTCAGCGGCTACAGCACCAAGAGCATCCTCGCCGCGCCGATGAAGAACCATCTGGGCCGGACCATCGGCGTCATCCAGGTGCTCAACAAGCGCGAGGCCGAGTTCGACGGAAACGACATGGAGGTGCTCGCGGCGCTCGCCACACAAGCGGCCGTGTCGATCGACAACTCCCGCCTGTTTCTCTCCACGCTGCAGAAGAACATGCAGCTCGTCGAGACGAAGGAGGCGCTCGAGCGGCGCGTCCGCGATCTGCGCCTCTTGTTCTCGCTCGAGAGCGCGATGGCGCGCGCGGCGTCGA
>ENA-OFCD01000980-OFCD01000980.1-metagenomes-genome-assembly--contig:-NODE-980-length-16072-cov-2.677468_pt1 | contig 16072 bp, 15 predicted proteins | sample MGYA00153392_OFCD01 | MGnify analysis MGYA00153392 | reverse complement strand
GAATAGTTTTAAGTGGTACGGTGTGTTTGAAATGTAGAAACACCAAACAGCAGCTCAGAAAAAAACACAATGCCATGCACACATAAAATTGTGTTTCATTTATGTCAATGCAGCGCGAAAAAATAATCCCGATAATTAACGGAATAACTAAACGCACAAAAGGATATGTATGCCATTTAAACACTTTCTCATAGTTTGATGTTAAAAGTAGTAAAATATTTGCAGAAAGGCAAAAATTTAAGCACTACTTCTATTCATTTTTATTTTACCTATAAAAACAACTATTATGGAACTTACATTACTAGCAACCATTAGCGATTACAAAACTGAAAACGCTGCCGATTTTAAAGCCATTAATAAAGTTTGGATAAAGCAGTTTGAAAGTAAAGGTGGCAGTTATAAATCCCTTTTAGAAAATCCAGACGAAAGTATTTTAGCTAAAGGCGGAAAAATTTTTGTGGCTTCCGTGGAAGGTAATTTAGTAGGTACGTGTGTGCTTTTGCGCAAAAATTTAAAACAATACGAAATTTGTTTGATGGCGGTAAAACCTGAGTTTCAAGGTAAAAATATTGGCAAACAATTACTTTCGCATGCTATGGATATTGCGCGCGATCTGCAAGCTAAAACGATTGAGCTGATTACGAATCCGAAATTAGCTGCAGCTGTTGAACTTTACAAAACGCATGGCTTCCGAGAAGAAAAAGAATTTGCGCATGGTTCTGTTTTATTCGATGCAAACGATGTTAAAATGACGCTTGCGCTGATGTAAATTTTAATTCCAATGCTGAAACGTCATAGGATAGCTTAATTAAATACACTAATTTTTGCAATTTTTTAAAAACTACTTGCAGTTTTTAAATTAGAGAGTATATTTGCAAACTTTTTAAATAAAAGGGTGATTAGCTCAGTTGGTTCAGAGCATTTGTTTTACACACAAGGGGTCGGGGGTTCGAATCCCTCATCGCCCACCCAAAAAAAAGGCTGCCAAATTGGTAGCCTTTTTTGTTTAAATCTGATGAAATGAATTTTATTTCCGACGCTTTAAATCACTACGCTGAGCATCATACTTCGCCTGAATCGGAAGCGTTGCAATATTGCGTGCGACAAACACATTTGCAAACGCTGCAACCGCGCATGCTTTCTGGACATTTGCAAGGTAGGTTTTTGAGTCTTATTTCAAACTTGATGCAACCGACGCGGATTTTAGAAATCGGAATGTTCACAGGTTACAGCGCTATTTGTTTGGCTGAAGGACTCAGAGAAAATGGAAAACTTATTGCCATTGAAGTGAATGACGAAGTTATTCCGATTGCAAAGCAATGTATTTCTAAAGCAGGATTAGATAATAAAATTGATATTATTCACGGCGATGCACTCAAAACTATTCCAACACTCGCCGAAACATTCGATATAGTTTTTATTGATGCAGCTAAACGCGATTACGCCGCGTATTTTGATGCCGTTATTGATAAAGTCCACATTGGCGGATTGATTATTGCCGATAATATTTTATGGAGTGGCAAAGTTTTGGACGCAGTGTTCGACACCGATACGCGTGCGATTGATGTATTCAATAAAAAAATGGTGAGCGATGTGCGATTAGAAACAGTACTATTACCTTTACGAGACGGTTTAATAATGTCCAGAAAAAAATGAAGGCTATGATTTTCGCGGCGGGACTTGGAACGCGTATGTCGCCGAATACCGACCATACACCTAAAGCATTGATAGAAGTAGCAGGTGTGCCATTGCTCGAAATTAATATTCGCCGACTGATAAAACATTTTGGTGTGACAGAGATAATTGTCAATGTGCATCATTTTGCGCCCCTTGTTATCAAATATATTGACGACAACAAGGGTTTCGGTGCCGACATTATCGTTTCGGATGAAAGCGATCAATTGCTGGATACAGGAGGTGGCTTAGAAACAGGTGGTGGATTGAAACGCGCAGCGTGGTTTTTCGACGACGACAAACCTTTTTTTATTTGTAACGCCGATATTTTGTGCGAAATTGATTTAAATGCTATGCTCGGACAGCACGTAAAAACCAAAGCTGCCGTGACTTATGCTGTTCAGAGTAGAGAAACTTCGCGCTATATGTTGCATGACGACGCGTTGCGATTGTGCGGTTGGGCGAATATGAAAAAACGACAGATTAAAATTAGGCGCACAAAACCAGAACTCACCGCGTATTCTTTCAGTTGTTTTCACGTCATGAATCCAAGCTTTTTGAAAACTGCACCCCTTGAAGATTATTTTAGTATGATAGATTGGTATTTGGCGCAATGTAGCAGCAAAAAAATTATCGGCTTTGCGCACAATACGGACGATTGGTACGACATCGGTACGCCACAAATGATTCCGTTGGCGGAAAATTTGGCAAAAAAACTTATACTGGAATAGAAAAATGAAACTTTGTACCAACATTTTCTTCCGACTCGAACCAAATAGTACCGTTATATTTTTCGACGATATTTTTACAAATCGTTAAACCAATACCCGTACCTTCATAACTTCCTTTTTTATTGAGTTGTTGAAAAAGCACAAAAATTTTGGAGGAATAATCTTTTTTGATACCTATGCCGTTGTCTTCAACGGTGAAAATGATACGACTTAGTTCTTCGGTAGCATAAACCCGCACTCGCGGTTGGTCGTTCGTAAATTTTAGAGCATTGCCAATGAGATTTTGAAATAATTGTATCAAGTGATTTCGATTCATGCGCACACCTGGCATATTAAGTGTGTATTCGAGTTGCGCGTGTTTGAGCTCAATAGCACTATTCAAGTTAGCGCGCACATCATTCAAAACTTCTTCAGGTCGAACAACTTCTGCGCCCGGTTGTTGGCGAATAACTTGCGAAAGTTCGAGTAAATCGTTTAAGAGCAAGTACATTCTTTTTACGCCACTGTTTATAAATTGCATATATTCGCTGGCAGCAGGTGGTAAATCTTTCAGGTATTTAATTTGAAGAATGCCGATATAACTACCAATGCTGCGGAGCGGTTCTTTTAAATCGTGCGCAGCAACGTAAGCAAATTGCGTCAGTATCTCGTTCGATTCTTCTAATTTTTTATTCTGGCTTTGAATTTCAGCATTGCGCAGCATGAGTTGATTGTAATTTTTGGTGCGATTTTGCAGAATCAGGCTTAACAAAACGACAAGCAACATTGCACCGATTGATCCAAAAATGAGTAGAAAGCGATTGTCTCGCATTTTTAAAGTGCTGAGTGCATTTTCTTGATAGGTGTTGTTGAAATTCAATTTTATGGATTCTTCGCGCTGTTTATTTTCTAAATGGTGCGTAGTAACTTGCAAAGTTGTATCGGAAGAAAAATATTTTTTGGCGTTCGCTGCATTATTGAGGTTTAAGTGCGATAAAAAAAGTTGATGTGCAACGTGCTGCAATAAAAACGTGTCGCAACAACCTACTAAATTTTTTTCTGCGAATTCGAAATGCGATTGCGCTGCGTTCCAATTTTTGCGATTAAAAAAAATATCGCCTAAACAAATTTTTGTTCGCGCGAGTAATAAATTATTGTGCAAAGTTTTTTGAAACTCAGCAATTTTTGTAATAGCTAATTCAGAATTATCCGTACGGTTTAAAATTTCGCTTTCTTCTAAAAGAATGTCTGTTTTGAGTAAGTCATCTTTTATTTTTTCGCACAATTTACCCGCATCCTCTAAAGATTTGAGTGCACTTTGTGTGTCGTTCAATTGAACTTGCAATTTACTTTTCGATTTTAGAACGTTAATCAGTAAAACTGTATTTTCAAAATTACTTCCCTGCGGTTTAATTTTAGATTCTACTAAACCTTCTGCCTCATTTATATACTGGCTCGCTTCCTCGTTTTTATTCAATTTCATACTTGCCTCTGTCAAACGACACAAAAATTGAACGCGCAGTTCCAAAGGGGTGTAGGAATTTGTGATTGACCAACTTTTTTTATAATTAATGAGGGCTAAAGCATAATTTTCTGACTTAGTAAACACATCACCTAAAAGTTTAAATGCTAATTGAGCTTCAAAATAGCGATGACTACGCTCAGCTATGAGCGCGCATTCTGAAAGTTGTTGGAAGGCAACGGTGTATTCTATAAGTTGTGTATTGACTTCCCCCAAAAGCAATAAAGTATTTATTTGCGCCGAATCGCTCACACGTGTTGAAACTTTGTAGGCTTCTTCAAACGCATTGCGCGCAGAAAACCAGTTTTGTTCTTTATTTAAAACTTGCCCGCTCTTGAACCAATAATAAAAAATTTCTTTGGGCGAATTTTTTTCTGCACGCGACGGCATTTGTGACACAATACCGATGCGCGCTTGCGCATTGCTATTTCCTATATTATTTTCGGCAATTGTTTTTTGTGCGTGCGTGGATTTAAATCCTAAAAATATAATGATGAAAACATTGAGACATAATAATTTGCGCCCGCAAGGTTTTGCAATATTTTTTAAAAATCTCCAATAAACATTAAGAGTAATCAAGCAGTATGTTTACTGAACAACTGCAATTTTTAAACCACTTTTAATCGGAATTTACAGAACGATAAAATTCTGTAAGTTTAATATTTTTGTTTGTTATTCAAGACAGGCAAAAATGCGGCGCAGCACATTAATGTTGTAAATTTCATAATCGTCAAGACCAGCACTCCAAGCAACGCGCACTTGATCGAGTTCGGCGGAAGTTAAATTTTTGACATCGCTACTATAAAGTTGGAAAGTAGCCACATAAGTTGTTGTTCCTTTTTGCACATCAACTACACCAATGTCAGTTTTAGTATTCGGCAAGTTAATATTTCTGCCATTGAGCAATTTAAAACTGAATGGAACACCGCGATCTAAAAACCCGAACGAACGTTGCGCTTCTTTAGTAGCAATTTCAAAACGCAAAGTCAGAAAATAAAAACCACCTTGCAAGCGCGAGGCAGAAGCCATACACGTTACAAACTCTTTATCTTTGAGTTGTGGGCGCATAAAATCGTCCGTAAAAGTGAGTAAAACTTGGGGCGTTGTTTCTTTTTTAGTTTTTCCTGTAAAATTATCAACACCATTCGATGCAATGCTACAAGGCAAATTCGGTGGCGAAATCATCACGTCTCCTGTGACATTGTAAGCTGCATATAATATTTTAGGCGTTTCAACTTTTTTAGAATTTACTTTTTCAGTACGTTGCTTTTTAATTTTAGGTGTCAGTTTATCACTCGCTTCGCTCACAGTCTTTTCGACATTTCCGCCAGTTGCTATTACAATTTCCGCATTAATGCTATTAGTTTCGAGTTGTTGTAATTTATCCGTTTTATTTACAACATCGGTTGATTGTTGTGCGGGTTGAAGCACACTTTCGTATTGCGCGCCGTTCGGCAGTGTAATTTCACCATATTTTTTTTCGTAACGATCAACGAAGCGTTTTTGCTTTTCGTATTTAGCGTTGAAAAGATCGGTAATATCGTCCAACATCAATTTGGTTGATGCTATTTTTTTTTCCGATGAATCCATCTGAAGCGTTAAATTATTTAATTTTGCTTGCAATACCCAACGATCTGCCTTAGGCATTTTTTTTTCAGTTGCATCCTTAACGTCTTCTTCAACCCGTAATTTCAAGTTAATTAAATCTTCGCTTTGGTTTTTAGCTTCCGAATTTTGTTTCTGAAACGTAGCATAAAGATCTGTTAATTTTTTCAAAACCGTTGTCGTATCGGTCGTTTGCGCACCCACATTTGAAACGGCAAATACGAAAAAGAAAAAACAAATAAACGATCGAAAAATATTTTGTTGGAATTGATTAAGCAAAGTCATAGATTTTTAAAATTAAAGCATGTTAATATTGCGCGCGTACAAGTAAGGTGATGCAAATTACGTCACTTTTTATTAATTCTGAAAACAGAAAGATTCTTACAGACGTTTAATTTTTAGTTTTTAATTTTTAAGAGCCTCAACCATTGTTTTTTCTACAAATTTTTTATAACCTTGAGTTATATTTATTGAATGCGTTCAGATGACTTTAGAAGATATACCAAAAATACTTTGCCCAGAAACGGATTTAGAAAGACGCATTCTCACAATGCCCGAAATTCTGCAAGGATTAATGTGGGGTGAGCCACGTTATGGGCATCCAGAAGGTAAAGTTGTTTTTCATGTGCGCGAAATCTACTTTAATATTGATAATCTTACGCCCGCACCAACGTCCGAAGACAGAATCAAACTGCGTACCATTGCTTTATTGCACGACACTTTTAAATTCAGAGAAGATAGAAGCACACCACGCGATTACACAAAATACCACGCCGTTTTAGCGCGCCAATTTGCAGAAGCGAATATTCCAGAAATTACCGACCAAAATATGCTTACCGTAATTGAGCAACACGACGAAGCGTATTATTGTTGGCGATTGCACACGTCGCTCAATAATCAAGCACTTTCGGATACGCGCTTGAACGTCTTGCTCGATAAAGTTAAAGATTATGCACCGCTGTATTTTTCTTTTTTTCTGTGCGATACTTCCACCGGTGATAAGACACAAGCACCCCTCAAATGGTTTCGCAAAACCGTTACTGATACGCCTGAGATTTTTATTAAAGGACATGAAAGACCAATAAATTTGGCTTAAAGCAAAACCTGATTTATGATTTAACACAAATAAAACACGATGAAATGAAATTGAAATATTTATTGATTTTTTTTGCTAATAGTTTAATGTTGTATAGTTGTACGCTCCACAATTTTCAAAATTATGTGGCGACAAAAAGCTTCGAGCCTTCAACAAATTCAAGTTCCGAAGTAAGCAAAAGCGTTGAACCGAGCGAAGAAAATTTGCCGTTGGGGATTGATCCGAATTTGTTAACTTATCATTTTAAAAAACCAGAAAGCGATGTGTATTTACAAACATTTGCTGGAGTTGTACGCGCCGATGCGAAAACTACGCCGAGTGGTGCGCTATGCGAAACGTATGAATCGGTAGAAGAATTGATTGGAACTTTACCTTACGATACGGATATGTATGCGCAGGTCGGTGATTATTCGCCGTCACTACCAGAAGAAGATAGAAACGTTTACATCAAACGCGCTTTTATTTTTTATATCGCGGCTGAATCGGATAACGATTTTCATATCATCATCGGTGATACGATTGATGGTGAGCGCACGCATTTTATGACGGCAGAAATTGCAGGTTTACCGAACGATACAACAACACAAGCCTACGATGCACTCCGCGATGCGCGCCGAATGCTATTCGAACAATTCCCGAGTTTTTTTGAAGGTAAAATGCGTAAAACGTTTCGACCCATTTCGCGATTTCCAGAAATTGAAATTCGCGGTTCACTTTTTTTCGATAATCGGCACGGCGTAGGCGAGCGCGGCACAGGCAATATTAAACCTGAATCGAGTTGGGAAATTCATCCCGTAACTTTTTTGCGCGTCAAAAAGTAGTCCTCAATATCAATAAGTGGGTTTTTGCACCAATAATTTTACAGCGGAGATGGTAAAAATATAGATTTCTATATTTTTGGTATAATTTTTTAAGAGTAATTATACCTAAATTTGTTTTCAATGAAATTAACCCATGTACTTGCAATTTTTATAACCATTATTTTATTTTCTGAGTGTAAAAAGGAAGACGTAGCTACACCAACTGATTACCTGATAAATGGTTTTGTTCAAAAAGGTCCGTTCCTCACAGGCGCAAAAATTATTGTCACGCAACTCGACTCGACTTTAAAAGAATCGGGTAAAACTTTTATTGGAACTACTGCTGATAATAAAGGTTCTTTCAGTGTAAGTATGCAAGGCACAACTTCAAATTTTATTTCCGTAAACGCCAACGGTGTTTATTTCGATGAAGTAGGTAATTCCATAACTTCTACGCCTTTGACTCTTACTGCAATTGCAGATATTTCTTCCAACCAAAAAATTAATATCAACGTTTTAACTAACTTAGAAGTCGAACGCGTTAAATACCTAATCACAAAAGGGAACAAGTTTGCACAAGCCAAAGCGCAGGCGGAAAAAGAAATTCTAAAGATTTTTTTAATTGATAATGCCACTAATGGTTTTGAGACGCTCGATATTTCGCAAGCGGGTAATGATAATGCGGCACTTTTAGCCATTTCTGTAATTCTGCAAGGCATGCACACCGTGGCGCAATTGACGGATTTAATGACAAAGATTTCTGCTGATATAAAAAGTGACGGCACCTTAGATACGGATGCGCTAAAATCGGAATTGATTAACGAGGCGCAAATTTTGAACACCTCAAACGTACGCAACAATATTTTAAAACGCTATTCAGATCTCGGCGTTTCTGCAACCCTTGGCGCTTTTGAAACAATTATTGAAAACTTTAAAACTAAATCGGGCTATGCTTTCACAAAAAAAATTACCTATCCAGCACTTGGAAGCAACGGCAAACCCAATTTGTTAGCCATGAGTGATACTGTTTTTGAAACCACTAATTCCGTTATCTTAGGTCTTTCTGCAAATTTACCTGTCGGTACGTCTCTCAATTTAGTTATTCGCGCCGATACAAATACCAATTCTGTTTTTAATTTTAATACTAAAAATTACGGTGGTTGGAATTATTCGCAAGTGCGTACAATTGCGCCTACTATAGTTGCGAGTTCTGCATCCGATGCAGAAATTATTATTGACTCGCGTACGTCAAATAATTCGATAACTTCTTTTACGCTTGAAGTGTATGAGAACGGAGCAACTGCGCCAACAAGAACTATAAAAGTCAAAGTTTCCGATCTTTCCAAAGCGTTTGCTTTGAGTGCTATTGGAAAAAACGGCGTTAATTTTTTAAACCCGAGTTACATTGTACCGAACACGAAAGGAAATTTCAGCGTTCAGATTGCAGTAAACGACACGAAAGCGCATGAAGTAAAACTCATTTTCGATTACATCACACCAGCACAAAACGGACTCAATTTTTCTAATTTAGAAAACTGGGCGGTTTTTAATGAGGTGCTTTCGGGACAAAAATATTTGTATCGCATGACTCTTATTCTTCCTGCTTCAAAAAACAATGGCGATGCGCTGCTGAATATCAATGGGTTCGGACAAATGAGTTTAACGGGCACTGTGGATGGCGTTGCTAAAAATGCTTTCGCTAAAACGTATGATTGGCAGTAAATTTATAACACTGAGATAGCAACATTTGGTTCAGCTGCAATAAATTTTTCTACGCGCGGTTTGCTCGCAATAAAACTCAAATTCTGACCGAAATAACCTTTACCTTTTAAATACAACGTGCCATATTGGTAAATAAATCCGCGACTGACTTCAATTTTTTCAACATCTTGCAAAGGGTAACGCACGGTGCGAAAAAAATTTGTGACATAAATATAATCTATATCAGCATCAATGCGCAAGAGTTTCCACAGGGTAAATTTAAAAACAACGACGAACGTCAATACAAATGCCAATAATTCCCATTTAAGACTGTTCATATTCAGTCCACCGATGTCTGGTTTGTCGGAGAGGAAAACGGCTAAAAAAAATGCGCCGAAAAATCCGAGCCAAAGCGTCGGCATAAACAATCGGTAAAATAAAGTTGAATTAGAAGAAAGCTGAAATTTCATGTGTGATTAGTTGACAGTTGGCAGTTGACAGTTGACAGTCGTTAGTTTTAAACTATCAACTGTCAACTGCCAACTGTCAACTAAATGGCGGCAAATTTAGTTTGTAAATAATTAAGTACGTGCGTTTGGTTTTCGGCAATATATTTTACAAATAATTCGCGTGGAATAGGCGTTGCACCGAGCGATTTTAAATGCTGCGTCTCAACTTGGCAATCAATGAGCGTAAAATCGTAAGTTTCTAATAATTTCACCCACGAAATAAAACCAAACTTCGACGCATTCGGTACTTCTGCAAACATACTTTCGCCAAAAAATATTTTACACAATGCCAAACCATATAACCCTCCAACCAATAAATTGTTTTGCCAAACCTCGACTGAATGTGCTAAACCGCGCTCATGAAGTTCGCAAAACGCGGCAATAAGTTCTTCATTTATCCATGAACTAATGATGCCGCCGCGCGGTATATATTGGCAGCGTCGCATCACTTCTTCAAAACAAGTGTTATAAGTTACGGTAAAAGTTTGATTATTGAAAAACGTTCGCATGCTACGCTGAACGTTTAAATTTTTGGGAAATAAAACCATTCTCGGATTCGGCGACCACCATAAAATCGGATCTTCACTTTCGTTGTACCAAGGAAATAATCCTGCACGATACATTTTAATGAGCATATCTGGCGAAACGTTTCCGCCTACGCCCATAATACCATCGTAGGTAGCGTATTCAGGGTGCAGTTGGTTCATCAACTTACCTGAAACAAAAGGCGTTAAATTCGGGCAATTTATTCTTTGTTCGTTTTGATAATTGTAGTTTATGGTTGTTCGTTTGAGGGTTCAAATATGAACGCCTACTATCAACGAACAACTATCAACTAAATTAAACAAATTTGGTTTAATACACTGTCAAAATCGCGGTCCGCGTCAACGAACAACTATCAACTAAATTAAACGCGTTGTGTTTTTGTTTCAATCACAGCCGATAGACCGCGATCGCAGAGAGCATCTTTTGCAGGTTTTAAGACGGAAAAAGATGCTGTTTTTACTGTTGCTTTTCCTTTAAAGTGAATAATGTGTGCGAGTTGATCGCTGCGCACTTCGTCATATTCAAGCACTTCGATAAAACACCGAATCACCCAATCAAACGTATTATGTTCATCGTTATGAACAATCAGAAAAGACATCTCACCCAATTCAATATCGTCTAAAAGTATGTCCACATCTTCATCAACCAAAACGTCGCTATCTTCTTCAAACTTATCCATACCGATTAATTATTTTGCAAAAATAAGGGAAAAAACATAACTTTAAAAAAACTGACACAATTATTTGTATTTTTGATTAAATTTGTAGCGACAAAAAAATTAAATGTTAGAACCAGACATTTATTTTAACCAATGTTGCTATATTTTTTAATCTCAGTGAGACAAAAATTGAAAAAATTATGCGTATTTTAGAGCAGTCGCTATTTGGAGTGTGCCAAAAAATTGGAAGCGTTATGCGCTTATCCTCGGCGCACGTGCGTATGTATTTTATTTATGCCGCCTTTTTTACTTTGGGTGCCTCATTTTTTGTGTACCTCATTTTAGCTTTTTGGATAAACATTCGCCGTTGGCAACGAAGAAACAATAACGTTTTGTGGCAGTAACTGGTTTAACTTTGCGCGCTCAATTATCCGTTTACAAAATCACCTAAAATATACGTATGAAATTTGCTACAAAAGCGATTCACGCCGGCATAGAACCCGATCCTTCAACGGGTGCGATTATGACACCGATTTTTCAAACATCAACTTATGTGCAAACTGCGCCAGGCGAACACAAAGGTTATGAATATGCGCGGACGCAAAATCCGACGCGAACGGCGTTGGAAAATAATTTAGCCGCATTAGAAAATGCGACACACGCTATTTGTTTTTCATCGGGTTTAGCGGCGATGGATGCTGTTATAAAACTTTTAAAATCGGGCGATGAAATTTTGAGTTGCGACGATTTGTACGGCGGCTCTTACCGACAAATTGTGCGCGTGTTCAGTCCGTTTGGGATTAAGGCGCGATTTTTAGACATGAAAAATGCTAAAACGTTCGCCACAAACTTTTCGCCCGAGACTAAACTGCTTTGGATAGAAACACCCACTAATCCGATGCTTTCTCTGGTGGATATTGTACAACTCTGCGCTGCTGCGCGCGAACGCGGCATCATAACTTGTGTTGATAATACGTTCGCTTCGCCCTATTTGCAAAACCCCCTCGATATGGGTGCCGATTTGGTTTTACACTCGGCTACAAAATACATCGGCGGACACTCGGATGTTGTGCACGGTTGTATAATGACGAGTAATGATGAACTCGCGCAAAAATTGCGATTTATTCAGAATGCAACGGGTGCAGTGCCCGGTCCACAAGATTGTTTTTTAATTCTGCGTGGTATAAAAACTTTGCACCTGCGCGTTAAAGCCGCTTGCGAAAACGCTGAAAAGATTGCTAAATTTTTATCGGAACACCCAAGAATAGATGTCGTGCATTTTCCAGGTTTGAAATCGCATCCACAACACGCGCTGGCAAAAAAACAAATGCGTATGTTTGGCGCGATGCTGAGTTTTGATTTAAAAGGTGGCGATGTAGAGGCTGCTTACAACGTCATGAAAAAAACAAAATTATTCTCGCTCGCCGAATCGCTTGGCGGTGTTGAATCGCTCATCGGTCATCCGTCGTCAATGACGCACGCATCCATTCCGCGTGAAGCGCGCCTCAAAGTTGGTTTAACCGATTCGCTCATTCGCCTTTCGGTCGGTGTAGAAGATGTTGATGATTTGATCGAAGATTTGAAACAAGCCTTAATTTAGTTGTTCGTTGCTCGTTGTAGGGTAGTTTTAAACGAACAATGAACAACGAGCAACTAAAAACCAACAACTATAATGAGATTTTTAAATGCTTTTGGTGGATCGGAGGGAAATAAAGTTCTCATTGTTTTGGGTGCTGTTCATGGTAATGAAGGCGCCGGTGTTTTAGCTTGGAAACGTTTTATGAAGGTTCAACGCCGATCAAAATTTTATTTAAACGGCTTAGTCGTTGCGTTTATAGGCAATAATGAAGCCTACAAGAAAAAAGTGCGCTTTATTGATGAAGACATGAATCGGTTATGGAATTCAAAAAAAGTGGGGGCTTTAAACGATAAGAAAATTAAAAACACAGAGGAAAAAGCAGTTTCTCAACTTTTGCGATATATTCAAATGTATCTTATCAGTCGAGAAATGGAAATTGGGACACGAACCGAAGGTATCTTACTTGATATTCACACAACCTCCGCAGAAAGCGCGCCGTTTTGCGCTGTCACGTCTGATTTTAATTCTACTTTTTGGACAGATGCCCTCGGCGTTCCAGTTATTCATGGTTTAGAAAAAAATTTAGGCTCAAACTCAACGATTTCCTTTTTTAACTCCAAGAATTTTGTCACTAAAACAGATGCCATACTTCTTGAGGTCGGTCAGCATTCATCTGCTCAGGCAGTTGATTTTGCTTATCAGAGTATTATAAAAACACTCCGCGTTTTCGATATGATAGATGACGAAACAGCACAGTTTTTTTTATCCAGTGGAGAGAATATGCAAGCGACACATTCTATAACCGATTCAGAATTACCCGCTTCAATGCAAGTTGTTTATCGTCATGCGCTCAAACAGGGTGATATTTTCGAAATGCAACCCAATTTTAAAAGTTTTGATAGAGTCACAACTCAAACCTTACTCGCACAACAAAACGGACGACCGATTTACGCGCCGCTCGATGCGTATTTGCTCATGCCACTGTATCAGAAACAAGGTGACGATGGTTTTTTTTTGGTGAAATAAAAGGTCTAATATCTGTTTTTCGTGGAGAAAGTATTATTGTAGTAGCCAAAACAAAAAAATAAGCAAATTTTTGAAGTTCATTCATCTAAGGTGTTTAATTTGCACGCCCACTTAAATTTTTTTGAGACTAAATCAACTATGACCTTTTTTTCAAAAGCTAATCTATTATTTATAATTCTGTTCGGCTTTCAAACGCATTTTTCTTTTGGGCAGAAAACTTCTGCATTGCAATACGTTAACCCGCTGATCGGAACACATAAAATGGGACACACTTTCCCTGGTGCGACGGTGCCGTTTGGTATGGTACAACTCAGTCCTGATACAGATACGTTGCAATATTTAGAAAGTGGAAAATATAACTCCGACGTGTATAAATATTGCGCAGGTTATCAGTACGACGATAAAACCATCGTTGGATTTAGTCATACACATTTTTCTGGCACAGGTCATTCTGATTTAGGTGATTTTCTCGTTATGCCCACCGTTGGTAAAATTATGCTCAACTCAGGAACAGCTTCTGCACCGCGCAGTGGTTATCGTTCGGCATTTAACCATAAAAATGAAACGGCGCGCGCAGGTTATTATAGCGTTCAACTCGATGATTACAATATAAAGGCTGAACTTACTGCGACGGAACGCGTGGGATTTCACCAATATACTTTTCCTGAAACGAATGATGCGCACATCATTTTAGATTTAACGCACGGCATTTATAATTATGGCGGAAAAAATATTTGGTCGGCAGTGCGCGTTGAAAACGATTCAACCGTGACAGGTTACAGACAAACTTTTGGGTGGGCGCGCACGCGCATGGTATTTTTTGCGATGACGTTTTCAAAACCGTTTAAAAGTTACGGCTCGAACGACGCACAAAAAAAAGAAAAGTATAAAGGCTTTTGGTCGAAGTTTAACCAGGCAGAAAATTTTCCAGATATCGCTGGCAAGGATTTAAAAATGTTTTTCAATTTCGATACGAAAGCGAATGAAAAAATAAAAATAAAATTCGCGCTATCGGGTGTGAGTACATCAGGCGCAATGAAAAACCTGAATGCAGAAATTAAGGATTGGGATTTTGAAAAAACGACGCGCGAAGCCGCCACAAAGTGGGAAAAAGAACTCACCAAAATTCAGATAGACGCGTCGGAAGATACGAAAATTAATTTTTACACGTCCATGTATCACGCTTTTGTTGATCCAAATATTTTTATGGATGTTGACGGCAATTACAGAGGTCTCGATTACAATACGCACAACGCTGCCGATTTTACAAATTACACAACGTTCTCACTTTGGGATACGTATCGCGCTTTGCATCCACTGTATAATATTATTCAACCCAAGCGCAACGGCGACATGGTAAAATCTATGCTCGCGCATTTCGACCAAAGTGCGCTCCACGCGCTACCGATGTGGAGTAGTTTTGCAAACGATAATTGGTGCATGAGCGGTTATCACAGTGTGTCGGTTGTTGCCGATGCCATTATAAAAGGCAATACATCAATCAATGCAGATGCGGCACTTACGGCGTGTGTGACTACGGCGCGCAACGTGCAGTACGATAACGTGAGCGCATATATTAAAAACGGATTCATCCCGAATGAAAAATCAAATATTTCTGTTTCAACCACTTTAGAATATGCTTACGACGATTGGTGCATTGCACAACTCGCAAAAAAATTAGGCAAAACAAAAATTTACGACGAATTTTCGGCGCGTTCCAAAAACTATAAAAACGTTTTTGATACCGACGGATTTGTAAAAGCAAAAAATGCCAACGGCACATTCATCAATACTTTCGATGCGTTAAGCACGAGCAATCAAGGTTTGATTGAAGGAAATTCTTGGAACTATAGTTTTTTTGTGCCGCACGATCCCGCTCAACTTATTAATTTAATGGGTGGAAAAACAAAATTTATCAGTAAACTCGATTCGCTTTTCACGATGTACTTACCCGATAAATATTTTGCTGAAACGGAGGACATCACGCGCGAAGGCATCATTGGTACGTATGTGCATGGCAATGAACCTGCACACCACGTAGCATATTTATATAATTTCGCTGACGCACCTTGGAAAACGCAAGAAACGGTGCGCAAAATTTTAGACAATCAGTATAAACCAACCATTGACGGATTGAGCGGCGACGACTGCGGGCAAATGAGCGCATGGTATATTTTTAGCGCGCTCGGTTTTTATCCCGTTGCACCAGCATCCGATGAATATCAGATTGGTTCACCGATTATAAACGTTGCAACTCTCACGCTCGAAAATGGCAAAACGTTTAAGATAATTGTTCAAAACCAAAGTGAGAAGAATAAATATGTTCAAACTATTTATTTAAATGGCAGATTGCTGGCGGGTAAAACACTCAAACATGCTGATATTATGAACGGCGGTGAATTAAAATTTGTGATGCACGACTTGCATTGAAATCATTTAAAAATTAAAAAATAGAAAGCGGATGTCAGTAATTTCAGGAATACAACAAATAGGAATTGGTTGCGCCGATGTGGAAGAAGCGTGGCGATGGTATCACAAATTTTTTGGAATGGATATTCCCATTTTTAATGATGAAGGTGTAGCCAAGTTGATGCTGCCTTATACAAGTGGTAAAGCGGAGGCGCGTCGTGCTGTGCTCGCTATAAA
>ENA-OFCD01000979-OFCD01000979.1-metagenomes-genome-assembly--contig:-NODE-979-length-16074-cov-3.628129_pt1 | contig 16074 bp, 10 predicted proteins | sample MGYA00153392_OFCD01 | MGnify analysis MGYA00153392 | reverse complement strand
TGCTCTTCTTGAGCGGCGTGGGCACGCACAAGATCACGCAGTCAGCCTCGGCGATCACCTTCTCGTCGGTGCTCGCGTCCATGCGGCCGGCTCTCACGTGCGGCTCGAGATCTTCCGACTTGATGTCCTCGATGTACGACTTCGCCGCGTTGAGCGACTCGACCTTGGTGGCGTCGTGATCGAAACCCGTCACTCGAAAGCCCGCCCGCCCCAGCTCGACGACGAGCGGCAATCCGACGTAGCCAATGCCCACCACGACGACGCGCGCGGACTGGTTTCTGATCTTATTTTCGAGGCTCATGTCCGATCCTTGGCTCACGCAATGGTTCCCGCGAGAATGGCTCGCGGGCCGGCGGACAATAGCCGCTCGCGCTCTTCTTTTCCGACGATCTGCTCGAGCTTCGCGATCGCTCTCGTCACCTCGGCGAGGTCCTCGGGGCGATGCACGTCGGTGCAGGCGGCTTCGTACGCGTCCTCATCCAGCAGCTTGCGCGCGGCCTTCTCCGCTGCGCGCCCGTACTTGCCGACGATCGAGCAGAGGTCGAGCAAGAGCACGGCGCCAGAGTCGAGCATGGGGTCGAGGCACGTGTCGTCCTCCCACACGGGCCGGTAGCGCTCCGGGTGCGCGATCACGGGGATGAGGCCGCCGCGTCGCATGTCGATCAAGCGAGCGTCGATGCGTAGGGGGATCGCGTCCGGGTTGAACTCGATGAGGGCCGCGCGACCGCCGGGGTAAGGCAAGGCTTGTCCGTCGACGAGACGTCGAAACACCACGTCATCGAACCAGTGCTCGCTCGAGAGGTGAACGGTGGGGCAGTCGTCGGTGAGGTGGGGCAGCATGCGTGCGTAGGCCTCCTCCAATGTTGCGCGGGTATTGTCGAACATTCCGGGCCGCATGTGCGGCGTCGCGACTACTGTCGCAAATCCGGCGGCTTTCAGGCCCCGGAGCATCGCAAGACCGGCCTCGACCGTCTTGGCGCCGTCGTCGATTCCGGCGATCCAATGAGAATGCAGATCGATGAAATCCACGCGTCCAGGTGTAACACGGGCTGCTAACATCCGTCGCCCATGGCCGCGCTCAACCCGCTGACGCGCGAGCTCGTCTTCAAGATCGTCTATTACGGTCCCGGCCTCGGCGGCAAGACGACGAGCTTGCAGTGGGTCCACGAGAACAGCAAACCCGAGCACCGCGGCAGGCTCGTCTCGCTCGCGACGCCAACGGACCGCACGCTCTATTTCGACTTCCTCCCGATCCGCGTGCCGAAGGTCCGCACGATGAGCGTTCGGCTGCAGCTCTTCACGGTGCCGGGCCAGGTGTACTTCTCCGCGACGCGCAAGCTCGTGCTCACGGGCGCCGACGGCGTCGTGTTCGTGGCGGACTCTCAGCCAGGGCGCATGGACGCCAATCAAGAGTCGCTCGAGGACTTGAACAACAACCTCGCCGAGCACGGCAAGAGCCTGTCGCAGACGCCGCACACGTTTCAGTGGAACAAGCGCGACGTGCCCGACGTGGTCGCCGAGGACGAGCTCGATCGCAGGTTCAACCTCTTCGCCTCGCCGTCGACACCCACCGTGGCGACGAACGGAGTCGGCGTATTCGAAGGGCTCGAGAAGATCACGCGCGTAGTCGTCGACGCCTATCGCGCGGAGCTGCCTCGTGGCGACAAGGCCGTGATGCCGGGCCTCATCGACGCCGAGGAGCTCGGGATCGCCGAGGCGATCCGCGGTCTCGCCGAATCTCCAGGTCCTCGTCGCTCTCCGATGATCGGGCGGAAGTCTCCATCCGCGCCGGCCCTGCCTGCCCAGCAGACGCAAGAGGGCACGTCTCCATCGACAGAGCGATCCAGCTCGCGCGTGAAGGGCCAAGAGCTCGCCCAAACGCCGACCGCGACCCCACCGTCGTCTCGAATGCCTTCGCCGCTGAAGCTTGACTCGTCACCTGCTCCGGTTCCGCCTGCGTCGTCAGCGCCGCTCGGTCGGCCTTCGCAGGGTCACACGCAGGAGACAGTGACGCCGCAGTCGCCCACCTCCTTCACGATGAGCGAGCTCTGGCCGGAGGCAGAGAGGGGCGCGGCGCGCAAGGTAGAGGGCTTCTTGTCCGCGGGGGATTTCCCGGACGCCGTGGGTGCCTGCGAGGCACTCGTCACACGCGTGCTCGCGTCTGCGGCGAGTCTCGCTGGGTCGGCCGACGCGCCTCGCGACCCGGTGCTCGTCGTGCTGCTGCTCGGCCTCGAGGGTCGCCGCTACCTCGAGTTTCGGCGGCTCGTTCGCGCCGCGCGCGGCGCCGGTGAGGTCACCGCCAAGGACGCATACGTCGGCTATCTGTTCGCGCTGGAGCTTCGCCGCGCGCGCGACGGCATCGAGCGTTAGATCGGTTCAGCGCAGCGGGACGCGGGCGGCGGCGAGCTTGCGCATCGTCGCGGGCTGCTCGACGAACGCGATCAGCTCCGAGCGCGAGCGATCGATCGTCGTCGCGAGCTCGATCGTCACCTCTCCGCTCGGTGGTGAAGTCGTTTTGGTCGCGCGCGCCACGTGATCGTGACGCAAGGTGCGGCCCCTGTTCTCTCCTCTGTCCGGCGTGCGAACGAGACCGCTCTCGACGACGACGAACACGACGCGCGCGTCAGCGGGTACTCCCTTGGCCGCGTATTTCACGTTCAAAGAAGACGACGTCACGCTCAGGATCGAGAGCTCCATCGGCGCTGCCGCGGTCGTCTGGTGGGAGATCGCGTCCGCTAGATTCCTGCGCCCACTCTCCGCGCCGTCGAGGACGACCTCCGGCGTGTAGACGCCAGACTGTTGGAGTGCGCTCGCGTACGCGCGTTGCCGCTCGGTGTTCTCGCGCGTCGCGAACGGATCGGGCCAACCCAGCGAGTCCCAATAGTCCACGTGCCACGCGACGACGATTACGTCGCGCTCTGCCTCGCGCGCGGGCAACGCGTTCACGATCACGTCCACGGGCGGACAGCTCGAGCAGCCTTCGCTCGTGAACAGCTCGACGATCGAGATCGCGCGTGTTGCCCCGGCCTGGGTGACGACGACAGTCGGCGGCGTTTCCTCCGCGACAGCGACCGGCCTCGCGCGCTGCGTGCACGCGACCGTCGCGAGCACCAAAGAGAGGAACGTCAGAGCGCGCGTCACACCTTCAATACGTCAGCGCCGTGCACTCGGTTTCGCACGCATAGAGATTGCTCTTTTCTGCGAGCGCGCGCGCGGCTATTGCCTTCTGTTGCGATGCGCATCCTCATGGTGTCCTCCGAAGTCGAGACGTTCGCGCGCTCGGGAGGACTCGGCGACGTCGTGCTGAGCCTGTCCCGCGCGCTCGCGCAGCTCGGACACGAGGTGTGCGTCGTGACGCCGCTCTACGGCACGACCTCGCTCAATCGACCTCACCACTACTGGTACGGGACCGTACCCGTGCGCGTGGGCTGGGGACCCGGCGACGTGCGCGAAGTCGGCGTCTGCGAGATCTCCGAGATCGAAGGACGCCTGCGCTTTTGCCTGGTCGCGAACGACTACTTGTTCGGTACCCGCGACGGCATCTACGGAGACGCGAGCGGCACCTTCGGCGACAACGAGGTCCGGTTCGCAACGCTGTCGCGCGGGGCGCTCGAGATCGCGGCTCGGCTCTGGCCGGACGGCTTCGACGTCATCCACGCCCACGACTGGCACGCAGCACTCGCCGTGATCTACGCGCGCACCGTAATGGGTGAGCGCTGGGCGCAGATGCCGAGCGTGTTCACCATCCACAACCTCGCGTACCAGGGAACGATCGGCGCCGAAGCACTCGACCGGCTAGGCATACCCCGTGAGCTCATGAGCTGGCGCGCTCTCTTGCACGAAGGGAAGGTGAACCTCCTCAAGGGTGCGATCGCGCTCGCTGATCTCGTCACCACCGTGAGCCCCACGTACGCCGAAGAGATCCAGACGGCCGCGGACGGCTTTGGGCTCGACTGGTTCTTGCGCGCGCACGCAGACAAGCTGGTCGGTCTCGTCAACGGGATCGATCAGGATCGCTTCGATCCGGCGACGGATTCGCGCATTGCGGCGAGATTCGGCGAACACGATTTCGGACAGGGAAAGTGGGAGAACAAGCGCGCGCTGCTAGAGGAGATGGGCCTCGCGGAGTCTGACGCGCCGCTCTTCGGGTGTGTCACTCGCCTCACCGATCAGAAGGGTATCGATCTCTTTATAGAGACGCTCTCTGCCATCGCCCTACGCGGCGCGAACGTCGTCATCGTCGGCACCGGGGACCGTCGGCTCGAAGAGTCACTGCGTCGTGCGCAGATGCGCATTCCGGAGAGCGTCGCCGTTCGCATCGCGTTCGACTCCGCGCTCGCGCAGCGCGTGTACGCCGGCAGCGACTTCATCGTCGTGCCTTCGCGCTTCGAGCCGTGCGGGCTCACGCAGCTCTACGCCATGCGCTACGGCACTGTCCCGGTGGTGACGGACGTCGGCGGACTGCACGACACCGTCGAGCCGGCAAACACCGCGCGGAGTGAAGGCACTGGCTTCATCGCGGTGCGGCCGAGCGTGTTCGATCTTTTGGTCGCGCTAGAAGACGCGATCGACGTGTACGCCGATCGCCTCGGCTTCGCAGAGCTCCGCCTGCGCTGTATGCGGCGCAACTCCTCCTGGGAGAAGAGCGCGCACGCCTACGTGCAGGACATCTACGCTCGAATCACAGACCGTACTTCGTCTTGAGGTAGTCCTCGATGCCCGCGAGGTCGTTGCTCGTGATCGCCCCTTTGACGGCGATGATCTCGGCGATGTCGCCATCGAGCCGCAGCCAGCTCGCGTCCCCGCTCGCGCCGATGCGCGCGTTGACCTTCTTGTCGACGTTGATCGACGCGATCATCTTGCTGTCGGTCTGCACGCCGTCGACGCGCAGGTTCAACGCGGTGCCGACGCGCTGAACGGTGAAGACGCGGGGCTTGCCGTCGTTGAAGCCGGTGTTGGCGCTCACGACGGAGTTCGCGTTGTCCGCCGAGCTACCGAAGCTCGTGGTGTTGCCGTTCTGCGCCGGCCAGTTCCCGTACAGATCGGGTCCCGCGTTCAAGAACGGCGGCTGCTGGATGTACTCCTGCTTCGAGTAGAACGTGCCGATTCCGATCGTGCTCGTCGGGTTATTGGGGTTGTTGTCGTATTGCGCGACGATCTCGATCAGATAGTCGCCGGTGTTCCAGTCGAGCGTCGGCGCGTCCGCGATGACCAGCATGTTCCCGTAGCCGTTGCCACCACCGCCCGCGCTCGCCTTGAAGTGCAAGGCAGGCTCGTTGTTGATGGCCCCGGCGTTGAACTTCGGTTGGAAGTTGACGTTCTGTTCGAACGCGTCGTTGACGTTGCCCGATTGGTCCGCCCACCTGGAGACAAAGCCGTTGTTCTGGGTGATGCCCTTGGTGCCGTCGAGCCAGAGCGCGAGCCCAAGGACGTTCTTGACGGTGAAGGTGCCTGCATCGGGCACGATGCCCGAGTCGGGGATCATCGTGTCGGGTTGGTTGCCGGAGTCATTTCCGCCGGTGTCCGGCTTGTTGCCCCCGTCGGCCGTGAGCGTATCGGCTCCGCCCGAATCGCCCGGGAGTTGGATATTGGTGCTGTCGTCTCCACCGCAAGCCGACGTAGCGACGAGAGCGAGCGTGAGCGACGTACCGATGATCGAGCGCATGCGAACCTCCAAGAAAGGAAAGACGTTGAGGTCTCTCGCAGTGCAGAGTGCATGCCGCGGCATAAATAAGCCTAAAACGTCAGCTCACTCGCTTGGCGTGCTGGCAAACGTCGCAACGCGGTCAGGTTCGATGAAATGTTTTCGTGGACGCGCGCGGTCCACTCACTCACCTCGATCTACGGCGACAGTCGGTTCAACATGCGCGGGAACGGGATGGTCTCGCGGACGTGTTGCAGCCCGCAGATCCAAGAGACCGTGCGCTCGATGCCGAGCCCGAAGCCCGCGTGCGGGAAAGTGCCGTAGCGACGCAGGTCGAGGTACCACTCGAAGGCCTCACGCGGCAGCTTGTGGTGCTCTATCGCTTTGACGAGCGTCTCGAAGTCATCCTCGCGTTGGCCGCCGCCGATGATCTCGCCGTAGCCCTCGGGCGCGAGCACGTCCATGTTGAGCGCGAGCTCGGGGACCTCGGCGTCGCGCTTGAAGTAGAACGCCTTCAGGCTCATCGGGTAGCGGTGCACGATGACCGGCCGATCGAACTGGCTCGAGATGACTGTCTCTTCGTCGCCGCCGAAGTCGTCGCCGATCTTCGCCTCAGGGTGGCCGTTCTTCTGGAGGATGTCGATCGCTTGCGCGTACGTGATGCGTGGAAACGGCGACGTCGCCTTCTCGAGCTTGCTCGTGTCGCGCTCGAGCACCTTGAGCTCCTCTTTGCGAGTCTCGAGCACGCGCGCGACGATGAACGAGAGGAAGTCCTCCGCGAGCTTCATGTCGCCTTCGAGATCCATGAACGCGACCTCGGGCTCGACCATCCAAAACTCGGCGAGGTGCCGCCGCGTCTTCGACTTCTCCGCGCGAAACGTCGGTCCAAAGCAGTATGCCTTGCCGACCGCGGCGGCAGCGGCCTCCATGTAGAGCTGTCCCGACTGCGTGAGATACGCGGCCTCGCCGTGATAGTCCGTCTCGAAGAGGTTGCTCGTCCCCTCGCATGCGTTGGGCGTGAAGATGGGCGCGTCCACGAGCGTGAACCCGCGTCCGTCGAAGAAGTCGCGCACCGCCTTGATGATCGCGTGGCGCACCTTGAGGATGGCGGCCTGTCGCGGCGCGCGCAGCCAGAGGTGGCGGTGGTCCATCAAAAAATCGGTGCCGAACACGTCGCCCGCGAGCTTCTTCGCGCTCAGCGGATACTCCTGCGTGACGCTCGCGAGCAGCTTGCAGCCTTTGACGCCGATCTCGAACGTCCCCTTGATCTTGCCATGCTCCTTCACGACCCCCGTGATCTCCACGGTGGACTCGGGCTGGATGTGATCGGCGCCGATGAATGTCGCCTCGTCGACGTCACCCTTGAACACCACGCACTGCGCGGTGCCGGAGCCGTCGCGCACCTCGAGAAAGTGGAGCTTGCCGCTCGAGCGCTTGTTGTGGAGCCACCCGCGCAGCGTGACTTCTTGCCCAAGGTGCGACGCGAGCTCGGAGATCATGATGGTGGACATGCGCGCGGCATACCACGGCCCGTTCGAGGTTCAATACGGTCGTCTAGGGGCTTGCGCGATGGGCGAGGTATCCTCTGCGGATGGATCCGAAGCCGCAGTCAGCCTCTCGCACGGAGATGACCGAGTACGTGCTGCCGCAGCACGCTAACGCGTTGGGCAACGTCTTCGGCGGTCAGATCATGGCTTGGGTGGATCTGTGCGCCGCGATCTGCGCCCAACGTCACTCGGGTCATATCGCCGTGACCGCCTTCGTGGACGACTTGAAATTCGAGAAGCCGGTGCGAGTGGGTGAGGTCGTTCGCTTGCACGCGCAGGTGCTCGCGACGTTCAACACCTCGATGGAGATCGGGGTCGTCGTCGGTGGCGAGGACTCGTGCACGGGGCGGCGCTGGCCGTGCGTGAGCGCGTGGCTCACGTTCGTCGCCATCGATGACTCACGCAACCCGACGCCAGTGCCCCGACTCGTCATGGACTCGGACGAGGTGCGCGCATCTCAATTGGACGGTGAGCGCCGTCGCGCGGCGCGTCTCGCGAAGCGCTGAGCCAAGCTTCGAACTCCGCTTGGATCCTTGTCACGTTCGCGGCCAATACGCGTCGGTCCGTGATATCGAGGTCTCATGTCCGTGTTCGATAAGGTCGACTCCGCTCTCGATTTTCCGCGGCAGGAAGAGTCCATCCTCGCCTTCTGGAAGGAGCGGGCCATCTTCCAGAAGTCACTTGCGCTTCGGGCAGGCAAGCCGACGTTCGTCTTCTACGAGGGACCCCCGACAGCGAACGGCCTACCGCACAACGGGCACGTGCTCACGCGCGTGATGAAGGACATTTTCCCGCGCTACAAGACGATGCGCGGCTACTTCGTCGGCCGAAAAGCGGGCTGGGACACGCACGGTCTCCCCGTCGAGGTCGAGGTGGAGAAAGAGCTCCGCATCCACGGCAAGGCCGCGATCGAGGCGTACGGCGTCGAGCCGTTCATCGCCAAGTGCATCGACTCGGTGTTTCGATACACGAAGGAGTGGGAAGAACTCACCGACAAGATCGCCTTCTGGGTCGACACCAACGACGCCTACGTCACCTACCACAAGAGCTACGTCGAGAGCGTGTGGTGGGCGCTCGGTGAGCTGTTCAACAAGGGCCTGCTCTATCAAGGACACAAAGTCGTCTGGTGGTGGGCACAGGGCGGCACCGCGCTCAGCGCCGCAGAGGTGGGGCAGGGATACAAAACGGTGGACGACCCGAGCGTGTACGTCGCGTTCGATCTCGTGGACGACCCAAAAACAAGCCTGTTGGTGTGGACGACCACGCCGTGGACCTTGTCGTCCAACATGTACGCGGCCATCAAGTCGGACGTCGACTACGTCAAGGTGACGCACGGCGAGCGGCAGCTGATCATCGCCGCCGCGCTTCGAGAGGCGCTCGAGAAAAAGCTCAAGACGCCGCTGGAGATCACAGAGACGTTCAAGGGCAGCGCGCTCGTCGGAAAGAAGTACATTCCGCCGTTCGCTCTCTTCGCCGACGAAGGCAAGGACGTCGCAGTCGTGTGGAGCGTCATCGCCGCGGACTTCGTCACGTTGGACACGGGCACGGGCATCGTGCACGTCGCGCCCGCGTTCGGCGAAGACGACTTCGACGCGCAAAAGAAACAAGCTGCACTCTACAAAGACGTGCAACTGCCGCTATTTTGCGCCGTGAAACCCGACGGCAGCTTCATTGACGAGATGGGTCCGAAGTACGCGGGGCGGTGGGTAAAGGACTGCGACAAGGATCTCCAGCACGAGCTCAAAGAGCGCGGCGCGCTCGTGTTCGCAGAGCAGTACCGCCACGAGTACCCGTTCTGCGTGCGCGCCGATCAAGACCCGCTCATCCAGTACGCGCGTCCGGCTTGGTACATCCGCACGACCGACCAGATCGGTCGCGCGATAGAGAACAACAAGAGCGTCCACTGGATGCCCGAGCACATCAAGGAAGGCCGCATGGGCGACTTCCTCGCGAACAACGTCGACTGGGCGCTCTCGCGCGAGCGGTACTGGGGAACGCCGCTCAACGTCTGGGTCTGTGAAAAGGACGCCGAGCACAAGCACGCGCCCACGAGCACGGCCGAGATCGAGCAACGCAACCCGAAGGCGTTCGATCACTTTCACGCCGCAAAAAAAGCCAATCCGACTCTCAACGAGCATTTGATCGTCCACAAGCCGTGGATCGACGCGGTCACGTTCCCGTGCCCCACGTGCGGTGCCACCATGCGACGCGTGACCGAGGTCATCGACTGCTGGTTCGACTCCGGGTGCATGCCGTTCGCGCAGTGGGGCTTTCCGCACGTGCTGGGGTCCGACGAGAAGCTCCGCTCCAACTTCCCCGCGGACTTCATCTGCGAGGCGATCGATCAGACGCGCGGCTGGTTCTACTCGCTGCTCATGATCTCCACGATGGTCTTCGACGAGAAGGCTTGCGCGAAATACGAACTGCCGGCCGCGCTGCCACACCCATACAAGACGTGCGTCGTGCTCGGGCACGTCGGCGACAAAGAGGGTCGCAAGGAGAGCAAGAGCCGCGGCAACTACACGCCACCGGACATCGTCTACGGGCAAGTGAAGATGGACTTCGCGGTGATGGACGGCAGCGTCGCCCGCGGCAAGGCCTTCGTCGCGCAGGAGGATCTCGACGGCCTCGACATCCAAGGCGGCGCCAAGGTGGAGGCGCGCGGCACGAACGGAGCATCACTCACGATCGAGGTCCTCGCTCAAAAAGGCCTGCGCCGCCGTGTCGTCGTCATGCACCCGGACGATCAGAAAGAGCTCGAGGTGCAGTGCACGACGAAGACGAACGTCATGGTCGCCGAAGTGCCGCGCTTGCCGAAGAACGAGCGCGTGACCCTCGTCGATCCTTCCACGCCCGCGCCTGGGTCGGACGCGTTCCGCTGGTTCTTCTTCGCGTCGAGCCCGCCGTGGTCCAACACGCGCCACTCGCTCGCCAACGTGCGCTCACTCCAGAAAGAGTTCTTGGTGAAGCTGCGTAACACGTACGCGTTCTTCACGATCTACGCGAACATCGACGGGTACGACCCGGCAAAGCCACCGAGCGTCGCTGCCGTACCGAGCGAGCTCGATCGGTGGATCGAGAGCGAGCTGCAGCAGTGCGTCGCGTCCGTCACGAAGGACCTCGACGGCTACGACGTGTACGCAGCAACGCAGCGCCTCGTCGCGCTCGTGGACGCGCTCTCCAACTGGTACGTACGGCGAAGCCGCGATCGTTTTTGGCGGAGCGGTTGGGATGGCGACAAGCGCGCAGCGTACGACACGCTCTACAAGTGCCTCGTTACGCTCAGCCGTGTGATCGCGCCGTTCGTCCCATACACCGCGGAGGTCATGCACCAGAACCTCGCCCGCAAGGCGTTCGGCGCAGAGGTGCCCGAGAGCGTGCACCTGTGCGACTGGCCCGCGGTGGATGACAAGTCAATCGATACGTCGCTGAGTCGCAAAATGAAGGCCGCGCGCGATCTCGTGAGCCTCGGCTTGCAGGTGCGCACCATCGCCAAGCTCAAGGTCCGCCAGCCGCTCCGCACCGCTCACGTCATCTTGAGCGACCCGTCGCTCGAGAAGGACCTCGCGGGCATCGTCTCTGCGATGAAGGAGGAGCTCAACGTGCTCGGCGTCCACTTCGTGGAGCGTGAGCGGGCAGGGGAGTTCGTCATCACGGCGCTCAAACCCAACTTCAGGACGCTCGGCCAGAAGGGCTTGGGCAAGGAGGCGCAGAGGCTGAAGGTCGACATGGCGAAGTGGTCGCCGGAGCGCGCAGCCTCAGCGCACGCCGAGCTGCTCCTGAAGGGCGCGCTCACGGTAGACGGCGTCACACTCGAAGCCGCGGATGTCGAGGTCGCGTTCACGACCCGAGAAGGCTTCGCGGCCGCAGGTGATCGCACGGGAGTCATCGTCCTCGAGACCACGCTCGACGACGAGCTGCGCGAGCTAGGCTTTCTGCGAGAGCTACAGAGCAAGGTACAAGCGGCGCGCAAAGAGCTCGGTCTCGAGTTCACCGATCGCATCACGCTCGGTTTGTCCGGCGGCCCGCGCCTCGACGCTATGCTCGCCAAGTACAAAGACGAGCTCGCCAAGGAAGTCCTCGCGACCGCCGTCTGCGAGGCCGCCGCGAGCGCGACGGAGGTCTCCGTGGAAGGGGAGGCCGTGCGCGTGTCGATCGCCAAAGCGTGACATACTCGGACGATGAGCCTGCGTCGTTGGAGCTTCCGCGCCGTCCTCGTGACGGCACCCCTCGCGTTCATGGGAGGTCTCTGCGGCGGCGCAGATGTCGCCCCGTCCGTCATCATCCCGAGCACCGTCTGGAACAACAAAGACGGCACGGCGACCGTCGAGGTGACGTCCAACCCGTTCGCGCTCGTCATCAAAGACAAGCAGGGCAACGTGCTGCTCGAGACGAGCAACGCGCGGTCCACCACGGATCCGTCCGACCCCATGCGTGCGTACGCGCCGCTTGCCGTCACGCACAACACGGACCTCACGACGCCCGTCATCATGAAGGGCTGGGACTACTACCGCGGTGAAGACGGCCCGTGGACGCAGGTGTCCCGCGTGACCTCGATCAACGCGGCGGGCGACATGCTCACGGTCAAGCTCGCGACCGGCCTCGCGGAGCCCAACGTGACGCTCACCATCACGTCGCAAGGCATCGGGCTTCACCTGGTCGCGTCCGTCGACGAAGGTCCGAAGCCGAACGCAGACACGACGATCAACCGCGTCTCCATGGCGTTCGCGATGCACCCGGACGATCACTTCCTCGGGTTCGGCGAGCGGTTCGTCTACACCGATCAGCGCGGCAAGTTCCTCTACTCGTGGGTCGAGGACGGCGGCTTCGGTCATGGCGAGGGAACGCCGGTGGGCGTGGGGAATCCGTCGCCATCGGGGCCAGCGCAGACGAACGTCCCGATCCCCTGGTTCTGGGACCCGCGTGGCTTCGGCGTGCTCTTCAACACGACGTATCGAACGCGCTACCACCTCGGAGACGACGCCCCCGACGCGTTCCGCCTCGAGGCGACGGAGAGCAAGCTCGACGTGACGGTCTTCGCGGATCCTGATCCGATGAAGCTCGTCGGCGCTCTCACGGAGGTCACGGGGCGCCCGCCCGAGATCGCGGACTGGCTCTTGGCGCCTCGGCGGCGCGCGAACATCGGCACACCGGAGATGACGAACCTCCGCGCGGCGCATGTTCCGACGACCGCGATCGACACCGCTCTGCACTACTTCCCCGGCGGGATCGGCAACCTGACCTCCACGGTCAAACAGATAACTGCCGAGATACACAGTCACGGTTTCAAGGCGATCTCTTACTTCTGTCCATTCGTATCGGACGCGTGGCACCCGGTCTTCGACGAAGCGGTCGCGAAGGGCTACCTGGTCAAGAGGCCGGACGGCACGCCGTACGTCGTGCTCGACCCGCCCTACAACGCGGGCATGGTCGACTTCACGAATCCGGCGGCGGTGAAGTGGTATCAGGGCTGGCTACAGCAAGCGCTGGACGACGGATGGGATGGTTGGATGTACGATTTTGCCGAGTACGTCCCGCTCGACGCCGTGATGTTCGACGGAACGACGGGCCTCGAGGCGCACAACAAGTACCCAATCTTGTACCAACAAGCCGCGTTTGATTTGCTCGAGAAAGTCCGAAAGAAGGACTATCTGATCTTCGTTAGATCGGGCTACGCGGGCACCGGTGGACGCGTGCCGATGGTGTGGGCGGGAGACCAGAACACGGACTTCTCCCTCTCGGACGGGCTGCCTGCGGCGCTCACGGGCGCGCTCAACCTCGGGATGAGCGGCGTTCCGTTCTGGGGCTCGGACATCTCGGGTTACCACTACATCTTCAATCCCCCGCCCGACAAAGACGTCTACCTGCGTTGGACCGAGGTCGGCGCATTCAGCGCGGACATGCATGACGAGAACGAGGGCGCAGGAAACTCGCCAGTCTCGGATCGCTGGCAGATCTGGAAAGATCAGCAGACGCTCGACATCTACAAGAAGTACGCGTCGATGAAGACGCGCATGGTGCCGTACACGAAGGTCGCAGCCGCGCAGGCGCACGCGACCGGGGCGCCCGTGATGCGCCACCTCTCGCTGTTGTTCCCCAAGGACGGCAAGACGTACGGAATCGGCGACGAGTACATGCTCGGCGATTCGCTGCTCATCGCTCCTGTCGTCTCGCGCGGGGCCGTGACGCGCGACGTGTACTTGCCGGGAGATGCGTACTTCGATTTCTGGACCGGCGTGCGCGTCGGTGGACACACGACGATCAACGCGCAGGCGCCGCTCGACGCGGTGCCGATCTACGCGACGATGGGAGCGATCGTGCCGCTGCTCGCGCCGGACGTGGAGACCTTGATCCCGGCGACCGATGGCAGCGGCGTCGTGAGTGCCGCAGATCGACGCGACTTCGTGGAGGTGTGGATCTATGCGGGCAACACGACTCAGTTCACGCTCGACGACGGTGCGGTGATCTCACAGTCTGCGCCCGCCTCGGCGTTCTCACCCGGTAAGCCCGTGGCGAAAAACGCCACGCTCACTGTTGCCGCCACCGAGAAAGATCTCGAGACGTGCGTGGCGTGCGCTCTCGACGATCCGGCGAACCACCAGCTCTCGATCTCGTTGAAGACGAGCGGCGACACGATCACTGCGGGCCCCCTTACTGTGAGCTTGGCACAGGGGCCTTCCGTCAAGCGATATCTGATGCGCGTTCGATATTGAGCGCGCGCACGAAAAGATCTTCGCCGCGTCGCTTTGGAGATCGAGGCTCCGTGGTGCAGGTGTACTCTCCATGACAATCGCCGTGGGGAAAGCAACGCGAGTCGTCGAGCAGGGGAGCAAGGCTGCACGAGCACCGGCGCTCGCGCGTGCGGAGCTGTTGAGCAAGGTCGCCCGCAGTCGACTCGAGGACGAACTCGAGAAGGCGCTCGAGCGCAAGCCGGCTTCCGAAGCCAAGCTAGCAGGAGCACTTCGCGCGCTTGCGCCGCTGAGCCCACACTTGCGCGCCAGCATGGCCGAGGCCGCCGCGGTGATGTTGCGCCGGGGCTCGCTCGGGCGAGAAGTCTACGCCGCGTGCATGCGCGCCGTCGCCGAGGGCGGAGACGCACAGACCGCCTCGCTAGTACGAACGGCGCTGTCTCACGACGAGGCGGGTGGCGCTCCGGCGCTCGCGGCCGCCGCGCTCTGTCGTGACTCCTCGCTCGCCGCGCTCCTCGGCAAGGTCGCCGCGAGCCGACAGTCGCACGTGGCCTTCGGCGCGGAGACCGCACGCGTCGTGCGCCTCGAGTCGAACGGCGCCCACCTCACGTCGCTCGCTCCCATGATCAAGGAGAGCCACCGTATCTCCCTCTGCGTCGAGCTGTTCGTCCCGCTCGCCCGCGCTGGAGTGGCTCCGATCGCGATCGCCCCCGCGCTCTCGGTGCTCCGCGGCGCCGAGCGCCACTTGGGTCGATGGCTCGTGCTCGCAGACGTCGCCTCCAAGGCCGGAGACGGCGCGCCGCTCGTCGAAGCGAAGACCAAGTCGTCGAGCGGACCCTCGAGCTCACGCGGCGCTTGGGCGCTCGTGGCATGGGCGCTCGAAGAGTCGCTCGCACGTCACCGGCGACAAGCTCCGCCTCCGCCTCCCGACGTGAGGCCCACCGTGGAGCTCGTCGCGCGCTTGTCGGACCGGCCGAGCTCGGACCGAGACCTCGGGTTCCTCTTCCGGATCGCCGCGGCGAACGGAGCGGGCGCTCGCCCCATGCTCGACGCGGTCGTCAAGCAAGCGCCCCTCAACGACGAGACCGGCGTGCGCGCGGCCATGTTCCTCGCGCGCGATCACGGTCGCGACGACCTTCGCACCGCGATCCTCCAGATCGCGACGGGCGCGCGGCGCGACGAGCTTCGCGGCATCGCGACCGCGGCGTTGTGGGATGTCGGCGCGCGAGACGAAGCGCGCGCGCTCGCCGACGAACTGCTCACGAGCAAGAACGTCGGCAACGTGGCTTGGGCCTCGCTCGTGCGTGCGGCGGCCCTCACGGGCAGCAGCGGCGACGTGGCCTCGGAGATGAACTACCGGTGGATCCAGCTCGGCTGGCTCGAGTAGCGCTCGCGACCTTCGCGCTCGCTACCGTCACCGTTGCGGCGGGCGCGGCGACCGCGGAGCGTGCGACCTTGGTGCTCGTCGCCGATCGAGACGACGACGACGGCGACGGCAAACCGGACGGCGCCGCGAGGGCGCTTGGAGTCGCAGGCAGGCGAGACGTAGTCGCGCTCGACGTCTACGACAAGAAGGTGACGCTCCGTGTGACGAGCGGAGGCGAGCACGTGCGCGTTTGGGACGGCGCGACCTTGCTGTCGTGGGGATCGCCGGTGGGCGATGCCCCGAGCGCCCAAGGGATCTCGCCCGGCGTGACCGAGCTCTCGGTGCGCGCGTCATCGGGCAAGGCGAGCTCACAGCGAGTCGAAGTTTGGGGCCTCGACTGGCTCGACGCGGGAGGGGCGCGGATCGATCCAGTGACCGATCACGTCTCGCTCACGCGCACGCCGCCGTCGCGAGAAGCTTCGGTCGATCCCGACGCAGTCACGGCCCTCATCACGGCGCCCGACGCACGAACGGCAATGCCCGACCTGACGGTGGAGTCGCTGAGCGCGGCTGGCATTCGCCTCGATGCGCTGGAGCACGTCGCTCTCGCGTCGCAGCCCTGCGGCACGTCGACCTGCTTTGAGTCGTCGCCGCTGCGATTGGTGGTGGACGAAGTGGACCGCTCGCATCCGCTAGCAGTCGGCCGATCGTTGCGCGCGGAGGTCGGCGGCGCGGTCGTTTTGAGGGTGTTCGGTCGCAAGCAAGTGATCCGCGTGCTGGGCCCGCGCTCGACGCCAGCGGGGCCGATCGGCAGGCTGCGCGCCACCC
>ENA-OFCD01000978-OFCD01000978.1-metagenomes-genome-assembly--contig:-NODE-978-length-16088-cov-4.174827_pt1 | contig 16088 bp, 22 predicted proteins | sample MGYA00153392_OFCD01 | MGnify analysis MGYA00153392 | reverse complement strand
TCCTGCGCGACCGAGGGTCTCAAGGCGCGCGAGGGTGCTCTGCTAGAAGCGCGCTCGCTCCAAGTGCGTGCACACCGCGACGGCTCGCTCGCGCTCAAGCCCACCACGCCCACGTTTCGATCGTTCGTTGAAGGATCGTTTCGTGAGCTTCGGATGCCGCATTTTCGTCAGTCGACGCGAACGCGCTACGAGGCGTTGCTTGAACAGGGCTTGCGGGATCACTTCGGGTCGATGAGGCTCGACGCGATCAGCAACGACGCGATCCACGGGTTCGCGGGGGCAAAGCTCGCAAAGCGGAAAATGCAGTTGAAGGGTGCTCTCACCCTTCTCGGTACAATCCTCCGCGCGGCTTTCGAGTTGGGCTTGCTCGACGCGATGCCGCGAGTTCCGCGTCTCTGGAAGGAGAGCCGGAAGTTGCCGTCCGCGCCTGCGGTGGACGACGTCGCCCGCTTGATCGCTTCGGCGACAGACTGGCTACGGACTGCGCTCGCGGCCTTCGCGGGATTGCGATCGGGAGAGGTGCGCGCTCTCGAAGTCCAAGACGTGCAGCTCGCCAGCGGTCAGATCCTCGTGCGACGAGCGCTCTCGGAGAGCGAGGTCACGACTCCGAAATCCGGACACGAGCGAGCGGTGCCCATCGGGCCCATGCTCAAGCCGGTGTTGGAAGAGGCCGTGCGCGCCAAGCTGCCGAAGGCGCGAATGGTGATGACGTACGACGCCCACCCGTCAATCGATCCTCGCTAGGCTCAATGCGCTTGAGAAGCGGATCGGGATGCACGAGTGGACGTTCCACCAGCTCCGTCACTTCTTCTGCACGGGCCTGCTTTGTAGCGGGGCGAACGTAGGGATCGTCCGCGGGCTCGCGGGGCACTCCTCGCTCGCGATCACCCAACGCTACGTCCACGCGATGGGCACCGACGCCGCGGCCGCTATGGAGCGCTTCCAAGCCCGCTAGCGGTAAGGGTGCGCTAACGGCGTCACCGTCGAATCACGAACCCCGCAAGAACATGGGGCGAAATCGTCGTATTTATCGGGGCGAGAGGATTTGTTCGTAGTCGATTTGACCAGGCGGCCGATCACGCGCGACGCTTGTTTTTACTAGGGTTTGGAGATCGACGTCACGACGACATGCAACTTGAGGTGATCCTAAATCGCACTGCGTTGGGCAATGGGTGGGAAACGGGTAGTGTGCATGCATCATCGCGAAGCGACGTGCACAAGTCACATGCAGAGCTGAATGACCCGGCTGTTCAGGTTGGCGAGCACAACCGTCGTGCACGTGCCAGTGAAGCAGTCCGCCGGTCCGCTACAGAGTGCGTAGCCGAAGCTGCCGCAACCTTGTGAGCCCGTCGCGCACGTCGTGCTGTCGCGGTCGTCGTTTTGACTGGGCACGTGCCCGTGAACGCTTGCACGGCGAGGCAGCAGGTCGCCGGGCCGTTCGGGTTGCAGCTCGCGGAAGGCTTCGAAACGTTGTCGCATTCCCACGTGTGTTCGCCCGCGCCACACCCGGGTTGGCTGAAGCCGCACGCACTTGACGAGTTTCCGACGCAGCACACGCCGGCCGAAGCGCCATTCGGACACTTGGTGCCATTGCACGGCGGCGCCGAGGCCGACGGCGAGCAGTTCTCGCTCGCGTCGCTTGCATCGGTCGAGGGCGCGTCGGAGCGAGCATCGAGCCCACTGTCCGCGACGCCACCGTCCGCACGCACGCAGAGATTGGAGAGGCAGACGAAGTCGCTCGTGCAACGCCCGCCGGAGAGGCAAGTCGCGCCCTCGGTGCCCGCAGTGCTCGTGGCAGTGTCGCCAACGCACGCCGTGAGCAGGAGGAGAGCGAATGAAACGCGGCGCGCGGTCCCCATGCGGGCACGGTAGATCGCGTTGCTTCCTGCGTCGATGGCCCCAGGGCATGGCGCTGCACCTGCGCCATCGCATACGCTCGGCGTCGATGACGAACGCCACTCGATTCGCCTCCGCGCTCACCTTCACTTGCTTGAAACTGTTCGGCTGCCGCTCCGGCGACACCACTGAGCCAGCCCAGCCACGCGCGAAACCCCAACAGGCCGACGTAGCCGCGCCCGCCCCAAGTGCGACAGATGCAGCGGTCGTGATTGAGGATCCCAAACTCGAAGCGTGCCGCGCAACGTTGGCAAAGCTTTCCATCGACCCTCGCTTTGTGAAGCCCAAGAAGGTGACGCAACCGTCGCAAGACGAGCCGCACACGACCTACGAATACAAGCTCGAGGACATCGGCGACGTCATCCAGTGGCGGACGAACGACGCCCGCTGGGAGATCCTGCTTGCGGGCGAGGACTCGACAGATTGTTTCGCCAAGACCGCCGATCTCGAAGCGCTCGACTCCAAAGGACCGATTGATTGGTGGAGGATCACCGGTGGGCCTTTCGCGGGAAGCTTCGCGATGCGATCCCCAGGTGGAGCGAGCGTGAAATCGTGGGGCTCAGTGTGCCCCGAGGTTCGAGGTGGCGTCCTTCCGCTTGTCGCGAGGGCCTGCTTGCCGAAGTCCACGCACTGACGCTTTGCCGCGCGCCTATGATGGCGTGAGCTACCCTCGCGCGGATGCAACCTCCGAGGCTTTGGTTCGTGCGCGCTGGTGAGGGCGCGGCGTATGTGACCGAGTTCATCAATGAGAGTCACGTCGCCATCGGATGGAAGGACGCCGGCATTGTCACGGCCACGACGACCGATGACCAGCTCGAGACGAGTTTCGCCGCTGCCTATCCCGACGCGCGGCCTGGAACTCGCCGTGTGTGGCTCGCGATCGTCCGACGATTCGTCCGCGAGCTAAAGCCTGGCGATGGCGCGATCACTTACGACCCAGACCGGCGATTGTACTTCCTCGGCAAGATCGAGAGCGATATCGAGCCTCGCCCACAGCACGAACTGAGCCGGATGCGGCGCGTGGTCTGGACGCAGCAGGTGCCGCGCGACTCGCTCACGGCTGCAACCCGCAATAGCCTCGGGTCAATCGCAACGCTCTTCCAAGTCACCGGCGACGCGCGCGACGAAGTTTTCGCGAAAGCCGTTCTCCTTGGGGCAATGTCTCCCGAGCTAGCGGTGCCGCCGGCGGTGACAAGGCCAGAGAGCGATCGGAACGTTGATGCTGCACGCACCGTGCTCGAAGACGACCTTGGAAGGGCGCAACTATTCATCGACGACAAGATCGTTGCACTTGCCTGGGACGACATGCAGGAACTCGTCGCAGCCATTCTGCGCGCGATGGGCTACCGCGCCCGCGTCTCACCACCCGGTGCGGATCGTGGCTTCGACGTCTTCGCCTCACCGGACGGGCTCGGCCTCCAAGAGCCGCGCATCTTCGTCGAGGTGAAGCACCGCAAAGGAAAGATCGACGCGCCGTTGCTCCGAAGTTTCCTGGGTGGTCGCAAGCCGAACGATCGATGCCTGTACGTCAGCACTGGCGGTTTCACCAAAGAAGCAGCCTACGAGGCCGAACGAGCCTCGGTCCCTACCCAGTTGATCAACCTCGAACGCCTGCGCGAGTTGCTGCTCGAGTACTACGACCGACTTGCTCCAGAGGCGCAGGCGATGGTGCCTCTGAAGCGCGTGTATTGGCCCGAAGGCTAGAACAAAGACTCACTCGTGCCAGGCCTCGAGGTGGCGGATCGCGAGCACTCGGTCAGGATTCAACGCCCGGCCGAAGAGCGTAAGGCCCCCATCCTGTGAGGCGACCAGCGCTACCCCCAATCCTTTTTTCGCCGCGCAGAATCGAATCGCCGAGCGATGTCGGTTGCCCGGAAATCTGTCCAAGGTGCTCGGCTTCGGCGGCGTCGCCCTAGGCTCGCGAGCATCCAGTTCAGCCACTGCTGGGACCACCTTCGTCTCGATTGTAACGCCAAAGCCTAGAATCGTCAGATCGGCGAGCATCAAAGTCCCTCCGTCGACTGCACTCAGTTGTGCGGCGTACTGGAGCGCCTCGCGGTGACATTGCTCGGCTCGGGTCAAGCGGCGAGCGAACTGCATCCATCGCTCATCGCCGACACGTCCAGTCGCATTTGTTCGAAACGCCTGGTCAGCCTCGAATGCCTCCTTGAGAGCTACGCTGGGCGGATCGAACGTGTAGTGCGGGTGCATGTGGACTCCCTCCACCGGCTGAACGTCTACGATCAGGATCGAGCCTCCGTGTCCATGAGCGAGCACGCGTCGCGCGACACGCGCAAACTCTCGACCGACAGCGCCTGACATCGTAGGACCACGCATGATTGCCGGAAGAGTGAGTTCGTCTGGACCGGGGAAATGCGTCTGACCGCGCGTGTACCGCAGAACGTACTTTTCCGCGAAAGTCACGGAGAGGACGCCGGGAGCGCTGGCATCGATCACAAGAAACGTCGGACGCATGTGCATATCGATGGTGAGAGCGCGGTCACCGATCTCGATCAAGCCCCAAATTTCAAGCGTGTCAGACGTCGAATTCAGTTGGATGCCGAGGCAGGTCCGTTTGCGGTCTGCGGCGGGTGCGAGCTTCGCGAGCTTGTCCGGAGCGAGGGGGACAGGTGCCGAGAATCTGCTGACTCCATGATGCAACTGAGCGGCAGCGGCGGCGCTCACGTATCCAAGCGTGAAGGTGGTGGCACGCCCTTCTTCCTCGAGAAGTGTGGAGAAGAACGCAACGTGGAGCAGTTCCCGCAGCATCTCGCGTGATGGTAGAGGTGCAATGTCCGGTTGCCGATACCCAGGATCTTTCAAGCGCATAGAGATTTCGGTAGCGAGGTCGGCGAGGTTTTCGAGAGCCATGTCGGCATGGTACGCGTGAGCGCCACGGACGTCCCGCGAAGCAAGTGAAGGATGCGGTTGTCGGTGAACCGATGTGAGGTCAGCCGCGCCCGACGAAAGCGGCACTGCGGTATCGCTTTCCCTCTGGGAGTTCGTAGCTAACGAGCAACCCCAGCGCGGCGAGCCCGTCGAGCACGTCCTCCGCGTCCTTCTCCTTTGCGCCTTTGAAAGCGCGCGCCACGTCGCTCGCGCTGTGCTCGGCGTTGGTCTTCACGACGATCTCGCGCACGGCGAAGATCTGCTCGGGCAGCTTCTTCGGCCACGCGACGGCGCTCGCAGTCACGGCCGGCGCGGCCTCGTCGTCTTCGTCGTCCGCGCCGACGAGCGAGACCTGCGCCATCTCGGGCTTCGCCTCGCTCGGGTGTTGGAACTCGGGCCGCAGCCAGTGGACGATCCCGTGCCGCTCCTCGTCCGCGCGAACCTTGTTGAGCGCGACGAGCCGCTCGAGGATCTGCTCGTCCGTCAAGTCGTGCGGCCACGCGTGCGCGTCGAAGACGGCGGCGTCGAGATCATCGTGCAGCTTCGTGAGCACCGAGACGAGTCCTTGTTCGTGGATGACCTTCTCTTTGGCAGAGAGCGGCTCAGCCGAGCGAAGTTTGTCGAGCACGTTGTACACGCCGGTGATCGTGAGCTCGGAGTGCACGACCTGCTGACGCTTGCGATGGGAGTCAAGCGCCTCGGCCACCTTCGCCACCCGCGCCCGACGAATGTCGTCCGTGACCGGAAACGGAAATGGCTCGAAGCAGGTGTTCTTGTTGTACCTCGGCCGGTCCTCTAGCGTTCTTCCCGCGGCCGTCTTTGTGTCGTCTCCGGTGTCACCCCTTCTAACTCTGAACTGCGGTGACCGCGATGCTCGAGCACGCCGATGGCTGGCTCCACACCGCGATCACTCTCGCCGCGTACGCCGGACTTCGGCAAGGCGAAGTGCGCGCGCTCGAGGTGCAAGACATCGACTTCGACCGTGGCTCGCTGCTCGTGCGGCGATCGATGTCGGAGGACGAAGTCACGACGCCCAAGTCGGGTCACGAGCGAGTCGTGCCGATGCTGCCGGAGCTTAAGGCGGTGCTCGTCGACGCGACGCGATCGAAGCTGACGCGTGCACGCGTTGTCGTGACGATCTCGGGCGCAACGCCAGGACGATCGCACGTCCTCGCGAAGTTGAAGAAGCTGCAGGTCCGGCACGGTTTGAAGGAGAGGTCCTTCCATGCGCTCCGACACTTCTTCTGCTCAACGCTCATCCGTCGAGGCGCAAGCATCGAAGCGGTGCGCATGTTGGCAGGCCACAGCGGGCTTGCTGTCACGCAACGCTATGTGCACGCAACTGGGAGCGAACTCGAGAGCGCAATCGCGAAGCTTGCGGGCAACTAGGGGGAAACGGCGCAGCGCGCATCCGCAACCACTTATAATTACTATAGAATATTCTGAATTTGTCGGGGCGAGAGGATTTGTATCCCTCGCTCCTCAACTGGCGGCTTCGCGTGCAATTCGCCCTGTTTCTTGCGGGCTCGTGATTTCGGCTCGTGACGCCGCGCTACCGGACGCGACCGGAAATCACTCCGCGTTTGGTAATGGGGTGGTAACGTCGCACCGGCGTCCACTTTGGAAAAAACCTGCACGCAAGGGTGGCTTCATACGCTCAGTTGCACAGCCCCGCTTCAACACATTGATGCCAAGTGCAGTCGCCAAGCAACTTGTACTGCGCCGTAATATCCGCGAAATTTGAGTAGCAATCACAGGCTGCAGCATCGATTGAGCAGGCGGATACGCAGACGCCATACTCGTCGCAATGCGGAGTTCGCGGCACGCAGATTTGGGTGAACGAGCAGCACTTTTCGCTCACGCATGTTCTACACGAGGCATTCGGCGGGAGGCCGCAGTCAGTCGAGGAGTCCATCGCGCCGGCGTCCGGCGAAGAGTCCTGTCCATTGCCGCCGTCCAGTCGCACTACCGAGAGTTGCTGGGCACTCGTGCATGCCAACATGCCCACAGCGATCGAGCCGGAGATGAGGACCAGTTGGAGCCAACGTGAGGACATCAGAGACCTCCGATCAAGTAAGGTGTAGTCTGAGGAGGGCCGCTGCTGCCGTTCGCCATTTGCCCGAATTGGTTCCCGCCCCAACAGTAAAGCGCGCCAGTCTTCACGATGGCGCAGCTATTGAAGTAGTTCGTCACGATGTCCACGACATCAGATAGACCGATAACCGGCGCCATCGTGTTTCGTGATTGAAGGGTGCCGTCTCCGAGTTGACCGTGGTCGTTTAGCCCAGCGCACTGTACCGATCCATCAGTCAGTCGGACACAGACGTGAAGCCCGGCCGTCGCCACCTGCAGCACGTTCGAGAGACCGAGAGGGGTCGGCCGTAGACGTTGTTCGGCTACCTGCCCGTTGCTTCCCACTCTGACACCCCACCAAAGGACCGTATGATCCGCCAACAACGTGTAGGCAGCGCCGTCTCCGCAGGAGATTTGAATGGCATTCTTCACCCCATCGGCCGGTGCGAGAGTGTGCCGCTCGACTATCGTTCCATCGCCGAGTTCGCCAAACTCGTTTCGGCCAGAACATTCCACCTCTCCATTGATGAGCGCGCAGGTGAAGTCGGCGCCCATGGTGACCGAGGTTGCACCGGCAAATTCTGGGATCTCGATGGGTACTGGATGCTGACTGGGTTGAGGAACACCGGGCAACGCGCCAAATCCCGTTACTCCCCAGCACGCATATTTTCCGTTTGTGAGACCGGCGCAGGATACCGACGCCATATGATCGGACAGGCTAACAAGGTTTGTCAAAGACACGACGCTAGTCGGAACCGATACTGATTCAGTTCCGGCGTCGGCACCTGACTCGGAAACGTAGCCGATTCCCAGTCGCCCACCACTGTTGTTACCCCAACAACGAGCCGTGCCATCATCGAGCCGCGCGCAGAAATGTCCGTCGTCTGCGACGACTTCCTCGGTCCATGGCAGCCCTAGAACTGGCACCGGAGAATAGCGATCCACAAAGGTCCCATCCCCAACCCCGCCTCCCGAATTTTGGCCCCAACACCTGATGTGGCCATCCCGCAGAAAGCAAATGGAAGCTACATCGATTGCGACCTGAAGATGCGCGACTCGCGCGTCAGGCGCTACTTCATCGCCTAGCGCGTCACTTGACTGATCGACGCCTCCGTCTGCTGGAGTCTCTGGGCCTTCGAGGCCAGTTCGGGCACCACAGCTACAGAATGCGACGAGCATCATCGCTAAGGGACGCATTGGCCAAGAGCGTCGCAGTTCGGGGCCAACGGGTCATCGCAACATCTCCCCGAGACATTGCAGAATTTATGTTTGCTCGTGTCGCAGCAAAGATGTGTCTGATTGTGACCGATCGAGCAGGGATTGATGACGTCGGTGCAGCAATCTTCGGCATCTCCACACACCTGGTTGTCCGCGCAACAAGTCCCTTTGAGGGTTGAGAGGGCACCTTCGCCAGTACATGTCTGATTCCCACCACAACACGGCATCGAGCCGGTGTTGCAAATGGTCTTCGGCAAGCAACAGTTCGCCTTGAGTCCGATAGTCGAGCAGTTCGTCCCTGGAAAGCCCGCCGCAGCATTGCAACACGTGTGCGGCGGTCCATCGGGACACTCTCCTGAACCTGGAGTTGTGGGGTCGGCTTTGCATAAGCCGCAGTGGGGTAGCTGTCCGGGCCCGCCAGCGATGCAGTCCTCGCCCGTCTTGCAACAGACGTCATTGCACACGACATGGTTCTTCGCGCAGCAGAAGTTGGTCGCGCTGCCCCCTTCCTGGCCCGCGCTAGAACATGTCTCACCCACTTGGCAACACTCGTTGTTGCAGATTGGATTTGCCACTGGGCAACATGGATTGTTCGCGTCACCGCCACCCTGGCCCAACGGCGCGCAAGCGTCCTTCACCCCACAGCAACTTGTGCCGCAAACCGTGTTCGCGGCGCCGCAGCACCCGCCAGTCGATGGCGCGCAGACTTCGGTAGCATTGTCGCAGCATTGCTTATTCAAGCACGCCGTCGTCCCAGCGACACAACAGGTGCCGAACTTGGGGTCGAGGCAGGTGTCGCCAGCCTTACAACAAAGGCCCGAGGCATTAAAACCACCTGGTCCTTGTTTGCAGGGTACCGAACAGCATGCCTCACCACCCGCGTTACATAGGGCACCACAGGCCGCGGCGGTCAGAAGGCAGAGGATGGTTGCCGTACCAACGCAGAGAACATAGAGGCCGGGACCAAAAATTGGAATCGCCAGCAACGGACTGCACCCAAGCAGAGCTCCAATTTCACACCCTACGAGAGTCGCGGCGCAAATGCCATGACACCCTCGACAGCCAATCGACGTCTGCGGTGATTCAATCACGCCAGGAGACCCGAATTGAGCGTTGGTTCCGTCTTCGGAAACGACTAAGCAGGTGTCCGACGCTTTTTGCGCTTCCGCACGAAGTCTCGACAGCGCATCCGCAGTCGAAGCGGGCAACTCGGGGAACGTCGGTGCCGAACCGCCATCGGCGAACGCGAAGGTTCCATGGTTGTGCGGATCGAACGCTACGAGCGCGCGACCGTCGAAATTGCCCGATACCGCGCGGTCGGTGCCCGAGAGATCGATTTGGTGCTGCCCCCCAAATGCAGCCCCAATCTCTTCGTGGACCAGCACGTGGTCTTGCTCCCGCGTCGCGTGGACCGAGTATAGGAGTTGTCCGCCGAGTTCTACGCGCGTGAGACTCTCGGTGCCATCGATGATGGTTGTCCAAGAATCGGTGCCGACGGTTACGTGGAGCGCCACCTTGCCAGCCTCGGTCCTCTGACAGGCTACCGGATTCGAACTCTGCGAGCCTCCATCAGCGCTACAGGCTACCATCACTGCGAGAACGGCGGCGACACCACCTACCCTCGAGAGCCACTTGCCCCGTCGCCGCGGGTCCGCAGCAGACACCTTGATGGGTGAGAACGAAGTCGTTTCCTTGCCAGTGTGAATGGCCATGGCGACCCTCCAAGATCAAGCGCATCACCGCTTTGTTGATTTGTCAACGGAGCGCGGTCAACTTCGCAGGAACGTCGCCGCCGTGCGGCGGCAAGCGCCACCACGAGAACGCTTCGCAGAGGAGGCTTTGGCTTCGCGCCGTGCAGGCGGCTGACGAGCCTACGTGAGCTAGAAGCTGTTGAAGAACGCCAAACACGCCGGAGTGTTGAACGGAGACGTGCTTCCGAGCTTCGAGCAGCTCTCAGAGTTGAGATCGGTCACACATTTGCCCGATAGGTCGGCGCAGATCGGCTTCGCGTACGTCGACGAGGTGCAATCCACGGCGGTCATCTCCGTCTGACGGCATGCGGACACCGAGCAGATCGGACCGTTGGCACCGTTCGGACAGTTTGTTGTGCATCCAGGGCTAGCGTTGCAGCACACGACGAGAGCCTGACAGAAAGCTTGCATCACTGTGTCGCAAGCGGTCGTGCCAGATGCGGTAGAGCAGCCCGAGTCGCCACCCGTGCCGCCGTCGGAGCCCGAGCTAGTGTCCGGGCTACTTGCATCTGCACTCGGAGAGGGAACAGAGACGTCGCCCACGCAATCTGTGACCAGCAGCAAGACCATGAGCACAGTCCCGCTCGCGGAAAGCTTCCTCATGAAACCCTCCCAGGGTCGAACACCGCGTTCGTCCGCGCGATCGTGCGACGCGTTCACGGCCCGCATGCGTTCGGACCGCTGCACGATGACGAGCTGAAGTTGTATGGGTTGCACTTGGCTCCGCCGCACTGCGTGTCGTTGATGCATGGACTCGCGCAGAACTTGTTGGCGATGCCGTCCGTGACGCAGCAGAGGTTGTTCGAGCAGGTCGTCAGCCCGTTGCAGCCGTTGTACCGCCCGCCGTCGTTGGCCTTGCAGACGTAGGGACCGATCGGCTGCAGCGTGTTCGGGTCGACGTGAGGGGCGCACGAGCCGCTCGTGCAATCCGCGCCGACCGAGCATCGACAGATCTGGAGGCCTGTGCACGTGCCGCCGTAGGGGATGCACCCCCACGTCGTGCCCGCGTTGCTGCACCGCCCGTTCGCGTCAAGGCCGCTGCAACACTCGCCGATGCTCGTGTTGCACTGCGAACTAGCGGTGCAGTCTTTGACGCACTTCTTGGTCCCCTTCCCGTCGTCGAAGCACGCTTCGTTCGCGCTGCAGCAGCTCGTTCCGCAGATGTTCGTTGGAGCGCAACACGCGTTGTTGATGCACGAACCCGCGCCGCATCCACAGCTCGCGCCGCAGACCTCTGAGTTCCGGCAGCACGTGTTGGCGATGCACGTCTCCGAAGTCGTGCTGCAACAGCTACCTCCGCATGGCTTGTTGCACACCGACGAGTCCGGTGCGCTTGAGTCGTCGGTGATGGTGATGTCGGCGTCGTGCGACGTCACGATGACCGTGTTTGACGAACACGCGATGATCGCACTGATGGCGACGATCGCCGAGAACAGCTTCCTCATGGTCTTCTCCGTGGGCCCGCCCGATAAAGGGCCATTATCAGGACACTTTTAGGAACGGTCAAGTGGAGCAGGGTCGAGCGTCGTGAAGCGCCCGAATCCAGCCCAGATCGTCGAAGCAGTGGGGCGACGCATCGCCGAGTTACGAGTCGAACGCGCTTGGACACAAGAAGATGTCGCACAGCGTCTCAACGTGACGGTGCGGCATATGAAGCGCATCGAGGCAGGCCACAACATGACGATCTACACCGCCGCGAGGATCGCGACCGCGTTGGATGTCACGGTCGCCGAGCTGTTCGTTCCGCCGAAATCGTCGGATCGACGCATGCCTGGACGACCGAAGCGCACGTGAGGACTACCAAGCGCGAAGCCGCTCATAACCTATTTACGTCATCTTCACGGGCGCTCTCGACCGCGTTACACGCGTTTCGCAGCCACGCGCCGAGCGTCCATGCGCTCCACGCGAGCAAACTGCTTCTCGTCGTCTATGCGTTCGCGGTCTATGCGTTCTAGTAGATGCTCCCGCTCAGAGGGCCCTCGCACGGGACCGCTCCTGATCTGCGCGCTCCACGCTCGCGATATATCGTGCCCCACCAGCTCCACACCGATAAGCGGATTGGTGTCGGCCCAACACTCGACGAGCAAAGCCACGCGCTTCAGCGAGTCACGTGCTCGTTTGCCACTTGCTCCGCGGCGCCCGCGAGTCACGCGTCGAAGTAGTTGTGCAAGAGCAACGAGTGTTCCTCTTGCATTCGTCTCTTGCTGCGTCCGTCTGGCCATGATCAACGCTTAGCCTGAGATCGGATCGATGGAAACCCCGGCGGCATCTTGGGTCGCGCGTGCGCTCGCGAAGTTCCTTGAACAGACCGGAAACGCTGAGCCTACCGAGAACTACGCGTGCGCGTTCGTCGAAGGCGGCGGAGCGGTGTAGGCAGCGGAGCGGGTGTTCGATGGAGAGCGCAAAACCCAAAATTCCCTTCGAGGGCCGAATTTCGGCAGTCGCGGCAGCGAGCGTAACGGCGAGCGCCGCCTCCTCCGCGGTGCTTGTTCCAAGCCGGGAGGTGGCCCTCCTTCAAAGAGAAGTCGTCAATGGAGCGCATCTCGTGTTTCAGCGCCGCACTCTCGCTCGTGTGCCACGCGAAGCTCGATGCGCTCCATCCCTTGCCGTAACGGCGTTTCAGATAGTTCTGGATTAACGCGGGTCGCTGTTCGCGGACCACGCCCTTACCTTTGCGCACGACGTTGTCGCCCCGACAAAGCGAATACGTGAACCAATGCTCGCTCTTCTTCATGATCGACCTCCGAGCGCGGTCGCACCGCCCACGAGCACCGCGACAATCGCGCCATAACGTTCCACCGTGTCGAGCGACTCGGCTCTTGAGCGCGCCCGTGCCAGGCGCTCCCGTGCGCGCTCAATCGGAGTGCGCAGGCCATCTTCGGTGTCTCGCAGCAGTGTTGTCTCGACCGCGCGCGCTGCGAGTTTGCCCGCGACGATGCTCGTGATGCTCATGGTGCCTTTCCTCCAGGTGCTGCACTGTTGAATCGGAAAAACAGTCGTGCCACCACGTATGTGGCGAGAGCGACTGCGAGGTCGAAGACCGCGGTTTCCATGAGCCGTCGCTGGTTGTCGCGCTCAACCCAACGCGCTTCCTCTTCGATCGATGCGGTGAGCGCGGCGTGCTTCGCGTCGCTTTCGGCTCGTGCGTCACGCTCAGCGAGAACCGTCTTTGCGTCTGCCGCTTGGGCGTCCGCGAGGTCGTTCATGCGCGTGCGCAGCCGCTGAAGGTCGCGTGCGTCGACGCCGCGTGCATCCTCGGGAGCATCGTCCACCTTTAGAAGCGGCGCTCGCTGCGGGCCGAACGGTGTCATCGACGTGCCTCGGCGGCGTCGGCGGGGCTGTTAGTCTGTGCGGGCGTACCGACGGCCGCAGGACGCATCATCGAGGCGAAGGCGGTGGAGACCGCAACCTCCCGCTCGTGGGTGCATCGTGCATCGTCAGCGTCGGCTGCAAGTTGCTCGACGCGTGCATGGAGCAGCGGCTCCACGATTGCGAGGTGGCGCACCGCCTCTCTCAGCGCGGGCACGAAGCAGCGTGTACCGCAGGCTCCGCACGAGAAGTACGGACGCCCCTTCTTGTCGAAGCGAAGCGCGCTGCGCTCGCTCAAGCAAAAGGCACAGGTGAGATCACGCAGTCGCATTGTTCATCTCCTCCGCCAGCACGTCGCCCATCACTTCGCCACCCTGGTAGCGGCTCTTGGTCACACGCCATCGCAGTCCCTCAACGTGAATTGCGATATCGCTCTCGTGAAGAAGACGCTGGCGCCCTTCGATTTCGCCGTGCTTGTTCACCTGCGCGATCGCCACCACCACGCGGAGCGTCGGAAGCACGAGCAAGAGGTGCCGCAAGTCTTCGGCGGAAAAGGCAGCGACCTGCACCGAATCGATCGCGAGCGCAGCCGCGCGCGTCTTCTGCACCAGTGCGGCGATCTGATCGACCGAAGCGCGACCAGCAACCAAGAAATCGTCACGCCTCACGCCGCACCGCTCGAGACGCGCGTGCAAGCTCGGGCCAGGCGTCTCCTCCACACTCTGCAGGATCACCGGCGCGCGCAGGCCACCAATCAGCCTTGTAGCCATCGATGACTTGCCCGATCCGGGGGCACCGTAGAGCACAAGCAGAGCCCCCGATCCGAGGCGCAGGTGGGTGTACGCGGCGGACACGACGGGCGTCCACGCCGCCTTCGCGAGCGCCGCCGCCGTGGTGACTTCGGCGGCGCCGTCGATCGCGGCATGCGCGCGCCGACCGACACGGACGATAGTCCCGTTGTCCAGGCACGAACCGCAGCACGGCGCGTGCTCAGCGAACCGCGAGCCGCACAACACGCACCGCCATTCGAATCCGCTCATTCTTCTATCTATGAATGAATCAAGGCTGGCGGCGAGCGCTTGGCGCGTGGGTGCGCGGCGTGTCGCTCGCTGTCACACTGATTCCCATGGCTTCGAAGAAACTCGACTACGACCACAGCTCGTTCACCGCGGAGGGTCGGCGCATGACCCTCGACCACCTTCGCCACCTACTAGACAAGCTTGCGCCGCTCGGTATCGAGACCGATGAAGAGGCGCCCGACGAACCCTCCACCGAGGAGCACGTGCGCGATAGGGATGGCACCGCGAAGACGGTCCTCCACGTTCCAGAGCTGCGCCGTCCACTCAGAGCCTATCGAGCCCTTCGCGACCAAGGGATGCTGCCGGAGCAGGCCTCTCAAATCACGCTTGGCCATCTGTCCAAGCATCCAACGAACGACAGCATCACGGTCGCACGCGTGCGCTTCGATGCAGTGAGCACCGCGCTCGCGCTCTTCGTTGATGAGCGTCCACCCGCTGAGACTTTCGCCGAGGTTCGAGAAGAGATCGAGTGCGCACGAAAGGCTCAAGCCGCCATCGCTCGCCACATGCGAGCAGCTCGAAAAAGCGAAGAGCGGCGGGCTCGCGTTCTGCGTGAGGCCAACGGACTGCTCGTTCGCACGGTTCCATCAATCGCGGACGAGCTTTCCGCTGCGCAAGCCGCAATCAGCGCGGGCACGCGGGCTACAGGCGTGGCCGCGTCGACACTCTCCCCTGACCTCGCAAACCTGGTTCGAGGTCCTGGGCGCCGAGCCTCGTATTCCCTCGGACGTGTTCTCATCACGCTTAGCCAAGGTGTCGTGAGCGAATGGCGCGATGGCGTGAAGTACGGTCAAGCCTACGAGGCCTTCACGGTGCCGGAGATGATGAAGATCGTAGTGGACGAGCCGCGCGACGAAGAGGACTCTGCGGCCGAACGAGCGTGCGACAAACGCTACCGGCGCGCGATGGAAGCATACCGCGAAATGCGCATGGAGCAGCGGACGGACGCAGGGACACAAAGGGCACCCTGAGTTACGGGTTAGCGATACACGACGCCAGACCCCAACCTCCTGCGTGTCGCGAGGCTATCTCGCGCACAAAGGAGAGACGCTATGCGCTGGAGTCGGTTTCCACTTGGGATCACTTGCCCGGACAAGATCGAGCAGGTCGAGTCGGCGACGATGGACGCGTTCGCGTCGACGGTTCGCACGCTCGCGCCGACGGAGGCGTGGTCGGCGGCGTGCTTCGACCCCCCGCATCGCGCAGCGCGCAACGTGACGCACGTTGGCGCGCTCGTGCTCGACGTGGACGGAAAGCACAATCACAACGGCACGATGGAACAAGCGCGTGTGGCGCTGACGGGGCTGCCTTACGTGCTCCACACCACCAAATCGCACACGCTGACGGCGCCGTCGTTTCGCGTGGTCATCGCGATCAGCCGCGCCGTGAGCGCCAAAGAGTTCGCTTCGCTGTGGCGTGTCGGCGCCCAACGGCTCGGCGCACACGGCGTGCGTATCGACGAGGCGACCAAAGACGCCTCACGCGCTTGGTATGCACCGCCCGACGCCGCTGAGTTTGTCATTGCAGATGGCAGTCCACTCGACGTCGAGGAGGCGCTGCGTACGGCAACCGCGCAAGGGAGACAAGCGCGCGATCCTTTCACGCGAGCGGTCGCGCGCATCGCGAGTGCTCGCCCTGGCGAACGGAACAAGGAGCTCTTCTGTGCTGGGGTCGCGACCCGCCGACTCATCGAACACGGCCATATCCAAGCGGACGATGCCGTCGCACAGCTGACGGCAGCGGCTGAGCAGGTTGGACTCGAGCGCGCGGAGATCGACGCGACTATCGCACGCGCTTTGACGCGAAGACCTGAGGATCTCGCGCCCATCTCGCTGGACGGAAGCGACTACGCGCGCGTCGTCGGCGAGTGTTG
>ENA-OFCD01000975-OFCD01000975.1-metagenomes-genome-assembly--contig:-NODE-975-length-16106-cov-3.820011_pt1 | contig 16106 bp, 17 predicted proteins | sample MGYA00153392_OFCD01 | MGnify analysis MGYA00153392 | reverse complement strand
GTTCGGACCGGATTATCGGGGTAACCGTCCGAAATTTGGAGATGTGCGCCTCGGCAGCGCGGGCATGACAGTGGACGATCTCATCAAACTTCAGGTCGGAGACGTCGTCACGCTCGATGGGTACTTCTACAAAGACGGTTGGCAGGATCGGCCGTGCAACGGCGCGCCGACGCCCATCGGCGCATCGCGTAGTCGGCACATCGACGCGATGCTCGCCTCCGAGCGTGTGGTGCGCGCGCAGAGCGCTGATTTCGTGCGTAGGCTCGCGCTCGGCGAGTCCACGGTCGAGGACGCCGCCGAGAGCGGGCTTGCGCGGAGAGATCTCGCGAAGGTGCTCGCGAGCAGCATGACCTGGTACATCGAGTTCCCCCACGTAGATGGGCTGTTCCTCGAGCTCGCCAAGACGCTTCCCGGCTACGGCACGACTCGTTAGTCAAAGCCCGCAGGCGACGGCGGCAGCGACGAGATCGTACGAGCCCATTTTCGTCGACGAAGGCTCGAGCATGGCAAAGATGAGGTTCGCGGTGCCGACGACAATGGGAGCCTCGCTGAACGAGACGTCGGTCGCGAGCACGCTGTCACTCTTGAACAAAGAGGTGTCGCCTCCCTGTTTGGCGCGGAGCTGACCCATCGCGGAGAGCCAAACGAAGTTCACGCCACCCCCGCTCGCAGGCGCGACCACGAGGAGGTTCTCGTTGCCTGCGCCGAACACGTCGAAGTGACTGCGTCCGACGGGCAGCTCTTTTGACTTGATGATCGTTTGACCGAACGTCGCCTGCACGGCCGTGTTTCCATTCTGGAGAGTTTGAGTGGAGGTCCGGCCCCCATAGAGTGCGATGGTGCTCGCGCCTTCGAGCGCGATTGCCCCGAGGTCGAGCGAGCCCGGTACCTCGACCGATTGCGCGAGCCCGAGGCCGACGACGAAATCATCCTTCGAGCGGAGCGGAAGCTGTTGGACCGATGGCTTGGTGAGGCCCGGATCTGCCGTCAACTCGACGCTGAAGATGTTCGGAGCAGAGTTCGCGGTTGGCCCATTGCCGTGGTTCGCGAACGCCATGAGCGTGAGTGTCTTGCCGTCGAAGACGGTGTTCGCGCCGCTCATGTCTTCGCTCGAGGGCATCCCGCCGAGCGGGTCGTTCGGCGCCGTGACGGGCCAAGCCGCATAGGTGGGCGCGCCTCCGCCCTTCAGGTGCGCAGCCTTCGAGACGAGCGGGCCATTGGCTCCATTGTTGTAGGACACGACGACGATGAACTCGCCCGTCGTGACGTTGATGGGGACCACGGTGCCCACGACCCGGTTTGCGTTCATGAAGTCCGTCGCGCCGCTCGCGCTGATCGGTCCGACCCAATTGTCCTCGTTGTCCTTCAACGTATAGATGCCGAGCGCATCGCCGGTCAGAGCGAGTGCGACGAGACCCTCCGGAGACCGAACTACGTCGACGAAGTGCGATTGAACGGGAGTCGACGCTTTGCCTACTCCTCCGTTGGCGGAGAACGAGACCGTATGGACGTAGTTGTTATTGGCAGAGACCTCGAAGATCGCTCTCTGCTGCGAGCCAATTTTTGCGCTTCGAAACAAATAGACTTTATTTTGCACCGTATCGGCGGAGACGGTCGTGAGAGTCCTGCGTTGTACGGTCTGGGACTCGACGCAGGTCACGGGCTTCACCGACGAATCCGGCCCCGCATCGCCGCCTTTGTGGACCGCGAAGCCATCGAGATTCGTGAGGATCGAGCACCCCAAGAATGCGAGCGCCGCCGTTGCTAGCCCGATCGCCGCGTGTCTAGACATGGCCCGTGGATATCACGCCTTCGCGTGGATGGATCAGCCCGGTCCGTCGGCCGTGGCGTCAGTGCTGCTGTCGGCGCCGCCGTCGACCTGCGCGGGCTTGCCGCCGCACATGATCGGCGCGATTCCGAAGTAGTAATCGGGGAAGCCCTTGTAGCCAGTGCACACCGATAGATCGACGCCCGCGTCCGAGCAAAGCGCCGCGACGAACGCCTTGCATGTGGTCTTTGGTGCGTTGTTGAGGCAATTTTGGAAGTCAGGGAAACTCTGCGGGTCGGTCGTGATCGGGCAGTTGGTCTCGCACGCGTAGTGGGTGCAATCGTTCTCCGCGGCGAGCTTGGCGGCACAGCCCGTAGACGAGCTGTCCTTGGTGACTACGGCCTCGCAGCCGGCGACGTTCACCGTGACATAGCCTTTGTGCTCGACCAGCACTCCGTACTGCGTCGCGGTGTCCGAGGTATCGAGGCAGCCGAAGCACGTATTGTTCGCGGGGACCTTGATCCACGCTTGGCAGGCCATCGTGCTTCTGGTCTTCGCGTCGAAGCAGTTGGCGAAGAAGTCTTTGATCTGCACGTCGGTGCACGCGTTCGGATCACTCACCGGCGGCACCCAACTGGGCATGAAGCCAGAAGTGTCTCCGGGCACGCACGCGGCCATCGACGTATCGGGCTGAAGAGTGTCCGGCAGGATCTTCGCCCTGTCTGGCAGAGACGTCTCGACGGCCGCATCGACCCCCGGCGGAGTCGTTGTGTCGTCCCCCCCGCAGGCCGCGAAGACAACGCTGATCGGCGCGAGCATAAAGCCAAGAACCATTACTTTTCGCATGCCCTCATGATGCCGGACTCTCAAGTAGTTGCAAGAGATGCCTTCAACGTACCCAAATGACGTCATTCCAGCGACGTGCGCCACGATGCTTCTGGGATGGACCATTGAACGATTGAGAGTCTCTCACGCTTCTCTCGGGGACCTCACCCCTCGCGATTCTTGCGAGCCCTCTCCGACAAGTGGCGAGGGCAATCAATCGCCCGTGGATCCCTCTCCCATTTTTGGAGAGGGGCGCGAGAACCGCGGGTGGGAGATGGGCGAGATCGGAGACGAAAGTCCGTTGGCTTGCGGGTCGTCGCCAACGTTAGACTGCAGACTTTCGTGGCATCACGCATGCGATCGACGAAGGCATGCGGCGAATGGCTCTTCTTTGTGGTCTCTCGCTAGTGGGTTGTTTCGAGGCGATGAACGAGGATCTCTCGCAAACCGCCAAACGACGGGGTGCGCTCGAGATCGATTGTCCCTTCGAGCAAGTCGAGGTGGTCCGCCGCGCGGGGCTCGGTCCTGACACCTACGAGGTGCGCGGGTGCGGCAAAAGGACCCTCTACTCTTGCACCAAGCACCAAGCGAATCGCTGGGCGCAAGTGCGTCCGACTTGCGTGCCTGAAGAGAGCGCGACGGTCACTTCACTCGACTGATCACCGCAGAACTTCGTCGACCAATACGAGAGCAAAGAACCCGACGCTCACATAGGCGTTCATGTCGAAGAAGGCTTTGTCGATCTTCGCCAGGTTGCCTTTGCCGACCAGCACGTGTTCGTACGTGAGCAAGAGTCCGGCGACTGCCGCGGCGCAGAAGAACGGGGCGCCTCTATGCAAGAGAACGCCCGTCGCCACGAAGAACACGACCGTGAATACGTGCGCCGTCGCGCTGATGACGAGCGCGCCGCCGAGGCCGAATTTGGCCGGGATCGAGTGGAGGCCGTGCTCTCTATCGAAGGACTCGTCTTGCAACGAATACAAAACGTCGAATCCCAATAGCCAAGTAACGACGCCGAGCATCAGCGAGACGATTGCCAAGTTGGGTTCGGCGCCCGACGCGATCCACACGCCACCCGGAGCGAGCGCGAGTGCGACGCCGAGCCACACGTGCGCGGCCCAGGTGAACCGCTTGGCGAGCGAATACCCGAGGAGAACCGCCAGCACGATAGGAGAGAGGATCGCCGGCCAACGTCCCAGCGTCGCCGCAGAGGCCATGAACACGGCTCCTGACGCGAGCGCCAGCCGTAGCGCGTTCTTCGCCGGCACCTGCCCCGCCGGGATGTGGCGCGTCTTGGTCCGTGGGTTCTTCGCATCGACATCACGGTCCGCCCAGCGATTGAACGCCATCGCGCTCGTTCGCGCGGTCACCATGCACATCAGCATCGCGAGCAAGCGCCATGCGGTGAGCGGTGTGTGCTGCGCCTGCGCGCGAGACAAGACGAGAGCACTCGCGGCGAACGGCAGCGCGAAGATCGTGTGAGAGAACGCGACAAGGTTCCCATACGTGCGTAGCCGCGCGATGGCGCTCATGCGTCCAACACCCTTCGTGGGAGTTTCACGTTCGCGAGCAGCCATGCTGCTGCGTCGGCTTCGATGCGCTCGCTCTCCACCGCGACGAGGCCGGGCTGCGCGCCCCTCACGATTCGGCCCAATTCAGGGCGATCCAACGCTAGCGCGCCTCCGCGCGTGGCCATCGCGCAGAGATCCTGCGCGGGGACACTCGGGAAACGATCGCGCAGCGCGCGCGCCTCGGACAAGACGTCGAGCGAAGGCGACGAGGCGAGCGAGTCGGTGCCGAGCGACAAAGACACACCCGCGTCGCGCATCGCGAGAAGCGGAGGGAGCTGAGCCTCGATGTGCAAGTTGGAGCGCGGGCACAAGACGACGTGCGCGCCTGCCGCGGCGACGCGCGCGAGCTCGGCGGGCTTGGCGTCCGTGAGGTGAACGAGCAACACGTTCGGAGAAAGCGCGCCGACCGCCTCGGCGTGATCGAACAGGGGGCGCTTCGGCCAATCGAAGCCCGTGACCTTGGAGCGCTGGGCGAGCCATTCGGGGACGGGGCCGTCTCCATACTCGATCGCGCGTCGCTCTTGCGCGTGCTCTGCGAGGTGCAGGCTCGTGCGGTGCTTGGCCTGCGCGATCGCCGCGCGCACTACGTCCTCGTGCGTCGTGTAGAGCGTGTGCGGCGCGGGCGAGTACGTGAGGTCCGTCGACGGCCATTTTCCGATGCGGGTCTCGAGCTCGACGCGCAATCCCTCGAGGCGCGCCATGACGCGATCGCGATCGAGGCCGAAGATCTCGTGGAATATGCATCCCACGAGCCCCGCGCGCACGAGCGGTCTCACGGCGCCGAGCGAGTTCGTCACCTCTCCGACGGCCACGGTGCCGAACGAGACGAGCGAGCGTACGGCCTCGTCGATCGCGAGCTCTTCCTCCTCGGGGCCGATCTCCGTTCGCATGCCGATGAGTCGCTCGACCCAGTCGATGAACCCTCGGCCTCCGCTGACACGACCGCGCAGCGCGGAGAGCTCCAGGTGCGTGTGAGCGTTCACGAGACCCGGGAGCACCACGCCTCGCACGCGCTCGATGGCGAGACCCGCGTGTCTGGGAATGACCTCGGCCGCCGGACCCACGTCGACGATGCTGCCGCGGTCGACGACGATCGCGCCGTCGGAGATCGACGGGCCGTCGATCGTGATCACGTGGTCTGCGTGGACGAGCCGCATGTATTCAGACGGGAGTCGTGAGCCAGTCGTAGCGCACGTTGCGCCGAACGGACTTGAAGCCCGCCTCGCGGATGCGCTCTTCCATCGACTCCGCGTTGATGCCGTACGTGGTGCCTGCGGACGAGACGACGTTCTCCTCGAACATCACGCTGCCGAAATCATCCGCGCCGAAGCGCAGCGCGATCTGGCCAATTTCAGGGCCCTGCGTGACCCACGAGGCGCCAACGTGATCGACGTTGTCGAGCATGATGCGCGCGATGGCCTGCTGCCGCAGGTACAGGTGGGTGCCGTGATCGCCCGCCTCGATGCGCACGCCTTGCTCGTGCTGAAAGTCCCAGCAGAAGAACGCCGTGAAGCCGCCCGTCTCGTCTTGGAGCTCGCGCAGCTTCACGAGGTGGTTGATGCGATCGCGTGCGGTGTCGACCGTGCCGTACATCATCGTGCCGCTGGACCGCAGCCCCATCTGATGGGCAACGCGCATCACGCCCAGCCACTCCTCGCTCGTGCACTTGGTCTTGGCGATCTTCCTGCGGACGCGATCGACCAGGATCTCCGCGCCTCCTCCGGGCACGCTGTCGAGGCCGGCCGAGCGGAGCCGCTCGAGCACCTGACGTACGGAGAGCTTCTCCATGCTGGCGATGTGGAGGATCTCCTCGGGAGAGAGCGCGTGTAGGCCGAGCTTGAACTCCTGTTTGATCCATCGAAAGAGATCTTCGTACCAGCCGATGGGCAAATCGGGATTGAGTCCGCCTTGCAATAGGATTTGAACGCCACCGGCGTCCACGACCTCTTGGAGCTTTTGGGTGAGCACCTCGCGCGTGAGTACGTAGCCCTCCGGATGCCCCACGGGGCGATAAAAAGCGCAGAAACGGCAGCTCGTCGTGCACACGTTGGTGTAGTTCACGTTGCGATCGACGATGTACGTGACCACTCCGTCCGGGTGTTTGCGCTTGCGAACGGCGTCCGCGGCGAGGCCAATGTCAAACAGACTTCCCTGGTCGATCAAACGCTCTCCCTCGGCGGCGGAGAGTCGCTCTCCGTCGGCGGCGCGCGACAGCAGCGTGTCGAGCGACGGGAGGCTCATTGCCTGAGGCTCCTCGCCGAAGAAGCGCACCGTCGCCTTCGGCAAGAGGCCGAGCGCAGCGGCCTCCTCGTAGAAGCGGGAGAGGCCCCGCACCTCGTCCTCGCCAAATGCGTAGCGAAGCGCGTCTCGCAAGTAGCTGCGGAAAGGCTCTGGCTCTACCCCGTGGTCTTTGGCCCAGGCGTCGGCGATGGCGTCGCGACGCAGCAGTCCGCGCACGCGGGCGTCGTCGAAGAGTCGCTCGTCGTCTTTGTGGATCGCGCCCGGGCGGCCGCACCACGCGGCGAACACGAACGGCAGGCCCGTGCGCTCGAACCACGCTTGGCCCAGGTCGAGCGTGTACTTGAACTTGCCCGCGATCGAGAGGGCGGGATCTCCAATCAGAAGCGCGCCGCGAGAGCCGCCGACGGAAGCGATCGCATCCTGCGCGGCCAAGCCGACATAGCGTGGCTCGTTCTTGCGGCGCGCCTTGAGCGTGATCCGCGCGAGCACTGCACTCGTGCGCGAGGAGAGATCGAGAGCGATCTCGTCGAGCTCCTCGATCGGTCGCTCACCGACGATGAGCACGCTGCGCACGCGTCCGCGCGCGCCGATCGCCGAGCCTCTGACCATTCGCAGATCGCCGATCGTGGCCGCAGCCGCGATGGGCATGAGCGCGACGTCCGCTTCGTCCTCGGCCACGCGACGCGCGACCTCCGCGGGCAACCCGAGCTCGAGCGACACGCGGGGCTCCGAAAATAGACCTTCGTACAAAGGTTGAGCATTCAAGTATTGAACGCCGGCGACCCTGAGAACTGCTCGTTCCATCACTGCACCACGTCCAGATGTTTGTTGGCCTTGCGGTCTCTGACCTTGAGCGCCGCCTCGGGCATCGCCGCTGCCGCGTGCTCTTTGACGACGCGATAGAGCGTGTCGCGCTCGACCGGGATGCGACCTGCTTCGCGGATCAAACGGACGAGCTCGTCATAGCCGAGACCCTCGGGTCGCTTGCTGCCGGCGGCGAGGTAGATCGTCTCGTGGATGATCGTGCCGTCGAGATCGTCCGCGCCGAACGAGAGCGCGATCTGCGCGACGTCCGGGCCAGACGACACCCAGTAGCTCTTGATGTGCGCGACGTTGTCCATCATCAAGCGCGACACGGCGATCGTGCGCAGGTCGTCCTGGGCGGTTGGCGCGGGGAGGTTCCTCATGCCGTTGCCGTCCGGGTGGAACGCGAGCGGGATGAATGCCTGTAGTCTACCCGCTTTTGGGCCCATGGAAATGGACTGATCCTGCAGCTCGCGCAGCCGCAGCATGTGATCAATGCGGTGATCGAACGTCTCGATGTGACCGTAGAGCATCGTCGCGTTGGTCATCATGCCCATCGCGTGCGCCTCGTGGTGCACGGCGAGGTACTCCTCGGCGGTGGCCTTGTCGTCCGAGATCTTGCGTCGCACGTCCGGGTGGAAGATCTCTGCGCCTCCGCCGGGCAAGCTGTCGAGGCCCGCCTCGCGCAGCTTGGTGAGCACCTGCCGATGCGTCATGCCGTAGTGCTTGGCGAAGAAGTGGATCTCCACCGCCGTGAAGCACTTGAGTTGAATGTCGGGCTTGATGCGCTTGTAGCCGCGGAGGAGATCCTCGTAATAGGAGAACGGCAATCCGGGGTGCAGACCGTTGACGACGTGGATCTCGCTCGGCGGGTCGTCCATGCGCTTCTCGAGCTCGGCCCACGCCTCTTCGAGCGTCATCGTGTGCGCGCCCGGCATGTGAGCCTCCAGCTTCGCGAACGAGCAGAACAGGCACGAGGCGACGCAGACGTTGGTCACCTCCACACGCATGTTCTTGTTGAAGTAGGTGCGGTCACCGTGGAGGCGCTCGCGCACTTGGTTGGCGAGCGTGCCTAGCGCGAGCAGATCCTTGTGGTGGAAGAGCGCGACTCCGTCCTCGAACGAGAGTCGCTCGCCTGCGTGGACCTTGTCTGCGATGCCGATGAGATCAGCCATGGACGGCCTCCTCCTCGCGCGCGGCCTGCTCAAGCACGTCCGCCGTGAAGATCGGCACCTTGCCCGCGCAGCCGAGAACACGCTCGATCTCCCTAATTTGCAGCGTCTGCATGCTCACCATACCCTCCCCTTTCACTTTCTTGGTCGCGTCCTCGGAAATCAGCAGTCCGCGGCGATTCGTGATCGGACCGACCAGCTCGTTGGCGCCGAAGCCGAGCGCGACCTGCGCGAGCTGAAGCGAGCACGCTCCCCAATCTACGCGCACGCGCGAGCCGCGCGGTGAAGTGATCCTCGAGACCGCCACCTCTCGCATCAGAGCCAACCCGCGCAGTGAAGTGGGCACCTCCACCGCCTCGTGGGTCGCTTGGCGATTGGCGAACACGAACACGTCGTGCCCTACGTCGCGGATGCGAATCGCGTCGGCGAGCGCGCCGAGCGCCATGAGGTCGATGTTCGGCGAGAGACTCGTGCGATCGACCGTCTCGCCCCTGCGTTGCGCCTCGTACAGCGGCCAGAGGCCGGCCGACTTGAGCGTGTTCGAAACGAGCGGCGTCATGGATGCTCTCCCCAGCGCTTCAAAAGATCGTGTGGAAGGCTTAGTTGATCCATCAAGCGTCCCACCACCGTGTCGATCGCCTGCTCGAGGGTCTTCGTTCGGCCGTAAAAAGAGGGCATCGCGGGCTGTACGACGGCGCCGACCTTGGCGAGCGCGAGCATGTTCTCGAGGTGAATGACCGAGAGCGGCATCTCACGCGGAACGACCACGAGCGTTCGGCGCTCTTTGATCATCACGTCCGCCGCGCGTGTGAGGAGGGTGTCGCTCATGCCGTGCGCGATGCGCGCGACCGTGCCCATCGAGCAAGGGACGATCGCCATCGCGTGCCAGCCCGCGCTGCCGCTCGCGAAGGGGGCGCGAAAGTCTCGGAGCCCCCACACGCGGAGGCCGAGCGCGCTCAGGTCCTCTTTGATGTCGCCGCCGCACTCGAGGGACCACACCTCGGGAGCCGTGGAGGAGAGACAGACGCCGACCTCCACGTCGTCGCGCTTGGCGAGCAGCTCGCATAGGCGCTTGGCGTAGGGCGCGCCGCTCGCACCGGTGATGCCGACGACGAGTTTTTGTTTCATCGCGACCCCGTCACGATCGCGCTGATGCCGAGTAGCTGATCTTCACCGCGAACGTTCGTGAAGCCGGCCTCGCGCAACATGAGCGAGTACTCGTCGCGCGAGAGGAACGCGCCCATGCTCTTCGCGAGATACGCGTACGCGCCCGGATCGCCCGAGATCAAGCCTCCAACCGTAGGGAGCACGCGCTTGGCGTAGGTCTCGTGGAAGAGTCGTGTGACGCCCCGCGACGGCCGGAAGAACTCGAGCGTGACGAACACGCCGCCGGGCGCGAGCACTCGCCGCACCTCGAGGATTGCCTTCTTCGTGTCCGCGACGTTGCGGATGCCGAAGCCGCACACGACGCCCGCGAACTCGCCGTCCGCGAACGGAAGGTCCATCGCGTCCGCGACCACCCGCTCGGCGCGCGGGGCCTTGTGCTTTCCGAGCGCGAGCATCTGCGCGGCGAAGTCGGCGGCGACGACCCTGCGATTCGGGAAGCGCGAGACGGCGAGCGCGGTGAGATCGAGCGTGCCTGCGCAGAGGTCGAGCAGCGCTCCGTCGGGAGCCTGCGCGAGTCGATCGATCGCGCGGCGCCTCCATCGACGGTCGATCCCGGCGCTCATCACGCGGTTGAGAGCGTCGTACGTCGGCGCAATCCGATCGAACATCGTTCGCACACCGGCCGCGTGCTCGGCCTCGTGGTCGTGTCTTCGCAGTGGCTCGGCGATGGGCTGCATTGTGGCCTTTTCGGAAGCGTCGAATGTTTCAAAAGAATTTGAAACCACGCGAGATGTAGGCCTGTGGTGCGGGTCCGTCAACCCCGAGAAGCTCACCCACGGTTACGTGAACGCGCACGATCGGGCACGGGCACGTTTACGCCGCAGAGTATGATCACTCGATGAAGCCGGCGGACCACCCTGAGTTCTTTCGCTTTCCGGCGCCCGAAGGTCGCTCTCGAGAGAGCACGATCGTGTTGGACGCGGAGGGGCGCTTCTTTCACGACGGCGAGCGCGTCGCGCACCCCAAGCTCGAGGCCGCGATGCACACGTGGATCGCGAGGCACCCCGAGGACGGTCGGTGGATCCTCACCAACGGCTACGATTGGACGTACTTCACCGTTCTAGACACCCCGTACATCGTGCGCGAGCTGCGCGTCGACGCACCGAGGATCATGTTGGTGCTCAGCGACGCTACCCTTGAGCCGTTCCATCCAGAGCGCACGCGCGTCGCGAGCGATGACGCGCTCGTCACGCAGGTGAAGTCGACCGCACTGGGCGGGCCTTTCGAGGCTAAATTCAGCCGCCACGCGCAGACGTCGCTCGGCCCCTACCTCGCAACGGACGAGGACAACCGGGTGTTCGTGTCGTTCGGCGGCGAGCGCGTCGCCATGGTTGGCGTTTCAGGCAGCTAACGGATATCACCTGCGGGCGCTACGCCGATCGACGTTCCGGTCACCCCGGGCTCGCACCAGCTGTGGCTGACACACTCGGACTTCAAAGACCTCGCGACTCAAGTCACGATCGAACGCGGTGAGACCAAGACGCTCGACCTGAAGCTAGAGCCGAGCGGAGTCACCTCGAAGTGGTGGTTCTGGACGACGCTGACCGTGAGCGTGCTCGTGGGCGGCGTGGTCGGCCTCTTGTATGCGCTCAACACGGAAAGGGCGCCGGACAGCGGCTCGATCCCTCCCGGTCCGATCAAGACTCCGCTCACTTTCTAGCTAGTAAGCTCGCGCGCACACTCGAAGCACTGAGGTGGTATCATCACCGCCCTCATGCGACTGTTGATTGCCGACAAACTCCACCCGCGCGCGGTCGAAGAGCTCAGCGCGCTGCCAGTCTCCGTCGAGTACGAGCCCGACCTCACGCGCGAGTCGCTCGAGGCCAAACTCCCAGGCGTGGGCATTTTGATCGTTCGCTCGACCGAGGTCACCGCGAAGGCCATCGAGAGCGCGACGGCGCTGAACCTCATCGTTCGCGCTGGTGCCAGCTACGCGACGATCGACACGCGCGCCGCAAGTCGCCGCGGGATCTACGTCGCCAACTGTCCCGGTAAGAACGCCGCGGCCGTTGCCGAGCTCGTATTCGGACTCATGGTGGCGGTTGATCGGCGCGTCGTCGACGCGATGATCTCGCTGCGCTCCGGCGAGTGGCTGCGGTCCGAGTACGGCAAGGCCGAGGGCCTCTACGGCAAGACGCTCGGCATCGCCGGGCTCGGCGCGATCGGGCGCGAGGTCGCGATCAGAGCGCGTGCGTTCGGCATGCACGTCGCCGCCTACAGCAAGTCACTCACGCCGTCCCGCGCCACGGATCTCGGCATCACGTACGCACCGAATGTCGTCGATCTCGCGAAGCGCTCACAAGTGTTGAGCCTGCACATGCCGCTGACGGAGCGCACCCGCAAGATCATCGACGAGCGTGTGCTCTCGGCGCTGCCCGAGCACGCGATCCTGATCAACACGGCGCGGGCGGAGCTCATCGATCAAGAGGCGCTCGCGACGGCCGTGCAGAAGCGTCGCTTGCGGGTCGCCACCGACGTCGTCCTCGACGAGCCGCGCGGATCGAGCCAGTACCCCTCGGGCGTGCAGACGTTCTCGCCGGCGACCGCCGATGGCGGCTTCGTCTACGGAACGCCGCACATCGCCGCCTCCACGGACCAAGCGCAGCTCGCGATCGCGACGGAGGCCGTCCGCGTCGTGCGCTCGTTCCTCCTCGAGGGAGAGGTCCCGAACGTCATCAACGTGCTGACGTCGTCCGTCGCCAAGTTCCAAGTCGTGATTCGCATGTTGGACAAAGTCGGAACGTTCGCGAACGTGCTCAGCGTCATCAAGCGACACGGCATCAACGTCGAGGAGGTGACCAACACCATCTTCGAGGGCGGAGGAGCCGCGTGCGCCAAGCTGCGCGTGCTGTCGCGCCCGAGCGAGGCGTGCCTCCGCGAGATCCGCGCGTTCGAAGAGGTCTTGCACGTCGACGTCGTGACGCTGCCAAACCTCGCGTGATGCACGCTCGCTGGATCTGCATTTGGTGTGTCTTCATCGCGTGTGACGACAACGCCAGGGGGCCCAGCAAGGACGCGGCTCCAGAGGCCATCGCCGACGCGCGAGCGTTCGATGCCGCCGAAGCCGGCCCGGCAGACGACACCGTGCCCGACGCCTCGAGCCCGACGCTCACCACACGTGGCCGCCACCTGCTCGAGGCCATCGCGAAGAACAGCCCGGACCTCGCGACCGACATGCTGTTCCCGCGAGACGGCTACTCGATCGCGCGCGACGACAAAGACCCAGCGAAGGCTTGGGACATCAAGCTGAAGCCCACGTACGAGCGCGCGATCGGCAGGCTCAACAAGCGCAGCAAGGGCGTCGACCGCGCGGTGTTCGTGTCGCTCGATCTCGGCCGCCAGATCGTGCGAATGAGCCCGAAGAAGAAGGCGTGGAAGGAGGCCCTCTGGCGCGTCAAGCACTCGAGCCTCTCCTTCACCATCGACGGACGCGCGCAGAAGATCGACATCGCCGAGATGGTCGCCTATCGCGGCAATTGGTACGTCACGCAGCTGCGTTGAAGGCCCTCGAAGAGGGTCGAACAAAAAGACCAAAAGGTCACGAAGTTGAGGATGGGAGCCTTGCCACCGTCGCTTCGCCCCCAAACCTCATCGTCTTCCTGATCTTCCCGATCTTCTTGTGCGCCTTTTCACTTCTGGGAAGCGTCGTGGCCGTGCTGGTGCTGCGCTCGGAACGCGACGATCTCGTCCTTGGTGACGACGCCGTCTTTGTTCGCGTCGAGCCTCTCGAACCACGCGCCCTTGCTCGCGGGCACTTCGCTCTTGTCGTCGCCGTTCGCGTCGAAGCGCTTGATCACGGCCTCGGGTGAGTTGTGCTTGTGATGCTTGTGGTGGCGGCCGACGCGCGCTGCGATCTTGCCGGCGCCGATCGCTTGATCGAGCTCGGTCTCGGTGATTTTGCCGTCGTGGTTCGTGTCGGCGACTTGGATGCGCGCCCAGCGCTGCGGGCTCACCTCGTTCGACTCGAGCGCGCCGTCGTGGTCTTTGTCCTTCTTCTCGAACTTCGCCGTTCGCTCGCTCGCGCGATACGCATCGAGCTCGTTGTCGGAGATGACTCCGTCCTTGTTGGTGTCGGCGGAGGCGAGGCGCTGTTGCATCTTCGGTGAGAGCTCCGAGAGTTCGATCTTGCCGTCGCCGTTCTTGTCGAAGCGCTGGAGGAATCGCGCGTCGCCTTTGCCCGGCACCGACGCGACGAGCACTTGCGGCGCCGTGTGCGAGGCGAAGTCGCCCTTCGACGCCTCTGCCCCCTGAGCACCGCCGCAAGCCACTAGTACCAACGTGAGAACCCCACCCATCAACTTCGAGCTACCCATAGTCAGTCTCCTCTCGAGCGACTCGATGCGAGCCGCTTCACACGTTGAGACGACGCCGGCGTTCCCTCCCTACGCGATTCTCACGACTATTGCTGGCGAAGCCAATCCGCTCAGTCGTTGTCTTTCGCTGAAGGCGACGACAATCGTCGAGACCGGCATATTTTAGGCGTTTGATAGACGGGCCGAAAGAATCTCGCGACCCTTCGTAGGGAGTAAGCTCTCCGCGTCGTCTCATCCGGTACCGGGTGTTTTCGAGCCATGGATTCCACGATTGAGCGACCTAGGAGACGCCGCGATTCGAGTGAGCGAGGGCGACGCGTCGGCCTTCACGGTGATCGTCGATGCGACGCATCACAAGCTCGTTCGACTCGCGGCGCGCATGCTCGGCAACCTCGCGGATGCACAAGACGTGGTGCAAGACGCGTACGTCCGCGCGTACCGGTCGCTCACCGCTGGGCAGTTCGATCAGCGCTCGAAGGTGGAGACGTGGCTCTATCGCATCGTCGTCAACGCGACGATCGACGCGCGGAGAAAGCGCAAGCGTACGAGGACAGACGAGCTCGTCGAGGCGGGCTGGGACGGCGCGGCGACGGCGGATGCGATCGTGGCGCTGCGAGAGCTGTCGGCTTGGATCGCAGAGCTTCCAGACGAACAGCAAGCGGCGTTGGTATTGAAGTCGGTGGAGGGATTGTCGTCGGCGGAGGTCGCCGCGATCTTGGAGTGCAGCGAAGGCGCAGTGGAGCAGCGGCTCGTACGAGCGAGGGCCGCGCTGCGCGCACACGGAGGACGAGATGACTGACGAGATCGAAAAGAGACTCGAGCGACTGAAGGCGGCCACCGAGCAGCTCCGCGCGCGTGCGGACTTCACGGCGCGCGTGATGAGCCGAGTCGCGAGCGAGCAGAGCCTCTGGTTCGAGCTGCAAGGCAGCGCGCGCGTGCTCGTGCCCATCGCCGCACTCGCGGCTGCTGCAGCGCTCGCGTGGGGCGTCGCCACCAAGGACAGCGTCGACACCGCGCTGACGGACATCGACGACGACGGAGTGGAGGTCTCATGGTGAGCTCGAGGTTTCGCGCGTATCTCGTCGCCTTGGCGATCTTCGCGCTCGGCGCGCTCGCCGGAGGAGGCGGTTCTTTCGCGTATGCGCAGAAGAGACACGAGGCGATCCTTCGCGACGACGACGCAGGCGTTCAGAGCCGGCGCGTACGCGTGCTCACGAAGAAGCTCGACCTCGACGAAGGCCAACAGCAGCGCATCGAGGCGATCCTCGCCAAGGACAAAGAGGACTCACGCGCGCTCGGAGCCGACATGATGCAGCGCTGCGGACAGTCGCTACGCGATCACAAAGCGGACGTGGACGCGAAGATCAAGGCCGAGCTGCGGCCAGACCAGCAAGACAAGTACGACCACCTCAGCGAGGAGCGTAAGCGGCGATTCCGGCTGCGCGACGGCAAACGTTGACCGCTCGAGCGTCAGTTGCAGGACGTTAGTGAGAGATGGTCGTGAACGCGAACTGAAGGCGGTAGGTGAGCGCCACGCGTAGACGACCCACCGAAAACCTCGGTACCATCGTGGGATGTCGAACTCTCCGGAATGCCACAACTGCGGCGCCCCCGCGACGTCTGGCCTCGTCGCATGCGCCTTCTGCAAGGCGATGTTTGCCGATGCGGACTCCGGCATCGCGTGTCCAAAATGTGAGAACGTCAACCGCCACGAGAACCCGCAGTGCGCGGTCTGTAGGACGTCGCTCACGCGCGGCTGCGTCTTCTGCGGGCAGGCCTCTTCTCTCGCGGCGAGCAACTGCCAGAGCTGCTCGGAGGCATTCGCCGGCGCAGACGAGCGCAAGCGCCAGCGTGATGCGCTCGCACAGCAGCAGCAGACGATGCACCTCGTGGAGGAGGGGATCGGCGTCCTCGGCGCAGTCGCGAGCTCCTCGGGCGGCGGCGGGAACTCGGCCTGCGGAAACAACGCCTCGTGCCCGGCCAGCTCCAGCATTTCGGTCAGGATCGCGTCGAGCGCCGGCCGGGTGACGCCCTGCTCGTGCTCGATTGTCTTGATGCGGTGCATGGTGGCGGCGACGGCGGCGGTGCGCGCGGCCGCGGTGGCGGGTGCGTTCATGGCGGATCCCCTGTTGCGTGCCGCCAGCGTAGCTAGGCCGGGGCGTGGTGGTCAAAGCCTTGGCGGCGCGGCGGTGCGGCCGCACATGTGGGGCATGACAGACCCCGCCCCCTTCGCGCCGGGCAGGTC
>ENA-OFCD01000973-OFCD01000973.1-metagenomes-genome-assembly--contig:-NODE-973-length-16140-cov-3.264283_pt1 | contig 16140 bp, 15 predicted proteins | sample MGYA00153392_OFCD01 | MGnify analysis MGYA00153392 | reverse complement strand
CCACGCGCAATTGCCATTTTAGCTAATTGTGTTTGCGTACTTCCTTCCGAATCGGATGAAAAAGAGCGTATTCTTTCCTTCCAAGTGTCGGTGCGCACTGTACCTTTAAATTTATCGCCTAAAATAATTAAACACGCAAACGCCATAACACCGCACAAAATAAGTAGCAAAATATATTTCATCGCGACGCGACCAATGAACATCATTAAAAAACATGTTGTAAATAGAACAACCGCAGTAGATAAATCGGCGGGCGCAATGAGTAAGAAAACGATGACAATGGGTAAAATGATAGGAAGGAATGCGTTTTTTAAATCACTTATGTATTCTTGCTTTGCTGTAATACTTCGCGCAACATAAGCGATGAGTGCAATTTTTGCTAAATCGGATGTTTGAAAAGTGATACCAATGCCTGGCATTACTAACCAACGTCGCGCATCGTTTACATCTGGACCAATAGCGAGCGTAATAACTAAAAGAGCGATTGTGCCAAGCAATGCATACGGTGCCATTGCACTGTAACGTTTATAATGGATCAGAAAACAAATATACGTGATGAACAAGCCGAGACCTAAAACCAAAATTTGTTTAATCAAATAAAACTCTGAATTGTCGCCTCGCGCGCGCAAAGCCATCGTACTTGATGAGCTATAAACCGCTAAAATAGAAAAAAGCGCCAACACCGAAAGTATTGCCCAAATAACCTTATCCCCTTTTAATTCTGCTTTTAAAAAATTAGAGACCGACATGAAATTAAATTTATAATGTTTCGCCGTACAAATGTAAATTAAATTTCTGGCAGCGGTCGCAGATTTCAGTAAAAATTAAATAAAATATATCCTAAACAAGTGTTGACGGCTAAACTTCTGGCGCTTTCAAACAAGATTATTTGTATAACCCGTTAACGCTTCTGGAGTTTGTTTGAAAAATTCTCTAACTTTGCTTTTAATATTAATTTTTTATGACGCAACAAACAAACATCGCCATTTTTGCTTCGGGTGGTGGCAGCAATGCCGAAGCTTTGATGACGTATTTCGCGAATCATGAAAAAATTAAAATAGCGTTGGTTATTACGAATGTTGAATCGGCGGGTGTTATCGCAAAAGCCTATAAATTTGGTATTCCTTCGAGATTTATCGCAAAAAAAGATTTTTTAGACGCAGAAATTGTATCAACTTTACTTTCTGACTTTAAAATTAATTACATTGTATTGGCTGGATTTTTGCTGCTTATACCAGCCTACTTAATTAATGCGTTTGAGAGGCGGATTGTGAATATTCATCCCGCGCTTTTGCCCGCTTTTGGGGGCAAAGGAATGTACGGTGCGAATGTGCACAAATCAGTGGTTGCAGCAAAAGCAAAAATGACGGGCATAACGATTCATTATTGTAATGCGGATTACGACGAAGGCAGCATTATATTTCAAGCAGCGTCTAAAGTTTTTGAAACCGATACGGCGGAAGATATTGCGCACAAAGTTTTAAAATTAGAACACGCGTATTATCCACCAACGATTGAACGCGTTGTAAATTTGTGAACACAACATAAAAAACTCAGCGTAAAAATGCGCACACTTATTTGTAATTTACTCCTGGTCTTTTTGGGTGTTTGCGCTGTAAATGCGCAGAAGTCATTGTCGTTCAAAGAACACACACACGCTGCCGAAAAAGCGCTCACAGAAAATAATTTTTACGACGTCGGTTTTCATTCCGAAGCTGCTTGGACACTAAAACCAAAACATTTCGAGATTTTAAAAAATGCTGCCGATGCTTACCTGATGGCACGCGATTATATGAAAGCGGCTGAACTATATCAAATTTTGCTTGGCGATAACAAATTTGCCGATACGCGACTGAATTACGCGCGCGCTTTGCAGCAGTCGGGGCAATACGACGAAGCACTACCCGAATTTTTGCAATATAGCAGCACTTATAATGGTGCAGATAGAGAGCAAATTTTAGATAAAATTGAAAGTTATGTGGAAGGCTCCACCAAAGGTATTGTACAAACTGAACAAGCCAAAACGAGTACGAACAACCCAAAATTGATGCATCTCAATTTTAATTCTGCAAAAAATGAAGTCAATCCTTTCTTTTTTAACGACGACATAATGTATTTTTCGGTTCAAACGCCGCGCGATACAATGATTGTGCGTTCACAATATAGCAATGAAGATTGGTCGGCACCAACGGAAGTTCCTGCGCTACGGAATTTAGTGCCTAATCGCGCCATACTCAACGGAAATTTTGTAAACAACGGCAACGATTTTTATTTTTCTGCGCCTGAAAATATTGTAAAAAATAAACGCACGACTAAAAGTATTTACCTTTATCACGTACAGAAAACGGCGTCGGGTTGGTCAGTGCCTGAAAAACTCGGCGAGCGCATAAATATTGAAGGCGGGATTTCGACACAACCTTTTGTGTTTAAAAAATATGATCAAGAATGGATGTTTTTTGCCAGCAATCGTCCAGGCGGTCGCGGCGGAATGGATATTTGGTGGACAAAACGCCCAATCAATTCGCCCGTGAGCGATTTTGAAGCGCCACAAAATTGTGGTAGCATTATTAATACCGATGGTGACGAGGTAACGCCGTTTTATGATATTAAATTGGGTGAATTATATTTTTCTTCCAACGGAAGACCAACGCTTGGCGGATTGGATATTTTCAAATCGAAAGGTTTTACAAATAAATGGTATGCACCTGAAAATTTAGGAATGCCGTTTAATTCAAGTGCCGACGATATGAATTATGTGCAAAGTCAAGATGAAACACAAAGTTATTTTGTGTCGAATCGAATGTTGGGCGCAGAAAAATTAAACACTTTAGATGATGATATTTATTCTGTTGCGCTGAATGCGGAAACAAAATATGAACTTAAAGGCATCGTGCAAAGTGCAGAAAATCGCGCAACACTTAGAATCGCACGCGTGACGCTTTTTGAAAAATTAGAAAAAGAAAAAACGCGAAAACTATTGGTTTCGACCATGTGTACTGATGGTATTTTTAATTTCACCGTCTTTCCGAACAAGCAATACATTTTAGAAATAGAAGCAGATAGTTTTATTCGTCAATCTCAGAACATCGCAATTAATTACGATCAAATGACGTATAATATCAGTGTGCCACTCGAGCGCAGTAAAATTCCCGACGTTGTAGCCAATTTACCGATTACCAATACGCCCGATATTCATTTTGTTTCCAATGATTCTGCTTTATTGGTTGCGCAGACTTCCAAACCCACGCAGGAAAAAAAACAATCGTCAGCGGGAAAAAATATTAATTCAAAGTTGAGTTACCGCGTGCAAGTTTTGGCTTACGAAACACCCGATTACAACAGCCAACGCCGTTTACAACGCGTTGAAGATATGGGAGAATTTGACACAGAGCGCGCAACAGTGAATGGCAAAACCTATACGCGGGTTTTATTAAAACAGCAAAACACTTATACTGAAGCTATTTCGGTGTTGAAAAAAGTAAAAAGTCGTGCACTGAGCGATGCGTTTATAGTTCGCTACGAAAACGGCTTGCGCGCCGATAAATAATTTGTATGATACGCTACGAAAAAGACACCAATAATATTGTCACCCTCACGCTCGATATGTCGGGTGGAACGCAAAACGTTTTGAGCCAAGATATTGCACAAACGTTTGTGCCACTGCTGCAACATCTGCAAAAAGAGCGCGACAAAGGCGAATTACGCGGTGTTATAATTACGTCGGCGAAACAAGAATTTTTAGTGGGTGGCGGTGTGGAATTTTTTTATAACAGCAACGATGCTGTGGCATTGCATGAAAGTTCACAAGCACTCACACATTTTTTTCGCGATTTAGAAAGTCCAGGCGTAACGGTTGTAGCCGCATTGAACGGTTCTGCATTAGGTTCGGGTTTTGGTTTTTCGTTGGCGTGTCATCACAGAATTGCGATTGATAAATCGCACATACAATTAGGTTTGCCCGAAACAAGTCTCGGAATTATTCCGCGCGGTGGCGAAATTGTGCGGTTACTGTGGTTACTCAACATCGAAAAAGCGTATCACGTTTTGTGCGATGGTTTAAATTATACGCCTAAAGAAGCACTAAGTGTCGGTATTATTGATGACTTAGCAACGGATGAACGCGATCTGATGGCGAAAGCCAAATTATTTTTAATGGAAAATCGCCAAGGTTGCAGACCTTGGGATGAAAAGCCAAACCAAACATACGCCGAATCAACGAGCGAAAATGTGAACGAAGCCATACGAAAACTTATTGGCGAGCAGTTCAAACGCCATAGAAATTTATATCCCGCTTATGAAGCCGTTCTCGACGTGCTTTCTCAGGCGAGCACCGTTGATTTTGATACTGCTTGCAAAATTCAAAGTCGCTACTTCGCGCAAGTCTGTTTAACCAAAGAAGCTAAAAATATGATGCGCGCTTTTTGGTATGACACACAAGCTGTTCGAAACGGGCAAAACAGACCAAAAGGATTTGGTAAATTCAGACCTAAAAAAGTTGGCGTTATCGGTGCAGGTTTAATGGGATCAGGCATTGCGTATGCTTGCGCGCAAGCTGGTTTAAACGTTGTGATAAAAGATATTTCACGATCGGTTGCTGAAAAAGGAAAAAATTACGCCGAAAAAAAATTGGATGGTTTGGTAAAACTAAATCAATTGGGTAGCGTGGAAGCTAAAGAAATGCTCACACGCATTACTGCCACCGAGCGCGCAACCGAATTTACAAATTGCGACATCGTCATTGAAGCCGTATTTGAAAATCAGGCGTTGAAATCGAAAGTCATCAAAGAAATTGAACCTTTCATTGACGAGTATTGCTTAGTCGCATCGAACACAAACTCAATACCGATTAATAAACTCGCTAAAACGTCGGCACACTCGGAGCAATTTTGCGGTTTGCGTTTTTTTCGTCCCGTTGATGAAGAGCCTTTAGTTGAAATAGTGCGTGGCGAAAATACAAGCTCTGAGACGATTGCGCGCGCCATTGATTTCGTTAAACTGATAAAAAAAATACCGATTGTCGTGAAAGATAGTTGGGGTTTTTTTGCTGGACGTGTCCGCAACACGTATATTTTGGAAGGCATTGCGATGCTCGACGAAGGTTATCCTGCGGCACTGATTGAAAACTTAGGTATTCAAAGTGGCATGTTGCAAAGTCCGTTGTGTTGGGCGGATGATCTTTCGCTCGATCTAATTTCTGAATTTGAAAAACAAGCCGCCGAATTATACGGACCAAAATACATTCGCCATCCAGCTGCCAATTTATTAGAATATTTAATGAATATCGGACGCAACGGCGCATACGTGCGCGCTGGTTTTTACGATTATTCGACCGACGCGCAAACGCGCACGCTATGGAGAGGTTTGAGTGAAAATAAAACGATGCAAACCACTTTCGATGCCGAACACCTAATTGAACGTTTACTTTTTGTACAATCGCTCGAAGCGTTGTGGTGTTTGCAAGAAGGCGTCATTCAATCCGTCGCGGAAGCCAACGTCGGTAGTATTTTCGGTTGGCGATTTCCTGCCATCAAAGGTGGCGTTATTCAATACATCAATCATTATGGCATCGAAGCATTTATTGCGCGCTGCGCCGAATACGAAAAACTGTACGGTCCGCGCTTTAGAGTGCCTAAAATTTTAAAACAAAAAGCGGTAGATAAGACTATATTTTAACTTCTTGCACTTGCACCTTTAATTTACCAATTGTATTATAATTAAGCCATGTCATCAGAAATAGAGTTATAAATTTATTAGCGTATTATTTCGCAAAGTTTTCTATATTTGTGAACATAATTTAAATTAAAATCAACTCGTGATCGAAAAGCCAACCACCGTTTCTGAAAACCAACCGCAAGAATTTAAACGTTCACTCACTTGGATAGATGGCACGTTCATCGTCATGGGGTCAATGATTGGCTCAGGTATTTTTCTAGTCAGTGCAGAAATGGCGCGATACGTTGGTGGTGCAGGCTGGTTGATGTTGCTCTGGCTTATTTCAGGATTAATTACTGTGATGGGTGCTTTAACGTATGGCGAACTCGGCGGAATGTTGCCGCTTGCTGGCGGGCAATTTATTTATATCAAGCGGGCGTACAATTCTTTTTTTGCTTTTTTGTGGGGTTGGGGATTTTTCATGGTCGAGCAAACAGGTACTATTGCGGCAGTTGCGGTCGCGTTTGCGCGTTATGTCGGGTTTTTTATTCCAGGCATCAGTACACAAAATTATATTTTCGATGGTTTTATAAAAGTGAGTACAGTTCAAATTTTAGCAATTGTGATGATAGTCACACAAACTTTTATAAACACGCGTGGCATAGAAAGTGGAAAATGGATTCAAAGTGTTTTCACGAGTGCAAAAACCATTGCACTGTTTTTACTGATTGCATTGGGATTAATAGTCGCCAATCCGAGTCGTTTAGCGGAAAATTTTAAAGATGCTTGGCATTTTGAATCACAACCTGGAATGATAACTTGGCATGATGCCGCGTCAAGCGTGGGTTTAGTTTTAGTTCTCGGAACGGCTATTATCGGCGCTTTATTTTCGAGTACGACGTGGAGTAACGTGACGTTTATTGCGGGCGAATTGAAAAACCCAAAACGCGATATACCGCTCAGTCTGGCTGTCGGCACATTAACTGTCACCGTTTTATATTTTTTGGCGAACATCGCTTATTTAAATTTATTGCCACTGCACGGAAACTCGAACGGCGCGAATGATGTAGCGCGCGGCATAATGTTTGCCAAAAATGATTTGGTCGGAACGGCGGCGGCTTCGCAAATTTTTGAAGGCGCGGCACCCGCTATCATGGCAATTTTAGTAATCATTTCAACTTTCGGCTGCAACTCGGGCATGATACTTTCTGGCGCGCGCGTAACCTACGCGATGGCAAAAGAAGGTTTATTTTTCAAAAAAACAGGTGAGCTTAATAAAGCGCAAGTACCTGCGTTCGCGCTCTGGATTCAATGCGCATGGGCAAGTTTATTGTGCCTTTCTGGAACTTATTCCGCGCTGTTAGATTACGTCATTTTTGTGTCGCTTTTGTTTTGGGCAATCACTGCCATCGGGATTTTTATTTTAAGAATTAAAGAACCGAATCTGCCACGACCTTATAGAGTTTGGGGTTATCCTATTTTACCTGCGTTATTTATTTTCTTGTGTTTGAGTATTTGCTCAATTTTACTCATCACAAAAACGGAAAATTCAGGTCGCGGTTTATTAATTTTGCTTATCGGGATTCCGTTTTATTTTTTATTAAAAAAACGCGGTGTAACTAATTAGCGTGTTCATTATTTTTTCGACTGATAATTATTTATTGGTGTCTTTTTTTCAAAATCTTCACTACATCGGTTAAAGAGAAATTTTTTGCGCGCAGCAGCACCATGTAATGAAAAAGTAAATCCGCAGCTTCACCCAAAAATAAATCTGGATCATTATCTTTAGCTTCAATCACGAGTTCAACGGCTTCTTCGCCGACCTTTTGTGCAATTTTATTGATGCCGCGTGCGAATAAACTACTTGTATAACTTTTGGCATTGTGTTCACCACCATGACTGCGCTGTTCAATCACGTCGCTAAGTTGCGTCAGAAATTGTAAATCGCTGGGTGTATTTTTTTCCGCCCAACACGTATCGGCACCAGTGTGACACGTAGGTCCATCTGGATGCGCTTTAATAAGGAGTGTATCTAAATCACAATCGGCACTGAGCGAATGTACATGTAAATAATTTTTGGATGTTTCGCCTTTCACCCAAATGCGGTTTTTTGAGCGACTGAAAAACGTAACTTTTCCTGTAGAACACGTTTGAGCCAATGCTTCGGCGTTCATGTAGCCCAACATAAGCACCCGCAATGTTGCAATATCTTGAACGATGACAGGAATAAGATTATCCGCGTTGTATTTTACAGATGGTATATCGTATGGCATAATTTTTATTGAGCGCGACAAAGATAAGAGTACTCTGCTCATTAAGGAACAGATGGCGCTTTAAAAATCGATTTGAAAATAAAAATTCGCTGTGCAAATTTATGTGGTGGTCACGCATTTTCGATAGAAACAAAAAACAGAATAATTTTTTTTAAAACTTTATTCTCAAATTCACTTCGAGATAAGTTTAAAAAGAAATTATTCTGTCAAGAAAAAATCTCCTAAAATTTTTTCAAAAAAGTCCACCTCAATATATTATTGTTTAGGCTTCATATTATTCTCTTTCCATTTTTTGAGTACTTGTTCCACAAAATCACGCTCGGCGGTTTGGAGTAATGCCACGCGACGCACGTTGAGAATTTTTTTGTATTTTACAAAATACTCTTTCTTTAGTTCAATTTGTTTAATATCCTTATCGAAATTAGACATGATAAATTTTTCTGTCTCTTCGTCGTTCAAGGTTATCAAAGGGCGCTGCGATTTAGCGTCTAATCGAATTTGTTTTAATCGGTCGTTATATTGATTGTAAAGCGGCCAAAATTGTTGCGACTCTTCTGGCGTAAGTGCCAAACGTTGAGTAATAAAACCGATGCGCATTGCCTCAATTTTATCTTTAGCATTTTCATTCTGACCAAACGCCGAAGTGAAATATAATGTAGCCCAAACAGCTACCATAAAAATTTTTCTCATCTCAAATTATTAAATTAATGAAATATGCTAGAGACTAACTATTAGAGATTATTAGGCGTGTCGTTCTCTTTTATGTATTTATCTATGGCATCGTTTAAGTTCTCTTCCGAATTATTTACGGCATTTTCAGGCGCGTTCCAAGAAAGTTCTTTTTCTGTCACGCCGAGTTTATCGGTCAAAAAATCTGCATCTAATTCTGTTTTACTTTCGTTTATAAGCGTGTGTATATCCTCTTCGTTCAGTTGTGAATAATCTATGGATGCATTCACAATTCCTGATCCCGATTTAAAACTATTAAATGTTTTCGGAACCAGCCAAACTAAGGTTGTGGCAATGACGAAAGTTGCTGCAATCGACATGAGCTTTGAGCTTTGAGCTTTGAGCTTTGAGCGATGAGCTTTAAGTAATTATTCGAGAGCGGAAGCTGATAGCTAGTAGCTGATGTTTCCGAGCTAATTTTATTCAAAACATTATCTGCCAACGTATCGAAATAATGCGGCGGTGTTACAAACTGTGCAACTGTATTCTTTTCGCGCAACCGCGCTAAAGTGGGTGCTATTTCTAAAAGCTCTTTTTGAATTTCTATTTTAATTTTATTCATTTCTCAAGCATTATGGTTTATTAAAAACCTATTAGTATATTGACGCACCTACACTAAATAGTATCAGATGCGGTTAAAAAAAGTTCAATTTTTTTTGCTGCATGGTGGTACGATGCTTTCAAAGCACCAACCGATGTCTCCATAATTTTCGACATCTCTTCATAAGGCATTTCTTCAAAATACCGTAAGTTAAAAACAGCACGTTGTTTATCGGGTAGTTCGGCAATAGCTTGCTGTAACTTCATTTGGAGCGTATCTCCTTCGAAATACACATCAGCCTTGAGTGTTTCGGCATAAAGTGCACCCGCACCTTCGTGAATTTGGCTTGTAGGATGTTTATTTTTTGCGTTTAAAAAAGTAATCGCTTCGTTGGTTGCAATTCTATACAACCAAGTATATAATTTCGATTTTTTCTCGAAACGTGCAATGTTTCTATACACCTTAATAAAAGTATTCTGTATAACGTCGTTCGCATCTTCGTGGTCAAAAACCATTTGGCGTGCGTGTCGGTACAAAACCGACTGATAAGTTGACATCAACAACCTGAAACCCCGTTCAAATGTTATGCTTTGTTCCAATAAACTGAGTATCTCCTCTTCTTTGTCTGTACTCACTCAAAACGCTTTGTTACATAGACAGCAAAAATAGGATTTGGTTTAATTGAGTTTTTATTATCTTAGGTTCAAATACACAAACTTACCCTACGACACAATTAGGTTTAGAATTACAACGTGTGGCACGCATGATTAAAGGTGGATTGAAAACGCGCGTTTACATGGTGCAATTGGGAAGTTTTGATACACACTTCACGCAAGTTGATCCGACCGACCACACAAAAGGTACGCAAGCAGATTTACTCACGCAGCTCAACGATGGCTTGTTGGCTTTTCAGCGCGATTTAGAAAAACTCGGCGTTGCTGACCGCGTATTAACGATGACGTTTTCTGAATTTGGGTGCCGCATTCTTTCAAATTCTTCAGGTGGAACAGATCATGGCGCAGCGTATCCGATGTTGATTATGGGTACAAAATTAAATGGCGGTGTGTTGGGCGTAAATCCAACAATTCCAACTGCTCCCGATATAAATGCCAATATTCCAATGCAATACGATTTTCGTTCTGTGTATGGTACAATTTTGCACGATTGGTTTTGCAATAGCGATGCGGATGTTAAAACCGTTTTACTACAAAATTTTCAATATTTACCCATTGTTGCAGCCAATTCTTGCACAACAACGACTGCGAAACACGAAGACAATCAAAAATCAGGTTTGAGTTTAATTTCTGCTTATCCAAATCCTTCGATTTTGCAACAACTATCAGTTTCACAACGGCGGGTGGACAAACATCGGTTCAAGTATTCGATACCGAAGGACAAATTATAGCAGTGCCTGTTAATGGATATTACGATGCTGGTGACTATCGGGTGTATTTCAATGGTGGGTATTTGCCCGCAGGTTTATATTACATTCGTTTGCAAAATGGTGCAACGCAACAAGTAAAATCATTAGTGAAGGTTCAGTAAAGATTAATAGTTTTTTTCACTACCGTACACTTTTTTTAAAAAAAAAGTTCATTGACATTTTGAGATTTCAATAAAAAAGCAAGTGTGTTACATTTGTGCAAAACACTTGCTTAAACAAGAAGTATGCACAAAAGTATAAAAAAAAATTGTTTTCGTTGTATGACAACACGCCTCAAGGCAATAATGCGCGTCGTTTAACTATTTTTTCAAAAATGGTTGACAGCGTATTGCATACTAAAACAGCTTCTCTTGCCTCTATTGGTAAAGCACTTGACTCAGAAGCGGATTTAGAAAGTCGTATTAAACGCGTAAAAAGAACTTTGGGCAACAAGTGGAACGATTGGGAGTTCCAATTTTTGCCTTGTGTGTACAAAATACTTTCGGAGTTATGCCAGAAAAGAGAGATTTTTTTAATCATAGACGGCACACAAATTGGAAATAAGTGCACTGCGCTGATGCTGAGTATTTTGGATAATGATACAGCTATACCCTTATGTTGGTCTGTTAGGCAAATGCCTAAAGGTATTTTTCCTTCCGAGATGCACCAATTTTTAATCAAAAAAATAGCACCCATCATTAAATCCTATTTATGTCCTCAGAGCCACGTTATCGTGTTGGGCGATGGCGAATTTAGTAACATAGATTTACAAAAGAGCTGCCGTGAAGTAGGCTTCGATTACGTTTTTCGCCTAAGAATGGATACGCTTTTGTATGATGATGAACAATCAGAAGAGGCATTTAAGCCTCAAGAAGTGTCACTTAATGGTAATTATTACCAAGCCGATGTATTTATGACAGAAAAACGGTACGGTAAAGTTCATTTCGTAAGCTATAAAGAAAAAGGATATAGCGAGCCGCTTTATTTAATTTCAAGTATAGATTACCCTACTGCAATCATCAAATATTACAAGAAAAGATTTAGGACAGAAACCTTGTTCGGAAATATAAAGTCCCGTGGTTTCAATATACATAAAACAAAAGTAACAAATCCTAAGATAATTGACGGCTTATTGACCGTGGTTTGCTGGGCGTATGTATGGCTGACTTATTTAGGAAAAGAAGCAAAAGAAAATAAAAATTACAGTAAATTTGCAAAAAAAGACCGAAATGATTGGTCGTTATTAAAACTCGCTTGGGCATATCTGGAATACTGTAACAGATGTCACTTAGAAATTAATCTCAAAATGTCAAAGAACTCAACTTAATTCTTTAAAAAAAAAGTGTACGGTAATGAATTTGCGTTACCTCATAAAATAAAAAACCTTGCTAATGTTGTTAGCAAGGTTTAGAATATAAAATAAAGCTATGAAAACTTCTTTATAAATTTTGGTTGATAATTTAACTTTATCAAAAAACTATCAACTATCAACTCAATTTATTCTTTCCCACCAATGTGCGCATCTTGCCAGATCTTTAATTCTGCCCACTGACCAGCAGCTGCCATCTCAGATTGATGCGACCAAGAAGCTGGATTATGAATCGTGTAACGAGGGCCAGCAGCGTGTAAAATTTCTTTCAAATGTTCAACATCTGCCGCTGCTAATTCTGCGAACGTGTGAATACCCGCATTATTGAATAATTCTTCTATTTTCGGTCCAATGCCTTCAATTTTTTTCAAATCATCTTTTGCGGATGCAGCTTGAGGTGTAACTGTTTTTGCAACGTGCGCAACAACTGGCTCAACATGAACTGCTTCTGCAACGTGCGCAACAGCTGGCTCAACATGAACTGTCTCTGCAACGTGCGCAATAACTGGTTCAGCAAGAGTAGCTTTAGCAACAGTTGTTTTTGCTACTACAGGTTTAGCTGTTCTAACAGTTGCTTTCGCAGATGAACGCGCTAAGCGATCTGCTACGGTAAGCAATGAAGTTTTAGCACCTTTAACTTTCCGTGGTTGTGGCGGCACCAATAAAGAACCATCCTCTTTTACGGGAGAAACATAAACAACACGTTTAGCATCTCTGCCATAACGAAAACAAACAACGCCTTCAATTGCGGCGTGGAGTGTAAAATCTTTTCCTAAATACGTATTAATACCTGGGTGAAATCTTGTTCCGCGTTGCGTTACAATTATATTTCCAGCGCGAACGCGTTCGCCGCCAAATTTCTTTACACCAAGGTACTGCGGCGCGCTATCGCGTCCGTTGTCGGTACTACCCGCACCTTTCTTGTGAGCCATTGTTGACTAAATTTTGAAAATGATAAAAAATGATGAAATCAAAAATTACACACCAATAGCATCAATTGTGATATTGGTTAGAAAATCGCGGTGACCATTTTTAACACGGTAACCTTTACGGCGTTTCTTTTTGAAAACAATGACTTTATCGCCTTTCACGTGGCTGTTGATAGTGGCTTTAACACTAACACCCGCTACTGTCGGCGTGCCTACCTGAACTGTGCCGTTGTTATCGAGAAGTAAAACTTCTTTAAACTCTACACTTTGTCCTTCTTCGGCTTCTAACCGGTGAACGAAGAGCTGCTGCCCTTGCGTCACTTTGAATTGCTGACCGGCTATGTTTACGACTGCGTACATAATGAATAAATGAAAAATTAAAAAATTGGCTGCAAAAATACAATTAATTATTTTCGCAGCCAATTTATTTCTGGATATTTAGAATATATTTGAACGAATTAATCGTTAAAAACTTTATAAGCGCATGTTTTAACTGCTATTATGGCAAACCGACGCAATAAAATCGCGCACGGTATTTCATTATTGGGTTGTAATCTATTTAGCATTTTTCAATTCATGAAATATTCATAAAATTCTTACCCCATTTCTGTAGATTGAGAAAAGATAATCACAGAAATTTGATGACTTGGTAGGGTGTTCTCAACGACTAAATACTTACTTTTGTTTTAAGTCTTAATTTTAAAAAAATGTTCAGCTATAAGCCGGATTCTGTCTGTGCGTTTTAAAAAAAAATAAAAAAACACGCAGGGCTATCATTTATCTACGGTGTGCGTTGCCATACACCTCTATCTGCCTACCCCTCGCGCAGCACGAGTAGCACTGTTTACTGTTTTATATTTCAAAACCAGCGTCGCGATATATTTGGCATTTCAACCCACAAGGTTTATCCGTCTCGCTGTTTACACAGCTTGACCGTGCGCTCTTACCGCACATTTTCACCCTTACCGTCAAAAAAAAATAAAAACGGCGGTTATTTTCTGTGACACTTGCTGTTGCGCTTGCGCGCACCCATCTGTTAGGTGGTGTGGTACTCTGTGTTGTCCGGACTTTCCTCATCGCACTTTTGCGCCGCGATAGCCCGCTGAACAATGCAAAGTTAAATACTTAAAATGTTAATGCGCGATGGATTTTCATTTTTTTTCGTGCTATACCGTGTTTATATTAGTTTCGGATAAAATTGGCATAAATATTTATTCAATACTTTCATTACAACCGATCTAAAAATAAAATTGCCTGAACAGGCGAATTCTATTGTGTTGTAGTTATTCGCTTAAACTATTAATTATAAACTATGAGATTATTCCCATGTTTGTTGCTCATACTTTTATCAGAAAGTATTACAGCACAAAAAGACTCTTCAAAAATTGATGAATCAAAAAAAACTTCTAAAACAAGCGTTGCAACGCTTGTTCACGCTAAATCTTTGAGTGTATCGTCTGGTATTCACAAGCCGAGCCTTAAAGTCGAGATTAAAAACCAAACGCTCATCAATGGTGACAAAGACGATTTTTCGCCCATTTTTGTTGACAATGGTTTAATGTTTTGTTCTGATAGCAAGAAAAAGAAAAAAAGCAACAAAAGTGATTTAGAGGATTACAACTTGAAGTTTTCTGCGTTCGACTCGTCGGGTAATCTCACAAAACCGTCCTCATTTTCTTCGCGTATAAATTCTAAATACCAAGAAGGTCCGTCGTGTTTCAGCAATGACGCGAAGACTATGTACTTAACGCGTGTTGGCGACGGAACAGGTAAACACGTTGATAGAAACGGAACAGCAACATTGAAAATTTTTATCAAATCGAAAGATTCTTTAGGTTGGTTTGGTAACGATCTGTTTTCGTTCGAGAGCAATAATTACAGTTACTGTCACCCAACTATGAGTGCCGACGGTAAAAAAATATTTTTCGCCTCGAATATGCCTGGTGGATTTGGTGGTATGGATATTTACGAAATTAGAAAATTGCCCGACGGCACTTGGACGCAACCTATTAATTTGGGTGCGCGCGTCAACACATCTAAAAATGAAATTTTTCCGTATATTTCTGAGAACGGTATTTTATATTTTTCATCGAATGGACTACCGAACAACAAAGGCGGTTTAGATTTATACAAAATTGATTTGGATGAGCGCTCCTCGCGGGCAACAGCTTTGGGTGAACCTTATAACAGCGAAGCGGACGACTTTGGCATTATGTTTATGCCGGGTTCTGACAAACATGGTTTCTTTTCATCGAATCGCATCGGTGGAAACGGTGGCGACGATATTTATTCGTTCGATATAAATGAGTAGTTTTTTGAAGTGATGAAATAGGTTTAGTTAAGTGACCGATAAAAGTATATAACCTTGGGCTATGAGCTATCAGTTTTGAGCATTGAGAACCGTGAAAGGCTCGTTGCTACCTGCTGATAGCTCATGGCTCATGGCTTTTTAACTCTTAGAATCAATATGAAAACAATGTAAGAAACGATGAATGAGCGGTGAAAAAACAATTGTAATGCCTGATAGAAACGCTACACCACTATAAATGGCGTACAAACCCGAAAATATTTTAGCAGCACTTGTCAACTTGATGCTACCGTCCACAACGGGTCCCATTCCAGTTAAAATCATAGAAGCGTTATAAAAAGCATCGTCCCAACCTTCCACGCCGATAATATATTTATAACCCACCATACCCATGAGTAAAGAAAAAATTAAAATTCCAACACCTACAATGATAGATTTTTGTAAACGCTGATTAAATTTACTCTTACTCAGAATTGGTTCTGAAAAATGTTCGAACGATAGTAGTCCAGATGCTTGTTGAACACGCATAGCGATTAATTTTATTAATTTTACGGTACAAATAAACAAAATCTCGTTGAATAAACTTTAATTTGTGAAGAATATTTGATTGAAGAAGAATGGATGTAATAGCGATTCAACTTAAATTCTAAGCGTTTTTATTTTAAGCCCAATAAATGGGACGGTTACAAATTGGTCATGCCTACGGCGGTATCATTTTCGTTTTGATTTTCGTTTTGATTTTCGTTTTGATTTTCGTTTTGATTTTCGTTTTGATTTTTGGGCAAAAAAAAACGCTTGTCAAGCAAGCGTTCAAACAACAAATTATAATCCCATGAACATATTTATCTTGAATTCGCGGTTTAGAAAAAATCGGTTAGTCGCTCTAAATTTTCGTTAGAGCGACTCTCCAACATAA
>ENA-OFCD01000972-OFCD01000972.1-metagenomes-genome-assembly--contig:-NODE-972-length-16158-cov-17.955350_pt1 | contig 16158 bp, 17 predicted proteins | sample MGYA00153392_OFCD01 | MGnify analysis MGYA00153392 | reverse complement strand
GACAAAGACTACGGCTACATCGTCGATTACAAAGAACTCCTAGGTCGCCTCCAAGAATCGATCGCCGTCTACAACTCCGACGAACTAGACGACGACAGCACTGGCGAATCCAACATCATCCTCAAAGACTGCGTTCAAGAAGGCAAAGCCAAACTCGATTCCGCCCGTGAAGCCCTTCACTACCTGTGCGAACCTGTCGCCCACCCCCGAGAAGTCGAACAATACCTCCATTACTTCTGTGGTGATGCTAACGAGTTCGACGCCCTCACCCTCACCGAACCCCTCCGAATCTCCTTCTACAAGTCCGTCGTTACCTTCCTACGAGCCTACGCAGCAATGGCACAAAACCTGCAAGCCGCAGGCTATTCCGCCGCAGACATTGCCACCCTAGAACAAGAAACCAAGTTCTATACCGACATCCGATCGACCATCAAACAACACTCCGGCGAAGAGCTAGACATCAAGCCCTACGAAGCGGACATGCGTCACCTGATCAATACCTACATCCAAGCTGATCCCGCCGAGTCGATCGGCAACCTGAGCAACCTTTCCCTCACCGAAGCCATCATCGAGACTGGAATCCACAACACGATCGCCCAAAAACTCAACAAAAAAGGCAATTTCTCGAACAATGCGATCGCCGACACCATCATCAACAACGTCCGCAAAACCATCATCCGGGACCAACTCACCGATCCCAGATTCTACGCCGAAATGTCGAAACTACTGGATGACCTAATTCAACAAAAACGCAACGGCACCCAGTCCTATGAACAATTCTTAAAAGACGCCGAAACCCTCGCCCAACAGCTCGGACGGAAACAACCAACTGACGACATCCCCGCAGTTCTCTATGGCAAACCCGAGGCGATCGTCCTCTTCAATAACCTAGCGACCCTTCCCGCTACGACGTTCCAATGTCCTGAAGATCCAGACAAAAAAGCAGCGATCGCCCTAAAACTCGACCAAGCCATGCGCGATCGTGCCCCTGCGGATTGGAAAGGTGACGAAATTCGGGAAAATCAAGTCCTCAACGCCATCTTCCCTATAATGTCCAAGGACCGTGCCGCAACTCAGGCAATCTTCGAGATCATCAAAAATCAGAGTGGCTATTGATGACCCAAACGATTCAAATCGGCGAGATTCCCATCTCCCTAACCCTCAAAGATGTCCAGAACGTCCACCTTTCCGTGCATCCACCGGACGGACACGTCACCCTCGTCGCCCCAAACTCCACACGCCTAGACGTAGCCCGAGCCTATGCCATTAGCAAGCTCGGATGGATTCGCGGTCAACAACAACAATTTCTCAATCAAGCCCGAGAAACACCCCGGCAGCTCATCGATCGCGAAAGCCACTCTCTCTGGGGACGACGCTATCTCCTCTCCGTCATCTACCAGAATGCCAAACCCAGCATTACCCTCGACCACAAACGCATTACCCTCAGCGTTCGCCCCGGCAGCGACATCACCAAACGCGCCGAGATCTTCCACGAATGGCATAAATCCCTCCTGCACACGGTGGCCCCAAAGCTGATCCAAAAATGGCAACCCAAATTGGGCGTCGAAGTTTCAGAATACTTTTTACAGCGCATGAAGACAAAATGGGGAAGCTGTAACCCTCACGCCAAACACATTCGCCTGAATACCGAACTCGTCAAGAAACCCAAAGACCTGCTCGAATACGTCATCGTTCACGAACTCACCCATCTCATCGAACCGAACCACAGCGATCGCTTTGTTGCCATTCTCGACCACCACTACCCCACCTGGCGCGAAGCCCGCAGCGAGCTAAATGAACTCCCACTGTCTGCGGAAACCTGGACCGAATGAATTGCGATCGAGGTCTAGGCTCCACTGGTGCTAAGTACCGCCAAACGGAAGAAAAGCGATCGCCTCATCCACAATTTACAAGGGGGGCGAGGGTTTCATATGCCTGAAAGAGGCTGATTAGGAGCCAGAATTTTCATATAAAAATTTTCCAAAAACCTTTTCCCTACTGTTTTAAAAGCACTTTCTGACTCAAAAGTTGTCAAGGTAAAGTTTGCCAACCTTGCCAACTTTCCATTTAAGACAAATGTACTCATGAAAGCCGAAATGCCCGCTAAAATCAGGGTGAAAATCGGACACTTAACCAATCCGGACAAACCATGTCTAAAACCTCCCCTCACAAAACCACAATCATTGCTCGTCGTGCTCGTGCCATTGGTCTACGCAAAAGAGGCTTGACCTTGGAATCGATCGCCTCACTCATTGCCACTGAATTTGGCATCCCAACCTACTGCCGTCAGCGGGCATTTGACGACGTGCGAGAAGCGATTGCCCAACTCAACCAAGAAGCCAGCGTGGATGCAGACGAGCATCGGCAGATGGAATTAAGCCGCTTAGATCATTACTTAACTAGACTTGCCCCAGCGATCGAAACAGGCGAATCGAAAGCGATCGAAGCCGCCTTAAAAATCAGCCGTGCGCGCTGTAGCATGTTGGGCCTTGATGCTGGGGTGAGAATCATCGTAGAGAAAGAGCTAACGGTTGAAATCGAACTGGTGTTATCCAAATTAGAAACCGCATTGGATGCCCCAACCTACCAGATGGTCCTCTATGCGATCTCTGGACGAGAGATGAGTAGCTAGATTTTGCGATCGATAACGGGCTGTTATTGCATTGCCATTGTGGGGAATTTTAGGAAACCGGGGACTGACTGTGATGGTCGTCTCTATAGCGATCAGTTCAGAACAATCTACGATCCCTGGTTGGCTACTACACTCATCTCTTCACCCATGAAAAAACTATTCACAGCCGCCCTCGTCACAGCATCAGCCCTTGTTGCGATCGCCTCTCCCGCAAAAGCTGATGTTGCCAGTGAAAATCAGTTGTCAAAATGTGTGATGAACCAGACGGGTAAGATTCAGTACTCAAAACTGTTCCCAGCACTCAAGGTCTACACGAACGGCGCTAATACACCCCATAGTGAGCCTGTCATTCTTCTGGACGATTTTACTGGAAAGGAAACCCTTGCCCTGACCGATCATCATTTTGAATAGAGCTATTTCAAGGGACAGATCATCAAGGCTGGAGTACTGAGTTCTTGGAATTTATTCATGATTTTACCCACCGTTTATCACAATCAATCTGGTTTTCACACCGATCGATCGACCGAAATGACCATGAAGGTAGGTCGTGAATTATTTGGATTAATTGGATTAAAAGGTACTGGTGAAGGAACTTTTATAATCAGTCCAGAACTGGCAGATGCCTTACAGCGTTCCACTGATGTAAAAGTCAGGCTCAAGATAAGCAATGGACGAAACCTCGACTATCCGATCGGCTCCAAAACGATCGAATCATGGCGATCGATGCGAAATGGGATGCGAGGATATTGTACCCAGCCTTTATCCTGAAGGAAAACGCACATCTCATACCGACGAGGGGGAACGCTAGGTAAGCATTTCTCTAGACTCACAATGAAAATACTTCCTTTGATTCTGACGGCATTCCCTATCGCCGCTTCACTCTCCATCATTTCTCCAGTTCAGGCTGAATCCTCTTCCTCATGCAGTGCCGCATTGGAGACTGTACAAAAGACACTCCAGAAAAAACGATCGTGGGCATTCGTTCCTGGAATTTATCCGATAGTTACAAAGATTACCCAAAAGGTAGAAAAAATGGCTATGTGATTCAGTTAGCGATTGGTGAAGACCCAACAAGCGCCACACCCGTTAAGGGAATTCGGTCTAAAGAATGGCATCAAGCTGCCGAAGTCATGAACTCCGACAAATTACAGGCATCTTTAGCGACCCGAATTATTCAAAGTTGTCCTCGTATCGGATCCGTGATGTTCCTTCTTCGACAACCTGGAACTGACCATTGGCGCAACACGTTTGGACTGATGGGTAACGGGGAAGTTCGCCCTTTTACATGTCTTGAAGGTCCACTAAGCGAAAAGCAGTGGGGAAAAGAGATTTGTTTCTAGTGAATCATCTAATCGGTCTAATGCCTATCGCCCCGCGCTCAGGACTTGTGCCGCCGTCAGGTTCAAGTCTGGGAATGTGGGAGAGACGATCGCATCATCACCCTGAAATGTTGCAAACTGGTAGCCACCGGACACTAAGATACCGACCCTCACCCATTTTCTCTCTGCGTCAATCTGCCATAACTCAGGAATCTCGCGGTCAGCATACTCACGGGGCTTCCACTTATAATCTCGCTTGTAATTCTTGGAAGATTCAGCGCCCGGTGAAACAACCTCAATAACCAGCATGGGAGAAGGGTCCGTTAGTTCGACACAGGCTTCAGGTCGTCCATTGATTGCTGCGAAAGACTCGTCTGAATGGACCATCAGATCGGGATAACGCGCGTTAGCATAGCCGCCCCGAACTTCGATCGTGTGTTTGGTGGCGAGGCGGTAATGAGGAATACCCATTCCTAAGAAGATGCTGATCCAAAACATCCCAATGGAGGTATTACCCGTACTTTCGGTTCCCATCTCAACTAAAACCCCATCTTCAAGCTCATATCGCGTATCCGTCCCATCGTCATAGGTCAGGAAATCCTTAAGTGTCATTCGTCGGTCAGTTGCGACTGTCATAGGTCCGCCTTTTCCCAGAGAGATGATGGTCCATACCCATCCATCATACTTCCTGCAAAATCTCCTTTCGTACATTTGAAACTGAAAATGTAACCAGAAAAGGGTGACGCTAAATCACCTACGGGTGATGCTACGAAAAGCCAGCGTCACCGCTGAAACCCTCGCAAGGTAAGGCGAGTGATGCTGGTGACGCTGGTGGCGCTAAAAACAGAGCAATTCCACCGGAGGCAAAAACAGGGTCGCTAGGGTCGCTAGCGATCGGGTCAGGGTCGCTAGATTTTGAGTTAGCGACCCTGTTCAAAACCTTATCGGTGTCTAGCTTTGAGAGTTTTAAGCAGTCCAACAGGGTTACTAGGGTCGCTAAAAAAGAGCAAAGCCCAACGCTACAGGTCTAATTTTGTATCAAGGCTTGAAAAATGAGTTTTACTTAAATGGATTAATAGATTTTTTTCGATGATTTACATAGATTAAAACCTGGTCTTAAAAGTTTGCCGATCGCTGAATCAAAAACAAAACACTGACCCATAGAAAAATGAATCAGTGTTACCGGGTTTATTTGGCGATCGCCGGATAGTCGATCTGGATAGAATCTGGATAAATTTCTACAGTCGATCGCTGAAAGCCTTATATAGAAGGACTTGCTTTAAACCTTGGTAAGGATGAGGTCATGAGTTCAATCCTCATCACAGGCTTAATGTTATACAAGGCTTTCAGTCCTCGAACTGTTTTATCGCAACCGCTTCGGGGATTTCTAGTATTTGGGTACTAGGTTGTAGTTGGGTGCGATGGTCTGCGATCGATCACACCCACAATTACTGAAGGGCGATCGACCAGCGATCGAGTCCGTCGGTTTGGTAGTGCAGGATGATGCCGAAAAATTCGAGCCGATCGAGGTTATCGCGAATGGATTTTTGGTTGCGGGTACCGTTTTTAAATTGGGCTGCAATTTGGGCTAGAGTCCATTCGGTGGGATGGGTATGGAAGAGATCTTGAAGAGAGGTGAGTTGGTCTTTGGGATTTTTGGACCAGGTTTTTTGTTCGGTGGGAAGGACGATCGTCGGTTCTTCCGTCAGCAGTCCGGGAAGTGCTGGTGCATGAATAATGGTGTCGGGCGCTTGGTATTCCGGTCGGAGCCAACGGATGAGACCATTGCGTTCTTCTGCGGCCCGATCGGCATTCAACGTCACCAACCGCTCCAAAATCATTTCTTCTACCTTCTCAATTCCCACTTCTCCATTCAAATCCTCCCACCCATACGCCTCCAAGACCGATCGATCGAGGTCATCATGAATTTGTTTCAACGTCGAGACGAGCGCTTTGTTGTTGTAATCGCGATCGTTATCGGTAAACGGTTCGCCTTTGCGGAGTTTTTCGAGAAGATTATACATTCCAGTAATCGTGATGTCGGGATGGTTCGCTTGGACGTTTTTGCGATGGCTATCCAGTCGATCGCCCAGTTCACGAATGGTTTGTTTTTGTGCGTCGGTGGGATCGGGGAAAGGGAAGGGGTCGAAACAGATAGTTTTATTGTAACGAGGAGTATTGCCACCCAAATCACCACCTGTAGCTAATGCCCAAATACAGTGAATATCACTAGAAACGATACCTAGAAAATAAGAATCATCAAGAGCGATAACAGTCAACATATTGTCAGGAACTACATGCTGAGGCAAGAAAGTGAACGTTCGATGTTTGGCTGTCTCCACAGTTGTTAGATATTTTTGTAATCCTGTTAAAGCAGGTCTGAATTTAGCTCTTGGCTCACCAAAAATCCACCAATATTTACGATATGAAAGACGATTATTCTGATCTCTTTCTGGTTTTACTCTGTCATAAATCCATTGATATGTTTTTGGATATTTACGCTGAACTTCGTCCTCAGATAAACCGAATAGATCAATCACGCGAACATTTCGAGATGTGTGAAGCAGATCACGTCCATTCAGGTATGGATAAATGATCTCAGGTTCAAGGTTTTGTGCTTCTTTTTCACTAACACAAAATCCTGAGCCATGAAGCTTCATCCCAGGACAGGATAGTTTTTGATTACTTGCTAACGGTTTAGCTGTGGCTATATCAAATCTTGATTTAAGATCACTGAAAATAGCGGGTACTGTATCCCATTGGACTTGAAGAAATTTTGCAGCATCTTCTGGTAAATTCTGTTGAACTTCAGTAATTACTCTTCCCAATCGTGCCAAGTTAGTTGTCTTGAAATCATCTTTAGTTGCGCCTGTCATCGCAATTCTAACGGCAGCATCTCCATCTGCCCAAGGATGATCAGAAATTGCAAAATTCAGTCGGAGAGAATCTTTTTGCTTTAAGTGAAAATCAATTAACTTACGTTGACGGACTTGACTAATACTATTAGTCGTAATGAAACCGAATGCAGTTACTCGTTTCGATCGTACTACTTCCGCTGCCTTGTGCCACCAATACATCACGAAATCTACTGTGTCAGGCACGTCTTTATACATTTTCCGTAGCGTTTCCGCATAGCCATCTCCCAGCATTTCCCGAATTCTTGCATTCCCAATAAACGGCGGATTCGACACAATATAATCAGCCTCTGGCCACACCGCCGCCCTCGGATTTACATAGCGCAAAATCTCAACTTGATCTGTCGGATCAGGCACCTCCTCCCCCGTCACCGGATGCCGCATCAACCGCCCACCCCAACGCGATCGAATCTTCCCATCCTTATCCACATCCCGCTCCGTCCGATCCCACTCCAACACCGCATCCCGACACTCAATATTCCCATACGCCACCAACACAGGCTCCGGCGGTTCCGCATTCCCAAACCGCTTAAAATGCCACTGCAAATACCCAATCCAAATCACCAGTTCCGCGATCGCCGCCGCCCTCGGATTCACCTCAATCCCCAAAAACTGACTCGGCTTCACCTGCTCCAACACACTCAACTGCACACTCCCCGTCACATCCACCCACCGCTGCAACACCTCCATCTCCAACGTCTTCAACAAATCCAACGTCACATACAAAAAATTCCCACTCCCACAAGCCGGATCCAAAATCCGCACCGACTGCAACGTCATCAAAAACGATCGAATCTCCCCCTCAGCATTCTTCCGCTGCCCCACCGTCGGCTCCAACTTCCCAGCCTCAAGCTGCAAAATCCGATCAACCTCCATCTCCACCGCCGCCCACTGCGATCGTAACGGCTCCATTACCACAGGCTTCACCAACCGCTCCACATACGATCGCGGCGTATAGTGCGCCCCCAACCGACTGCGTTCCCGCACATCCAACGCCCGTTCCAACAACGTCCCAAAAATTGCAGGCTCCACCAAACTCCAATCCTTATCCGCCGCCCGGCACAACGTCTCAAGCTGCCCCTTCGTCAACTCAAACGCCGAACAATCACTAAAAAACCCACCATTAAACCGCAAAATCCGTTCAAACCCAAACCTCCCACCCGCATTCATCGTCTCCCACAACCCCTCAATCTCCCCCTTAAACTGCCTCGGATTCGGAATCCAACGCTCCCTCAACGATCGCGTAAACACCTCCCCCGGCAACAGCCCCACATCCTCCGCAAACATCGTAAAAATGCACCGCATCAGAAAATTCGCCACCGCATTTGCAGATCGGCCCACAGCTCCCGCACGGTCAGCTTTGCTGTCTCGTTGCTTGCTGCCCAAGAGGCTTAGAGAATCGCCCTCCAACCCCCGTGCTAACGCCGCCAACTCCGCCGCCACTTCCCGCGTCACCCTTGCCCGTACCTTCTCCGGATTCAAACTCTGCGGATCATTAAAGATCAACACAAACCGATCGAACACCTCCTGTTTCCGAAAATCCTCCAGCTCAATCCGTTCCCGCGCCCCATAGCCCATCGCAAACTGACCAGAAAAATCCTGCCACAATTCAAAATGCGACCCAATATCACAAGTCAAAATAAACGGTGGACGCACCTCAAACTGTCGAATATACGATCGCGCCTGACAAAACGCCTTCTCCATATACTTCAGATACCCCGCCGTTCCTCGCTTCGGCGTACTCGCCTTCGTACTTCCATCACTCCCCTGCTTCGCCTCAAACACAAACGACATCGATCGCCACAGTCAATAAAATTCGTCGTCGCCGCCTTAATCCTTATGAAAAAACACCACACCCTTATCAAAACAATACGAATCGTCGTCGCCGCCCTTCGGCAACACCGCCGCCACCCCCAACGCCCCACACCAATCCTGCAAAAACGATTGATAATTCGCCCGCTCATTCCCCTGCGATCCTACCCACCTCTCCAAAAACGCATCCACCCGTTGCTCTGCCGCCCCATCCATCATCACGATCGCCCCAATAAAAACTCAATTGCCATTGCACAATTTCTTTGCACCATCTCTGTTTTACACGGGATCTGTCCCCTATGGTGCAGATCATCCCTATTTTTCTCTAGAAAACATGAGCCTACATTTCATCTCTCAGATGGACCAATAGAGGTTTTATGTTAGATAAAATTATCGCCCCGCGCTCAGAACTTGCGTCGCCGTTAGATTTAGTTCTGGAAACGCTGGAGAGACGATGGTTTCCTCACCCTGGAAAGTCTCGAACTGGTAGATGTCATCGGCTAACGTTCCGACCTTCACCCAAGCGCGATCGGGATCCACAATCCACATCTCAGAAATCCCCCGATCGGCATATTCTTTGGGTTTCTGTTCGTAGTCCCTCTTACGGGATGTTGCATCAGTTGTTGTCTGTGAGGCGACCTCGACCACTAACAAAGGCGAAGGGGCACCCAGTCGTAACACCTTCTCGTGACCAGACAAAGCCTCATCCGACTCAACGGTATGAACGATCAAGTCAGGCTGACGAACTGTGGCATGGCGCGATCGCACTTCAATCTGATGACCGATCGCTAAGAATTTTCGATCGATGCCTAGATCGCCAAACAAGAACATAAGCATCGCCGCAATACGGGGATTCAAAGGAGTTTCAGCACCCATCTCAACTAAAACCCCATCTTCCAGCTCGTAGCGGATATCCGTCCCGTCTTCATAGACTAAATACTCCTTCAGCGTCATTCGTCGGTCAGTTGCGACTGTCATCGGTATCGCCCTTCCTCAGAGGTCATGATCCACACTCATCATACGTCCTGCAAAATGCCTCTTCGTACATTTTTAGAACAACTCCAAGAACGAGAGCGGACGACTCATGTTTTCGGCAAAGCCTAAGATGCCTCGATCGCGATGTTCGTACACTAACGTCCGATCGATATCAAACAAGTAGGTACCGCCTCTTTGCGTCATGTATCTAGCGTCCGGAACATAGGTTTTCCAGTTACCCAAAACCTCAGTCATATTTTTCAATCGCACGGTCGCAAGTTCAAAAGGACGTTGGAACCCACTGCCACCTGCGCGGTCAAAAAACGATCCCTTTAGTGCAGGCAAGGGCGTGACTTGAACCACTTCATCCGGTGCAATCATCTGGGGCGCAGATCGATCGCCTAAGTATCCCCGGAAGACTTCTTTTAGCGTTCCAGGACTTCCAATTCCTGCGCACATTAGAAATAAGTTGACCCAAGCATTTCCCGTTTCAGATACGCCGGGGACTTTGACCCTTAGGCCGGGATACAACCCCAACTCTCGGTGTAACTCTGCGGTGGGGTCGAGAAATAATTGTGACTCTGGAAACCCCGTGTAGTCACAGAACTTTTTGCCAGATTCTAGATTGCCAATCGCGATCGCCCGAATATCTAAATCCTGTTTCGATAACCATTCTGCTTCCCGTTGCAGACAAATTGCATATTCCACACTATCAAAGTCTCCCAACTGCGACCAGACCAGCACCAGCACGCGTTTTGTTACGCCAGAACAGACAGGGACAGTCGCACCATCACTCACTCGTTGACGGGAGAGGGCTTGAAATTGGGAATACAGCATGGAAAAGTACGAACGAGGACTCTATGTATCATACCAAGACATCCAAACCATTAGCTTAGTCTTCGCAACACTTGTAAAACCCGATCGAGTTCATTCCCTTCATTGACAATAGACAACAAGTTTGAGGTTGCAAATTCAGAGCCTGCTTGTTTGAGAAATAAGAACTCACTTCCATTCGTAACCAGACCATATCCAGGACGGTTGCAATCGGAGCGCGCTAGCAAGTAAGTTAACGCCTGCGTAACTCCAGTATGAACCGACATTTGGGTCCGTTTCGACTCGACCAAAACAATCCAAACCGATCGCTTCTAATTCGGCTAATGCAGGAAGAGATGCTTTGGCTTCTGAGAAAAAAGATGAGTCGATCGATCGGTGCAGCGAGAAGAGGCGTTCTTCTACGTCTGCTAACGTCAGTTCACTTGCAATTGAGAGTTGAGCCATAGGGAACTACTAGTTCTAAAGAGGATGATTCTAAAAGTTTGTTGTTTATGGGATTGATCAGCCACTGCGGTTGTTTCTATCTTGTTGAGAATAGTCAGATTAAGCAAGGCTGGAGGTGGCTCTGCAACACTTTCGTCTTTTCTAGTATGGCGATCGTGTTGAATACTTGCCTGGGAACGGTATTGCGGTCCGATCGTATCATCGATCAAACCACGAACGCTAACTTCAGAATAAGGTGGCTTTCCACCGAATAAGGTGGCTTTCCCCGTTCAATGTCATGTTTTTGGTTTACTAGTCTCTCTTGTGATTCACTGAGTGCATCCCCTTAACGTCCCCGAACCCCGCGCCAGATCATGTACAGCGCCAGGAGGATTAATAAGGCTCTAAACCATTGATTGACCCGATCGCTGCTGAGTCGCCTTAAGACACGGGTGCCAATTTGTACGCCCACCATTCCGCCTAGGGCCAATGCACATCCTGGCAGCCACAGCACATTTCCCTGGATTCCATAGCGAATCAATCCCGACATCGCCACCAGCGCGATCGCCCCTAAACTCGTTCGCACCGCTGACTTAATGGGTTCGCCTAATGCTATCATTTGGAGTGGCACCATTACCGACCCGCCGCCCACGCCAAATAGCCCGGATAAGAACCCTGCAAGCAATCCGATGGTGGGAATACCCCAAGACTCACTCTGGGGAGAGGATGGACCTGGCTGAATCCGTTTTTTCCACGCCACAAGAATGATCATACTGACCAAAAACGCCGCAAACAAAAATGCCAAGATCCGATCGCTGACCTGATTGGCGAGCCACGCGCCCACTTGCGCTGTCGGCAAACCAAAAAGACCCAGCAATATCGATCGCCTTAGGTTGAGTTCCCCCTGTTGCCAATTTCGCCAGCTTCCGGATATGGCACTCACCATCACGCCCAGCAGGCTCGTTGCCGTCGCCTGCACGAGGGCCATAGGCCACAGCGTCAGCATCGGGACAATCAGCAGCCCTCCCCCAATCCCCAAAATCCCCGCGACGCTTCCGGTTATCACACCCAGCACTACTAGCAAGGCGAGACCCAAAGGCGAATCGATCGATGTAGACGTAAAAAAATCCATATTCAGATCCAATCCAATCCATAATAGCCAAACCGTAACCGTTCAAATTTTCCCATGAGCACCCTTCCAAAAATCGGTTTTATTGGTTTAGGAATAATGGGCCAACCTATGGTCCGAAATCTCCTAAAAGCAGGCTACTCCGTTACAGTCTACAACCGCAGTCGTCCAGCAATGGAGCTATTACAAACGCAGGGTGCAACGTTGGCGATCTCCCCAGCAGCGTTGACGTTAGCAGTCGATGTCGTGATCACCTGTGTGTCTGATTCACCGGACGTCGAAGCGATCGTCTTTTCCCCCACGGGTGTTCTTTCTAGTATTCGATCGGGCATGATCTTCATCGATCTATCAACTATTGCCGCCTTCATGTCTCGAACTGTCTACGCCGCTTTTAAAGAGCTTGGCGTCAGTGCGCTAGATGCTCCGGTCTCTGGAGGTGACATAGGAGCGCAACAGGGAACGCTTTCAATCATGGTGGGCGGAGATGCGGAAACATTCGATCGTGCTCTTCCTATTTTTCAGACCCTAGGTAAAAATATTGTCTACATCGGAGAAGCGGGGTCAGGCCAAGTGACGAAAGCGTGTAACCAAATTGTGGTGGCTCACACGGTTCAAGGCATTGCTGAAGCATTGACACTGGCAAAAAAGTCAGGGGTCAATGGGGAGAAGGTTCGAGAGGCATTACTCGGTGGATTTGCGCAGAGTAAAGTCTTGGAGATTCACGGTCGAAAGATGCTCGATCGAAATTTCCAACCTGGTTTTAAGCTGGACTTATTTCGTAAAGATCTAAATATAGTGTTGCAAACAGCAATGCAAGAAAAACTTTCGCTTCCCGGTAGCGCCCACGCAGCAGAACTGATGAATGCCTTAAAAGCACAGGGGAAAGGTGAACTCGATTTTATCGCCGTGCTCACGCTTTATGAAATGCTAGCCGGAATAGAGAACGATGCTGAAGGACAATAGCAGGAGCAGCAGCAGGCTTAGCCACCGCCCATAATCGATAACCCGATCGGTTTAAAGTTTGGGGAGGGCTTGGAAAACGATCGCACCGTTGCGATCGTCCGGTTTGGAAATAATTTGCGCCCAAGCGAAACGGCTATTGTTCGGGTCTCGGGTTGTGTCCATTAATGCATACGTCCGAGCATCAGCTTGAGGGCTGCGCAGACGAAGTGAGTGCGTTCTTCCAGCGTAACAAATTCTAGGAGGGGAATTTATACTCTGATACGCCATCTCAGAGGGTTTGGATTCGTGGCAGCTTTTGTTGGCAGCCTGACCTCAATCGCAGTGGGTCTAGTGAACCTTCTTCGGCTTCTTCGACGTTGTTGATATTTTGGATGGCGGTGCTGTAGACGAGCCTGCTGTAGCGATCGTAGAGAACATCTAAGGCTTTGACCTGTTGCGCCTCAATCGCCAAAACGATCGTTGAGTCTGTTGATTGTTCATGCATACTCATGACGACAGCGCCCCTCCACGCCGTAGGTCTAGTAATTCCGAAACTGCCTCACGATCAGCTTGAAGAATCTAAGCTTAGAGAAGAGATTCACTCCGAACACAGTAGATTCTCAAAATAAACTTGGTAGAGCGGACAACAAACCTTTACTTGGTTTCCATTCCACTTAACCAAGCCTAAACTTTCCAATTGATAGGCTGTAATCAGTTCTAACGTCACGGCTTCAGAATCATCAAGAATCTTTCTAAAAGCAGCGAGTAAATTAGGACTTTGCTGGAGTCCATTCCATTGACGCTTAAGGACGTGTCCATAGATTCCGGCATCGGTCGCGGCTTCCTTGAGGATGCTTTCAATAGGTATGTTCTGTTTTAGCCAGTAAAATGCTAGTTGAAGCAGGTAAGGATGCCCACCCACTAGGGTATTGAGTGAGTTTAAATCAGGCTCATTGAGCCGCTCCAACTCATAGCATTGGGCCAGTTGAAAGCTTTGATGAACATCAAAGGCAGAAAGATCGATCGGAACGCCAACGTTGAATGGAGATTGGTAGACATTGAGCGGAACATAGAGTTCAATGTTACGAACCACCACTAAGCGCAATTTTTGCCAAATGGGGTGCTGCGCGGCAAGTTCATGCCAAATCCGAAATAGCGGCAAGACGTCTTTCGCAAGTTCAGGATACTCAAATAACGGCGTAACCTCGTCCAGAATCAACACGATCGGCTTTTTGGCCTGATCAAGTAAGAACATCTGAAAGTAGACATTACAACTCGACTTACTCCCACTTTCTTCATCCCAATACTTATCCAACTGTGGCTCTAGATTAACCTGTCGGCTCACCTGAATACAAAGCCAACGCAAGAAATCATCTAGCTTCCTAAAAACCCGACGATCGGCACTCTGAAAATCCAACAAAACAGGAACCATTCCCTGCGATTGGGCATAAGCAACGAGTCTCAAAACTAGAGACGTCTTTCCCATTTGCCGAGGCGCTCTAATCTGAAGGAGTCCACCCGGCTTTAGAATTTCACGATAAGCCAACGACTCAAGGGCCGATCGCTCCAAATAAAATCTGGAGTCGATCGCTACAGGACTATTGGGAAATTCAATAACCCTAGGGAGAGGAGCTTTAGCTAAAATCGGCGCATTGAGTAAGATGGGATCATCCAGTTCAGCTAGCAGCATCCGTGCAGTTTTCTTTGTGACCTTGCGCCCTAAAAGTTGAGAGAGTGTCTTCCAAAGCTGAAATCCAACCTCCTTCACATAATCATAGTCATAGCCGGATTCGGTTGCGATTTCCCGATACCGCTTTCCCTCACAGGATCGAAGGAGCACTATTTCCTGAATATAACTTAGACAATCGGGGTCGATTAATCCATTTGCTTTCGCTGTGATTTTGTGCTGCATAGAGACAAACTAATGTTTAAATAAATTGACCAATGAATAAGTGATAAGAACTTATCATGTTGCGAAACTATGACGGATTATTCCTCCGTTATCCAGCCATTAGTGCAAACACTCTCTTTTCCACCCTATTTACACCACTGTTTACAAATCTTAGTCTAATTTGCTCTACTTATCACACCTTATTTGGAAATTAATTTTTTATGTAAAATTAATTTTCTATGCAATTGTGACTAATTAGTGATGTAATTGACAATACGGGACTGATTCTCTCTGGATTGATTGAAACCCGAAATAATCAACGACAGGTCAAAAGTAGAATTTATCAAGCAGTATTTGCCCCATCCTGCTTAACGCAGCAGACCAGCTTACTGTTAGTACAAGGAGCCTCTTCACGCGTTATCCCCTCATCTCAGTAAATATATGCTGAGGGCGATCGAGAGTAGTGTCTCCATGATGCTAATTTAGAGGAGTTAGAATGTGACATTTATAAGCTTCGATCGTCACATTCTCAAGAAATCTCAGTAGACCATCAAAAGCTTACTAAGTTTTTGACTTGATTATGACTAATCTTACCTTGCTACGACTTTTCCAACTTTTTGTTGAATGTCTCTCTAGAGAAGCATTCCAGCGACTGTTTTGATATTAGCTGCCAGATAAATTAAAGAACTCATAAAATAATATTGGACAACTGCGTCAACAATACAAAACACCGTACATTTACTGTGTAGAAGTTTAGAATATCCTGTCGATAATGCTTTTATGGGTCATCTACTATTTTATAACCTGTTGTTGGGCTTTGGGCTAAAGCCAGAAATTATTGCTTGGTGAGCGAATTTTAGAATGGAAAATCTCAATAATTCAACTTGTACTATTCTTAACATTCAAGTTGACAATCTCTCAATGCATGAAGCAATGAGCAAGGTTTGTCATGGCTTTATTGTCACGCCTAATGTTGATCATCTCATTCATCTCCAAAAAGATGAGGATTTTTATAATGCTTATCAATCCGCAGATTATCGATTTTGTGACAGTCAAGTTTTAATTAAAATGTCCCGATTTTTGGGTACGCCCATCAAAGAGAAAATCACTGGGTCGGACTTCTTTCCTACATTCTGTCATTTTCATCGCTCCAATGCCGCAGTTCGAATCTTCCTGCTGGGAGGCGCATCAGATTCACCTGATTTGGCGGCTAAAAATATTAACAATAGGTTGGGGCATAACATTATTGTCGGCGGTTATTCACCTCCATTTGGATTTGAAAATGA
>ENA-OFCD01000971-OFCD01000971.1-metagenomes-genome-assembly--contig:-NODE-971-length-16177-cov-4.102903_pt1 | contig 16177 bp, 11 predicted proteins | sample MGYA00153392_OFCD01 | MGnify analysis MGYA00153392 | reverse complement strand
AATGATCGGGAAAGTGAACTGATCGATGCTCTAGTAGGCCGCTGCACTCGCGGACCTCACACGAGAGCGTCACTTGCAGATGTCGTAGCCCGGCAAAGTGATCGTGCTCATCGAGCAATTGCCGCCATTCGGGCAGTTGTTGATGGCCTGAGGGTCACACACGATCACGTGGTCTTGTCCCGTGCACTGACTGGGCGCGGCGCAGAGCGTACCGGTGGCGACGAACGCCTGGCCTTGTTGCGCGAGAGGCGCGCAGCACACATCCATCGTATCTGGGCAGCTCTCAGCGTTCGAGCACTCGAGCACGATGCTGTTCGAGCCTTGGCATTGACCCGCATTGGGCACGCATTTGTAGGTGAAGTTGCCGAAGCCGCTGCGGCAGCACACGTCTACGCCCACCTTGCACTGAGCATTGCCGCATTGAATCTTCAGCGGCGGCGGTGAGGTGTCCGGGCCTGCTTCGGGGATGACGAACGCGTCTGCGCTGCTGCCGTCTTTGACGCCCGCCTCGTTGGGGGGCACCGACTGATCCTTCTGACCGCTCGCGTCCGTGCCTTGTTGATCCAGCGGCGGATTGAGGAGCTCAGTTTCGGTTGCACCGCCACAAGCGACCAGACCAAGAGCCAACACGAGCATGCTTCGCATCCCGCGATTATGGGCCTCGCGCAGGCTTTAGCGCAAAGTGGATCGTCATCGATTGGCAGTTTATGCCAAGACCGTTAGTTTCCAACGAAGAGCTCTGGCGAGCCCCATCTTGAAAGTCTTGAAAGATGGGGCAATCGGGGAGAAGCCTCGAACCGGCACTCAAGCCCGCCTGGGCGGGCTCCCAATTGTTCGCTAGAAGTCCTCGCAGATTCGCCGGAACGTAAGCGCACGTGCTTCAGTGGGAGCCCGCCTGAAGCGGGCTTTTCGCGGCGGCCCAATCCTCTGCCGATTGCCGGATGGGGCTCGCATGATGTGAGATTGATGAGCTGGCTAGTTGCCGACGACGAACAGCGACCAAGGTGCGCCATGCATGCGAGCCGCACGTTGCTCAGGTAAGAGCCTGGCGATGTGGATTGATGAGTTGACTAGTTGCCGACACCGAACTTGAACGGGTATGCCGCGACGTTCGTCGGCGAGTCACTCGTGGGGAATTTCCACGTCTTGACCTGGCGCTGCACGCAGCCCTCTACACGTTGATTGCCGATGGTGGAGCTTCCGACGGCGGCGCTCGTCACGGTGCCGCCGGGCTCGATGTTCCAGGTCATGGTCACGCCGCCGCGCAAGCTCGGATTGCGGGCGAGCTCGCTGTCGTAGCAGGCGCGGAGCGCGCCCGCGTGCGCCATGACGACGCGCCGGATCTGCTCGGCGGAAAGGCCTCCGTGCGCGGTAGGCGTGGCGCTCGCGGTGCCGACCTTCGCCTCGCCGTTGCCGTTGCCATTGCCGTTGCCCGTTCCGGTGCCGCCGCCGCTGCCTCCGCGACCGTTGCCGCCGGTGCCGCGACCGCCCGGCCCGCCTGTTCCGCTGCCGTAGCCGCCACCGTTGCCGGCGCCCCAGCCCGTGTCGAGCGTGCCCGAGCCGTAGACGACGCCCGCGCCATTGCCTCCGCCGCCGGACCCCACGCCCTTGAGCGAAGTGCCAGGTCCGCCGCCCAATGAGATTTGCTGCGAGTTCATCGCGAGCGCGTCACTGACGCTGCTAATGCTGTCCAACGTGCGTTTCATCTCTTGACCGGTCTCTGATTGGAGGACTTCGGTCATGCCACCAAACTGCTTGGCGGGTTTGATGTCTCCGGGCACTTCGGTTTTGTCTTTGTCGCCATTGACGCCGAGCTTGCCCTCGTCGCCCTTCACTTTGTGACCGCCGCCTTGCGGCTTGTTGTCTTGCGCGCCAGGGTCCTTGACGCCGCTGCCGCCCGGCTTGTCCGCGGCCACCGGCTCGGGCGGAATGTCTTCGGGGGTCATTCTGTGCAGTCCGAAGCGCGCGGCATATTCGTCTGGATTGGTGAGCTCGAGCGGCTTGGAGATGGGCGGAGGCGTCATCAATGCGCGCAGCATTCCCAACATGCCAACGTGCAGAATCCCGCTAGAAAACAGGGCCAACGCGACGAGCAGCTCGGGCCCCCAAGCGGCCGCCATTGGAACGGCTTCTGTCGTAAATTGAAAGAAGACTCCGAACTGTCCGTATTGCAATAACCCGTAGTCGCCAGGAACGATGGGCACGGTCGAGCCGCTCCGGCCGAACGCCACGGGATCTTCATCGCGCCCGCGCAGCTTCAAGACACCGGCGATGGTCCCGCGCGCGTCAATCTCCCAAGAGCTCGCGAGCGCACGCACGGGCGCAGCAGACATCTCCACGCCGTCCGGTATCGGAAGCACTGCGTTCAATGCGTCGCCAATGCCGAACGTCTGATTGGCCTTCAACGTCTTCATGGCCATGACAGTCGTGCCCCACACTGCAGCGACACGAAGCACGGGAGCGTTGGACACTGCAGCGATGGCCATGAGACCTCCAGAGGACTGAGCGGATCAGACTACCTGATTGCCGGAAAGTTTCATGGGACCCGCGCGTCGTGTGCGCGCATGTGCCGAAACTCAATGCGCGCGATTTCCGGCGCCGGCCGCCATGGAGCGCGAGGCTTGTCATCCTCAGCGAAGCGAAGGAACTCCTGCGCGACGTGGGCTGAGAAGCTGTTCCGGACTCGCGCTCGGTCATTCAAAACGCTTGGGCGTTCCGTGTCTGCGACAGCTCGCCCATGAAGCTTCGGTGCCCCAGCTCGCCTGCGGCGAACTCGGCGCGAACGCGCCTCAAGAAATAGACGATCTGCGGAGACCTCAATCGGCCCTCCACCTCGAGCTCGCCGAACTTGAACACTCGACCGCCGTCCACGGTCTTGGCCTCGATCACGCCGGAGTCTCCGCCGATGCGCTGCGCAAGAGGACTCGCGTTCACCTGCTCCGTCGGCGCGACCCCGCCCTCACGCGCTGCGACGCCGCCGTCTTTGGACTTGGTGACTGGAGGTTTGCCTCTGCCCTTTTGCGCCCAAGCGTCGGACTCGAAGCCCCCGCTATCCATCAAGCCCCAAAGGCCCAGTCCCAAACAGGCAGTCACGAATGCAAACGCGATAGGGCGCTTCATTTGCCGCCTCCTTTGGGCGGCGTCGCAGGCACGACGGGTGCGACGGGTGCTTGTGTCGAGGTGGTCGCGGACAAATACTTCTCTGCGTCAGCGCGCGATGGGTGATCGCCCGGAGCGTCCGACAAGAAGCGTTTGAAGAGCGGCTGTGCGTCTGCCGGCTTCTTCAAGAAGTCGAAGTAGAGCACTCCGAGATTGAAGAGTGCCGCCACGTTGTGTGGGTCCTTCTCCAGCACCTTGGTCAACAACGTTCGCGCCTCTTCGAGCTTGTTGGGTGTCTTGGAATCGGACTCGCCGCGGAGCGCCGCAGCGAGTCCGATCTGCGCCTCGATGTCGTCTGGAGACACCTGCAGAATGGCGCGAAACTGCTCTTCCGCTTTCGGATACGCGCCCGCACGCAAAAGCACTGTGCCCATGTTGGTTCGCGCGGTCGTGTCGTGCGGATCCTCTTGAGAGGCCTTCAAGAACGATTGAAATGCGAGTGCGTCGTCGCCGTTCTTCAATGCAATCAAACCCGTCGCGCGATGAGCAACGGCGCTATGCGGGTTGCTGTCCACGGCCTGCTTGGCGAGCAATTCCGCCGTGTCACTCTCGCCCTTGGCCAAGTGACAGAGCGCCAATTCGGCGAGCGCAGAGGCGTCTCCGGGCTTGCGCACGAGCACCTCTCGCGCCTGGCCTATTGCTTTGTCCAATTGACCGGAATTGCGCAGCGCGGCCACATAGAGCGTACGCGCGTCCGTCGCCGTTGTGTGCGCCGTCAAGAAGTCTCCGAGCAGCTCTGCGGCGTCTTTGTGCTCGCCTCGGCGTCGCTCCACCTCCGCGAGCCCAACCACCACCTCTTGTGCGTCTGGCTCGAGCTTGTGCGCCTTCTTCAGTGAGTCTTCTGCGTTGGAGAGGTCTCCGCCGCTCGCGAGCACGATGCCCAAGTCGTAGTGCGCCTCCCAGAGATTGGGGTCGACTTGAACGGCCTCGCGCAGCAAGGCAATCGCCCTGTCGCGCTGTCCGTCCTTCGCCGCGACGACGCCCTGCACCATCTTGCTGACGGCCTGCGGATTGGCGGGCGGCAACGCCTTCGGCCCGGTCTCGACAGCCACGTTCTTGCCACCACCACACGCGACGGTTGACGCGGCAATCGACAGTACGAACATGCCCTGCCAAGTCCGGAGGCGATAGCCGCGGACTTGCGCCGCTTGACGTGAGAAATGAGCCCGGACGGCAAACGCAATCGCGAACGCGAGACTGAAGCGAATCATTTCTTCTTCGCCTTGGGATCGATCACGGTGGGCGCGGGCACTACCGTGGGCGTTACTACTTCCGCTTGTGGGCCGCGGCGCGGCGCCTCCAACAGCGCAGGCAGTGCGTTCGGCCCTTCGCTCCTGATCTCGAAGCCCGTCTCTTTGAATGCAGGATAGAGCTCGGCGTTCAATCGGCCGAGCGCATCGCGCATCTTGGCAGTCCATTGATTGTAGATGCCGAGCTCGATCGCCTTTTTCCAGCCGTTCTCGTATGCGTCGAGGCTCTTCTCCTCCACGGGCACGGCGAACGTCTCGATCTGCGAGCTGTACTCGTCCTTGTCTGCGTCGGTCTTCACCTCGGGCGGAGGCGGTGAGTCTCTCAAAGACTTTGCGAACGTCTCGTACGTGTAACCGACTTTGTAGAGCGCGGCGGTCGTCCACTCTGCGACGCCGAACGGTACGACGTCCAAGAACACGCCCGCTGCCGCTTTGAGGAGGTCCACTTTCTCCTTCAAACGCTTCGCGAGCTGCTTGATGTCGCCCTCGACCTTGACGGCCTCGAAGCGCGCGAGCACCCGCTCGCCTTGCATGTACCGAGCTTGCGCCGCGGCGTATTTCCCGTCCGGTCCGAGTGAGCGCCCGAGCTGCTTGGCAGAGCGAACGGCGTTGGTGAGCGACTCGTCCGCGCCCTTCTCGTCACTGTTCTTCAATTGCGCCTTGGCGAGCAGCACGAAGCCCTGCATTCGGCGATTTTGATTGCGCGTGCCCTTTGCCAAGTAGCGCTTGTAGAGGTCGATTGCGTCCTTCGCGCGGCCCGCGTTCTGGTGCGCACGACCCATCTCGAAGACGACGTCGTCCACTTCGGCCGCGCTGCCCCAACCGTTGAGGAACTTGTTTCCGTCGGCAATCGCCTTGTCGTGATCGCCCGTCGCGACGCGCAACACGACTGCATTGTAAGCGGCGTCTTTGGCGTGCTCGAATTTGGCGTAGTTGGGGTGCTGTGGATTGGCCAGATTGGCGATCGCTTCGTCGTACTCGGCGGCATCCGAGAACAACCCCATCGCCTGCAGTGTAGTCGCGGCGATCCACGCGCCCTGCGGAGACTCGGGCTTGTCTGCGTAGTCCTTGCCCGTGATGAGTGAAGCGGCTTCCTTCAGCGTGGTGACGTCGCCCGCGAGCTTGGCCTCGGTCTCCGCGTTGACGCCGGCTTGCGCTGCGCGCGCGTCCTTCGGGAACTCTTTGGCCGCGCGCAAGTACGCCAGCGCAGCGCCCGCGTGATCTCCTGCTTGAGACTTCTGCTCGCCTTGTTTGAAGACCGCCTGAATCAGCAGTACGTCGAGCTTGGCCTGTAGCTTCGGATCTTGAAAGCTCGGCGCGGTCTTCAGTCTGCGCGCCCAGGTCTCGATGTTGTCGAAGTTCTTCGACTTGTTGAACGAGTCCAAAATTAGTTCGCCGGCGCCCTGCGCGTATTGGCTCTTGGGAAACTTTTCGAGCAACGCGCCCCAGAGCTTCACCGCCGGGTCATAGACGCCATAGTCGTAATAGAGCTTTCCCTGCCTGAAGAAGAGCTCCGGCAACGCGGGGTCTTCGGGGTAGAGCTGGGCGTACAGATCGAGCGCCTCGGCGAATTTCTTGTCAGTCTCCGTCTCTTGCCCGCCGGGCTTGCCTTTGCGTGCCTCTAGCTCGGCGACCCGCACGCGTTCGAGCGCGGCGATAGCGTTGTAGATGGCGTCGTGTCGTAGCGTCTTCAGTGGCTCCTTCTGAGCCTCTTCATTGGGCACCAATCGCGCCGCGTTCATGTAGTGCGACGCGGCCTCGGTGTTCTTGCCTAGGTGATAAAAGTCTATCTCCGCGACCTTGAACTCGATGTCGTACGCCTTGGGCTCCTTGCCGAACTTGGTGAGATAGGCCTCGTACAGTGCTGCGGCGCCCTCGTACTCCGCGCGACTCGTCTTGTCGCGCTGCGCCTTACCGTGCAGGCCGATAGCGTGCTCGCGCAATTGAGCTTCAATCTTCGCGCTCGTGTCCGCGACGTTCGCGGAGTCTGCTTGCGTGCGCGCCCACGGGCCGTCTTTGGTATATCCGACCAATGCGCGGTCGTACGTCGCGCGCATTTTCGGATAGTCCTCTACTTGATTGTAGCCCTCTGCGATCCGCAAGACCCAGCCGCCGGCGTCACGGCTCGTGGGCTCGAGCTTCAACAACAGCTCATAGGCCTCGATGCCACGATCGAAGTGCGCTTGGTCGTAATAGGTGTCCGCGAGCGCCCGCACGATCTTGCCAGCGAACCTGTCGCCGCCGATCTTCGTGAGGAAGCCGTACATGTCCTGGGCGGTGTTCTTGTCGTCCTCGGTGAACACTTCTACGAGGTACTTGAGGGCCTCGCCCTGCAGCTCGTCCAGCGCCTTCTGCTGGGCGACGTTGACGTTCGCCTTGTTGCTCGTGTCCGTGACCTCGAACACGCGCACGAAGCGCTTGGTCGCCTCTTCGCTATTGCCCAATCGCCAATGACACCAAGCGCTCTTGAATAGCGCCAATCCGATGAGGTCGCTCTTGGGGAATTTGAGCACCTCCTCGTATTCGGCGAGCGCCGTGGGGTAATCGGGCTTGTTGAACATCGTCTCGGCACGCGCCATGTGCGCGTCTGCGATGAAGCGCGAGTTCGGGTACTCCTTGAGGATGCGCGTGAAGTGATCGAACGCCTCCTCCACCTTGCCCTGCTCGGTAGCGAGGAACCCGTCGACATAGAGCGCCAGGTCGTACTCGCCGAAATTCGGATAGTCCTTGAGCACGCGCGCGAACAGCTCGCGCGAAGGCGCGTAATTGAGCTCTGGCGCGGGCCCGCGTTGATCGACTGGCTTCTTCTCCCAGTCCTTGAAGCGGTCCACGAAGCCCTCTCGCTCCACTTCCCATTTCAGTTCGCCCAAACGCACGAGCGCCTCGGGCAAGTCGGTAGTCTCTTTGGGGCTCTCCGCGATGAACGTCGTGAGCAGCTTGATCGCCTCCTGGCGCAGCGCCTTGATTTGATCGAGATCCGTATCGATGCGCGCGTCGAGCTGCGCCTTCAATTGGATGCGCAGGTCCTCCGGCAGTCTGGGACCACGCGTGGCGCGAGTCGCCGCGCCCGTCGTGTCCGCAGAGGCGCTCTTCTGTAGCTGCTTCTTCATGGGCGGCGCATCGAGCGCGCGCTCGGACGCGGGTTTCACTTGAGACGTCTCGCCCGCGGCGAGCGGTGTGTCGGGGGCGGCGCTCTTGCCTTTGTCGGGCGCGCCGAACGACCCGCTCTGCACGACAAGCAATGCGCCGAATGTACCCAGGGCGACTATGCGCTTCGCTCGCTTCACTTGTCGCCGCCTTCGGCGAACGACAACGGCTGGTTCGTGGGCTTCGCCCGCTTCATTTGAGTCCCTCGCCGCCGACGAACTCGTCGGGCCAATCGTCGCCTTCGAAGGGCCAATACTCTTCTTTGTCTCGCAAGAAGCGCGCGGCATCGAGGGAGTCCAAAGCAGACGCTGGCAAGATGCCGTTGTTGATCGCCTCGATCTCCACTTCGAGCGCGCGCTTGCGGCCGAGCACGGTCTCGATGCGGCCCAAGCGAGCGCGTCGCAACAACCGCGACAGCCGTAGGTCCACCCTGCGCAACGCGTCTTTCGCGAGCAGAGTCTCGGCGCGGTCCAGCTCCTTGCGCGCGACCTCTAGCGCTTGGGCGTACTGCACGGAGGTTGCCGAGTCCTTGCGGAACAAGTCGGGCAAGTCCTGGCCGGCCGCGGCGACGTCCACCGATTGAGCATTAGCGCCGCTCGCGGCTTGCTTGATTCGGTCTTCGAGCGCCGCCAGCGCGACCTTCAACGGCGCGATTTGATCTGCAGTCGCGTGCTCGCTCTCCAAGTCGTCAATTGCGTGGCGAACTCCGTCGAGCGAGGCGCGCGCGTCTGCCAATTGCTCTTCGGGCTTCGGTGAGTCGTCGATCGCCGGGCGCAAACCGCCGTTGGTCGCCAACGCTTGCTGCAGGTCACCGAGAGTGGTTTGCGCCAAGTGCAGGCCGCTCGCCTCGTGCTCGAGCACCGCGCGACGGCGCGCGACGGTCCCGTATGTAGCGTCCAGCCGCACGAGCGCGGCGATCGCCCGCATGGACTCGGGGCTCACACTCGCGCCCAATTCGGCGCCACCCGCGTCAGTGCCACTACGCGCTGCCGTCAAGAGTGACGCCATGGCGCGGGCGTCCAATTGGACCTTTCGAGCGCTGTCTCGCACGGGCTCGTAGAGCGCGACGAACTTCAACAGCTTCTTGTCTGCCTCTTCGAACTTGCATTGGGCGAGATCGACATAGGCGTCCAAGATCCACGCCTCGTCCTCGTACGGGTGATGAATCTGCAACGCCTTCAGCTCGTCGAGCAGCTCGCGCGCGCCCTCGTAGTCCTTCTTTTCATAGCGGCTGGTCGCGCCTTCATAGAGCGCCTCGGCCAAGCGGTCCGAGTCTCTCGGGACTAGATAGTAATAGTAGCGTGAGTCATCGAATCGGAACTGCTCGTGGGCGACACGGCCGAGCGCGAGACGCGCGAGATCGCGGACTGCGAAGAATCGCTCGTCTGCGAAGATGGGCGTCGTCTGCGCGCTGCGCTTGGGATCTGCCACTTTGCAGAAGAGATCTTCTCCCTCTTTGTATTTGCCCTTCTCGACGTTGATGAGGCCTTGCAGATAAGTGGCTTGGGCCCAGAAGCGCGACTTCTGGGCGACTTGCGCATAGGCGGTTAGCGCACCCTCCGGATCGTGCGCGGCCTCTCTGGCGCGCCCCGTCAGATAGCCGACCTCGCCGAGAGTCTCTTCTGGAGCCGTTTGAGGGACAGTGGAGAGATCACTCAAACCCTCTTGGAGCTTGCCGCTGTCGATCGCGACCTCGACGAGCCGGCGGACCGCCCGACGCGCGGAGATGGCGACACCGTCCCAAGCGCCCTTGGCGGAGAGCACGCGTCGGAAGTAGCCGCGCGCCGAGTCGTAGATCCCCGCGGTGGCGAGCGCATCACCGAGCAAGAAGGTGGAGGCGCGACCCTCATCGTTCTCCGCGAAGTTGGAGAACTGCGGGTTCTCGACGAGCTCGCTCATTTGCGAGATCGCCTCATCGACCCGACCCGTTCGGAGCAGGTCCTCGGAGACGGCGAGCTGATCTGTGACGTCGCCCAGCTTCATCGGCTGCGTGGAGCCGAGCCGACGCTGCTCGAGCGTGGCGTGATACGCCTGCATCGACTCGCCGCGAGTCTGCGGATCTGCCGGAGATCCCGCCACCGATTGCGTCGGCGTCCCAGACGGCGGTGCCTGCGCGAGCGCCACGTTGGACGCGAGCACGCCAGCCAGCAACGCGGTGATCGACAGTGCGCGCATCACTTCTTGATCTGTTTGGCGTTGGCCTTCATGCGCACGCGTAGGTCGTAGCGGCCGCTCTGATCGCTCGGGAAGTTCTTTCCCATGTTGGAGTCGTCATCCACGACGAGCTCGACCACGAGCTCTTGATCGCGCGGCACCTCGACGATGAAGCGCGAGCGCTGGCTCGTACGGAAGGCGTCGTTGCGATCGTCTCGGCGCTCCAGATCCACCGACAGCGCGTGCCGCCCCGGAGAGAGAGCATGCGAGTAGACGGCAGTCGCGTCCGAGAGCCGGGCCTCGGGGGCTTTGTTGTAGATGGCGCCGTCGTCGAGCGAGACGACGAGGCGCGCGACCTTGCCATGATCGCCGTCCACCTCGAGCGTGATCGCGATCCGTGAGTGAAAGAGCGTGTCGCCAACGGCTGCGGCGCGAGCGCGCAGCGCGGAGATGTCTCCCATGAGCTTGTCGTAGTCGACCGTCGCTCCCGCATCCCCGAGCAGGCTCGGCGAGGGAAACTCGTTGGGCGCGGGCGTGAGCGGCGAGACTTTCACGCCTCCATCGCCTCCAGCGGGCGAGGAGAGCATCACTGGGCCAGCGTCGGAGGCGCTCGACGGCGAGGCCGCGTCCGCGTTGCTCGCTCCGGAGGCGGTCGGCGGCGAGGCGTCGTCAGCCTCTGCGTCCGCTACAGGCTTCTTGATGGGGGGTTTGCCAGCCGGCGGCTTCGCGAGAGCGAGGCCAACGACCGCGGTCAGCGCTGCGATTGTCAGCCCTGCCAGGAGTCCGCGCGAGTTGCCGACCATCGTCGCGTGATGGTGCCCGTAAGCGCCTCGCGATCCAAGCGAAAAGGCTCAGGATCCGGCGAGCGCTTGCACTTGTTGCGCGCCCCATCTTGAAAGATGGGGCATCGGGCAAAAGCCTCGAACCGTCCATTGAGGCCGCCCGATGCGGGCTCGCACTCGTCGGGAGTGTTGCGACTTGTTGCGTGCAAGTGGAGCCCGACTTCGGGCGGGCTTTGAGCGAGTTCCATCCCATCTGCCGATGCCCGATCTTTCAAGATGGGCTCGCCTATTGCCTACTTCTGAAGGCTGTCTGGGTCTCGGCGCTAGCCCCCGAACGGTATGAACACGCTGAGCCCCATCGTCACGACGATGTCGTTGACGAGGTGCTCTTCACCGACGAGCGATTGACGAAGCAAGTGATCGCGCACGTCCATGCGCACGCCGAACCACTTGCCAAAATACCATTTGGTGCCGAGCCCGGCGGACCCGGTGATGCCGCGCGAGGTCGAGTCGTCCGTGACGCCCGCGCCGAGAACGAAGTTGAAATCGAAGCGACTGATTCCCCCGCCCAACCAGCGGAGCTTGCCGTAAGCGTACGACCACACGAGATGGCCGAAATAGAGCGTGCCCGGCTTGTCGGTGCGATCTTCGACTTGGATTTGCGGGTAGCGGCGCTCGTACGTGTCGGTGATCGCGCTACGAAAACGCGTGAACATGACGCTCGCTTCGAGCGCGAGGTCCTCGGAGAAGTGGAACGTGTACGCGCCGCCTGCGATCCAGTTCGAGGAGTAGAGGTCCGCGGCGTAGTAGCCGCCCATGACCGACAGCTCGTGGCGGAATGCCTTCGTGAAGAGGCGATCTTGGACGCCGCGGTAGTGCCGGCCTCCGACGAGCTCCTGTTTGAGTTCCTCATCCACGCACTGCGCGTGAGCCACCTTGGAAGGGGCGAGGGTGCCGGCTAGCACGGCGCAGATCGCGAGCGGGGCGAGTCTGTGCGCGCGCGCGGTCATGTGCCTGATTGGGTAGCAGGGGCGTGATTGAACTGTCAATCGCGGCGGCAGGCTGCGCGCGGCAAGGAGCGAGCTGTGACATCATCGCGCCATGGAAAAGAGCCCTGTCGTCGTGATCACCGGCGCGTCCTCGGGTATCGGTGCGGCCGTCGCCAAGGCGTACGACACGCGCGGCGCGAGGCTGGCGTTGTTGGCGCGACGCCGTGACAAGCTCGCGTCACTCGCGAAGTCTTGCGCGAACGCGACGGCGATCACGTGTGACGTGGATCAGGACGACTCGGTGCGCGATGCGTTCCGCGAGGCGCTCGCGGTCTTCGGTCGAATCGACGTGGTCATCGCGAACGCAGGCATCTCGGTCCCCGGCACAGTGGAGCGGCTCTCGGTAAGCGACTTCCGGCGGCAGTTCGAGACCAACGTCATCGGCGCCGTGCGCACGGCGAAGGCCGCGATCGAGCCGCTGCGGGAGACGCGCGGACGTCTCGGCATCGTGGGGAGCGTCAACGGGTACATCTCGCTGCCTGGGTTCGCCGCATACGGCATGAGCAAGTTCGCGGTGCGCGCGCTCTGCGACTCGCTGCGCGGTGAGCTCAAGAAGGACGGCGTCTCGGTGACGCACATCGCGCCTGGCTTCGTCGAGAGCGAGATCCGCGAGCGCGCGGGCCGGGACCCGATGCCTTCATGGCTGGTGGTGAAGGGCGAGGCCGCCGCGAAAGAGATCGTGGACGCGATGGATCGACGCCGCGCGAACGCGGTGATCACCGGTCATGGTCGCGCCTTCGTGAAGCTCCAACAGCGCGCGCCCAAGCTCATGGACAAGCTCGTTCTGCTCAGCGCCGATCGCATCTTGAGCTCGCTCGACGGCTTCAAGGAGACGTGACGACCTCGAACGTGATCGCCTTGCCGTTGCTCGGCGGCGCGGGCATCACGACGGACGTCGCGGCCTTCATGACCAACACTTGGGTACCGTCGAGCGACGCGCTCGCGATCGTACCGCCGGCGGGCGCGCGCACCTCGATCGTCCGCGAGACGTTGCCCGCGATCGGCCTGTAAGCGCCTTTGATCGAGGGTCCTCGTTGCGAGAGATCGAGCAGCTCGGTGTTCAGCGTGAAGGTCTTGCCGGGCACGTGCGGATCGATCACGAGGCCCGTCGCGCTCGCATCCACGCCCGCCGTGCGAAGCGTCGCGAGGAGCGGCATCGCGTGCTGATTGGCGTTCATCACGGGGAAGTCGACCATCGGCGTGACGGGCGAGTACCAGCTCTCTCCGGGGCGATCGCCCGCCGCCGAGTTCAGCCCGTCGGGCCCGCTCCAGATGCCGTACCAGATCGAAGGGAACGCGAGCGCGTGGCCCGTCATCGTGTTTTTGGTGAGGTGCGACCACGCCCGCCCGGGGTCGCTCTTGCTGTAGCCCCACGACAAGAGGCCGCTGATCGCCGGCCACACTTGGCCCCCCGGCACGAGCGTCGCGCCTGCGGGTGACGGATCGTCGAGCTGCTTGCCGATCTGCGCGACCAGGGTCGCCCGATCGCTCGGGCTCGAGAGCTCGTCGCCGACGAGCGCCCACACCTGAGACTCCAGGTTGATCTTGTCCGCGTACGCGAGCTTGCCGTCGCCGAAGTACGCGCGCCCGTAGAACTGGCCTGTCCACGCCTGCGCAAGCGATTGCTTGTAGAGCGCAACCTTGCCGCGGATCTCCTTGCTGAGCGCCGCGTCGTGCGACTCGACCAAGTCCGCGACGCGCGGCAGCACGGCGACGGCCATCTGCGTGTTGGGCACGCTCTCACCGTTCTTCTGCGCGAGGTCCCGATCGGCAGCCTCGAACACGATGCCGTCGCTCCAGTCGCCGTCCCCGATTCGAATCAAGCCGTGCGGGCCGACGCCGACGACGTCGAACAGGTGCCGCACGGCGTCCTTGACGTGATCGAAGCCGAGCGCGGTCGGGCGCGCCTCGCGCGGGTAGTACGGCACGTGCACGTCCATCAGCGGAAAGCCGGTCGCGCCCACGAACTCGGAGAACGCCCACAAGAAGAAGATGTCGAGGTCGCTCGGGTGAGCGTGCACGCCGAGCGCGTCGTCGAGGAGGCCGTGACCTTGGAACGCGTACACGAACGAGGCGTCGCTCGCGCGCTGCATGCCCATCAGCATCTCGATCTCGCCCTCGGCTACAGCAGGATCCGTATAGACGAGCGGGATCGTGAACAGCGCCAGATCGCGCGCGGCCCCGTCTGCGCCGTGCAAGTAGAGGTATGCGGAGCCCTGCGGGACGATGTTCTGCGCCCAATAGTCGCGCATCGCGATCGACGCCTCGAGCTGCGCGGTGTGCCACGCGATCTCGCGGTGAAGCGCGCCGGCCGCCGCGACGCCTTGTCCGTCGTTGCTGGATGCAAAGTACATCAACTGTTTCTTCAGCGCGTCGCGCGCCTCGGTACGCATGTCGCACTTGGGATTGTGCCACTCGTCTTCCACTGCGTAGTCCTTGGTCATCGGCGCGTAGCCGTAACCGAAGCGGAGCGCCTGCTTGCCGTGCGCGGGGAGCGTGACGTCCGTTCGCACCACGAACATGCGCGGCTGTCCCGCGGCGATCGTCCTGGGCGTGTCGTCCGGATCACCGGGGGCGTGCGCGACGATCGCGGAGGGCGCCTTCGGTCCGCCGGCGCCGAAGAACGTGGCCTGGTCCGTGTACATCGCGTCGCGTGATCCGATGAGCACGGCGAGGAACGGGTCGCCCGGGTAGTAGTCCACCGCGCTGGGCTGATCGATCGTCACGGGCGGCGTCGACAGCTGAGTGCGCCGCATGCCGAGGATCTGCGCTTTTGCGTCCCAGGTCACGTGCTCTTGAAACAGGCTATTTCGTGCGTCGCGCGCGATCGCCGCGTTCGTGGGGGCGCTCTTCAGCGCGCTTCCGGACACGAGCCAGTTGGTCTCGATCTGGCGGCGCGCGACGTCCCAGTACTCGTAGTGCTTGAACGTCAACGGCACGTTCGTGGTGTTCTCGAGGATGACGTCGTCGAGCACGACGGGGACCTGGCCCGTGGGCGTGAAGATGCGGTGCGAGACCGAGAGACCCTTGAAGGTGGTGGTCGTCGCGAAGTAGTTGATGCCGAACCGACGCGTCGTCTTGCTGCCCTTCGGTCGCCACTTGTACGCCGACGACCAGACGCTTGAGCCGTCATCGATATACGAGAAGCCGCCGCCGAACGCGCCCTGCGCTTCGTCGACTTTGTTCAAGTACGTCTCGCCGCGGTCTTGTGTGGTGAGCTCGACGGTGCCGTCGTTGTACGCGAGCGCAGTCACGCGCGCGTTGCCGAAGCTGGACCAGTGCTCGCGGCGATCACGACCCTCCGTGTTGAACCACCGCGCGCGTGGGTCCGCGTTCTCGTCGAGCACGTAGTCGTAAGCGGGCAGGCCGTCTTCATCGAGCGTCCACTGGCCGAAGATTCCGCTGCCGATCGAGCACGGCTTGAACGTCTGAACGGCGTCGACGTCGACAGGCGAGCAGGTCTCCGGCGGCGCCACATACGGCGGGTCTGGCGGCGGCGTGCTCGCCACGGGTGTCGCGCTGCATGCGAGCGCGAGCGTGCAGATCGCGACCTTGGCTCTCACGAGGAACAAGATAGCATCGCGTAGGATGCGCGCGTGCTCGATGCCTTGTGTGCTTGCCGTGGGCGGCCTCGACCCAGGCGGCGGCGCGGGACTCTTGGCCGACGCGCGCGCGATCGACAAGGCGGGCGCGTTCGCATGCGGGGTCGCCGCGGTGCTCACTGTGCAGTCCACGTCGGGCCTCGTGCGCTCGTTCCCGGTCTCCGCCGCGAGAGTGTATGCGCAGGCACGAGAGGTGCTGCGCACCCAAGACGTTCGCGCGATCAAGACCGGCGCTCTCGGCACGATCCAGAACGTGCGCACGATGGCGCGTATCGCCGACGCGTATCCCAAGCTGCCGCTGCTGGTCGATCCGGTGCTCTCTCCAACGCGTGGGAGAGGCCGTTTGTTGGCCGCTTCGGCAACGCGTGCACTATGCACCCATCTCGTCGCACGCGCGACCCTCGTGACCGCGAACGTCCCCGAGGCCGAGGCGCTGCTCGGCGTACGCATCACCTCGCTCGACGACGCGCGATCGGCGGCTGAGTTGCTCGTCGCGATCGGCGCGGGGGCGGCGCTCGTCAAGGGTGGACATCTCGAGGGAAGAGAGGCCGTCGACGTGCTCGCGATCGGAAGCGAAGTCATCGATCTGCGCGCCAAGCGCCTGCGCCTCCACGCGCTGCACGGCGGCGGTTGCACGCTCGCCTCGTTCATCGCGGCCAAGCTCGCGCTCGGCCTAACGGTCGAGGACGCCGTTCGTTGGGCGAAGAAGGCTCACCACAAGGCCCTCGCGAACGCCGTGGACGTGGGCGGCGAGATGCACGTGCTGGCGTGACCTCGGCGGCTATTTCACTTTGGAAAAGTCGATCGTCGCTTGCCAGATGTCGCTGAGGTCGAACAACCCGACGAGCCACGGCTTGTCCAGGAAGATGTCGCCCGAGTACCAGTGAACGACGGCGCGGTTCGCGTCGATCATCGCAATGCCGGCGTACGAGGTGTCCTCCGCGCTGGGGAGCTCACCCCACTGCTGATGTCGATCGGGCCGCCCTCGAGCGTACCCGTGATCTCGAAGAGGCTCGGGACACCCCGCTAGAGAC